>OGPL01003533.1_pt1 | contig 9825 bp, 9 predicted proteins | sample 1552901 | NCBI WGS metagenome assembly OGPL01 (sample SAMEA2580244, study PRJEB22360) | human gut metagenome | biome: human gut; feature: human-associated habitat; material: faeces | place: Denmark | collected 2008/2010 | reverse complement strand
TATTAGGATATTTTTTTAGTAATATTTCAAATTGTTCATTTAAATATCCTGTTACGATTATTATTTCTGGTATTTCTGCTTTTACAACGGCATCTAATAATGTTTCTATTATTTTTTTTCCATTTACTAATACTAATGGTTTTGGTGTATTAAGAGTAATTGGCACTAGTCTAGATCCAAAGCCTGCTGCTAAAAAGATAGCTCTTTTTACTCTATATGGTTCTAATTCTTTTAACCCTCTTTTTGTTATAGTGTTATCTTCATTTATTAATTTTTTCTCTAATAAACTGGTTATAGTTTTATTTACTGTTCCTAAAGAGAGACTAGTTATCTTTGATATTTCTCTTTGAGATAATTCTCTTTTTTCTTTTTCTATACAAACTAATATTTCAAATTCGTTATATGTTAATTTCATAATTCCACTTCTTTCTGTCTTCTTTTCTATTTATTATATATATAGTTCCTTTTACTATTAAATTAAAGAATAATATTATCAACGATACAATAGCAGCTTCTCCTAACATCATATTACCTTCATATGTATTTATCATTAATGATAAAGGCATAGTATCAGTATTAAATAGGAATGTTACTGCAGATATTGTTACCATTGAATTTATAAAGAAATATGCTATCATTTCTCTTATTGTTATCTTACTACATGGTATTATTACATCTTTTATTATTCTAAATGAACTTATATTGCAAGTTTTAGCTACAACTTCATAATTAGGATTTATTTTTAATAATGCATTATAGGCCATTAAATATGGTGAAGCCATAAAATGTATTATATTTACAATAATCATTATAATAAAAGTATTATATATAAAAGTATCTTTAAATCCTATAGTATATGATAAACCAAGTACTATACCAGGTATAGCTAGTGATGATATTGTTAATATATGGATTAATTTAGCTATCTTTCCTTTTATTCTAGCGGTTGCATATGCCGTAAAATATGTTATAAATGTTCCTATTACTGCTACTGATACTGCTATTAAAAGTGAATTTAATATATATTTTCCAATATCATTAGATAATACATATTCAAAATGTTTTAAGGAAAAACTTTTGTTAATAATAAAATTATCTATGAAAGCATAATAAACAAACGAACCTATTACTATAAAAACAAATATAATTATTAAATATAATAATGTAGTAAATATTATATCTCTTGTTTTGCTTTTACTTATTTTATAATCTTTTCCTTCAAATTCACCACTACTATAATCTTTAGAAAAATTATCAAATAAAAATGATATGATAGCGGGCACTAATAAGAATAATCCTATCATTGTACCTTTTGAAAAATCTAGTAATCCTATTACTTCTTTATATAGAAATACTGGCAATGTTAAAAACTTTCCACCTACTGCTAGTGGTACACCATAATCTGTAAATATCATTGTAAATACAGCAAATATAGATGATAATAATGGTTTTTTTAAATAACATAATGTTACTTTTTTAAATGTTTGCCATTTATTCAATCCTAGCACTTTAGCTGTATTATACATATTATTGTCGATATAATTAAATCCATCATCTAGCATTAAAAATGCTACTGGAAATGAATACATTATTGAACCAATTATTATACCTGGACATCCTATTATATTAAATCCTAATATCTTTGATACTATTCCGTTGGCTCCGAACAAATTAATTAGTCCTAAACCATGTGATATTGATGGTATAAGCATTGGGATTGTTAATAATACCTTTAATACTGCTTTATGCTTTATGTTTGTTCTATTTAGTGTATAGGCAAGTAGATATGCTATCATTATTGATATAATAGTAGATATACTTGTAACAAATAATGAATTAGTTAATGCTTCTTTAAATGATTTTGAGGCAATTAAATTACCAAAATCAGACCATTCTACTCTTAATAGCATTACTACTAATGGATAGAAGACTGTTATTAAAAGAAATATTAAAACTAAAATACTAACTTTACTTTTCTTTTTCATTATAAATCAATTCCTGTACATTTTTCAATTGATGATACTTTTTCTATTAAATGATTTGTTACAAACTTTCTCACATAATCATTTTTTGGATGATTAAATATTTTATTTGGTTCATCTATTTGTTCTATTTTACCATCATTCATCACCATTACTCTGTCTGATAAAGAAAATGCTTCTTCTTGATCATGAGTAATATATATCATAGTAGTTTTAAATTTTTTCTGTATATCTTTTAATTCTTTTCTTAATCCTAATCTATTATCGGCATCAAGAGCACTCATTGGTTCATCAAATAAGATTATATCAGGATTTAATGCTAAAGTTCTTGCTATTGCTACTCTTTGCTGTTGTCCCCCAGATAATTCGTGTGGATATTTTTTAATATGTTCTTCCATATTAACTACTTTTATCATTTTTAAAGCTTGCTTTTTGGCTTCTTCTTTATTTTTTAATTTTAAATTTAACGCATACATAACATTATCTAAAACAGTCATATTAGGAAACAAAGCATAGTTTTGAAAAACTATGCCCATTTCTCTTTTAGATGGATCTAATTTTGTTATATCTTTTTCTTTTTTAAATATTTTACCGGAAGTTGGATTTTCTATTCCTATTAATATTTTTAATAAAGTTGTCTTTCCGCAACCTGAAGGTCCTAGAATTGATAAGAATTCTCCATCTTTTACTTCAAAACTTATATTATCTAAAACTATTTTTTTGTTATATACTTTAGTTAAATCTTTTATTTCAAGATTAACCATTTACTTCTCCCCACTTCTTAATTAATTTTTCTTTTGTTTCAGTACTATCTATGCCAGTCATATTAGCATCTTTTAAATTTTCTGGATAATTCTTCATTTTATTTTCTTGATCTTTTAAAATTTTATCTGGCATATAATTTTCTTTATCATATTTTCCAAAATCTTTAATTAACCAATTAAATACTTTTTTAACGTTTTCGTTTGTTTCTCTTCCTTTTATAATACCGCATGATGTTGTATTATAAGGAGAACCTGTTTCTAATTCTACAATACTAAAATCATATCCAGCATTAATTGCTTCAACACCTTGTGCAGTCATACCCATTGCTATAGCAATCTCTCCTTGTTTTAGCAGATTTGTAGGACCTGAACCTGATGTTGTATATTCTCTTAAATTACTCTTTAACTTCTTAAAGTATTCTATTGCCTTATCTTCTCCCATTATATTTACTGCATTTAAATAAAAGCCATATCCTGTTCCTGATGTTTTTGGATCAGGCATAGCAATTAAATCTTTATATTCTGGTTTTAATAAATCCTCATATGTTTTTGGTGCACTTAAATTGTGTTCTTTAAAATACTTATTGTCAATTATTAAATTCATTGTGTATTTAACCCAAGTTAAATAATTGTTTGATGTATTTACACCATCTAAATAAGAACTTGTATCAAAATTTGATAAATCAGCAAAATTATCTTGAACATCTTTCATATGTGCTGTTTCTAAATCTAATACAATATCTGCTTCTACCTTTGTTCCTTCATTTTTAATTTTAGCGGCACTATTTCCTGTTGCCATATATTGAACAACAACATTCAACTCTGGAAATTCTTTTTTTACCATTTCACTTAATTTTTGGTTTCTTTCTTCCTCCATGCTAGTATAAATTACTACTTTTTCTTTGCTTCCACATCCTGTTAATAATGTTACCATAAATAACATTGCTATTAATAATATTTTCTTTTTCATTTATTTTCCTCTTCTTTCTAGAACTTATTTGTTCATAATTAGATTATATCATCTTTTTTTGAACGTTACAACTACATTTTTGTATTTTATTAAAAAAAGAGTATTTATTTACTCTTTGACTATAAATCCACATGGTATTGGTCTTGTTTGTTCTAAGTTATCCCAGTTAATTGGATGGTTTATTATTTTATTATCTATTACTAGGGCACTTGAATTACCACCATCTAAGTTTGATGCATTATAAGCATGATATCTAAGTAAGATATCTACTAAGTCATTCATATCAGCACCTTTACTTTTTAGACTTCTTCCATCTATTACTAGAAATAATACGATACCATCTTTTCTTTGTGCAATAGCGGATCTTGGATGAATACCATAACCTCCATTACCATTTATAAAAGCACTCTTACCATTTACTATTAGGAAAGGTCCAAATTCTACAGCATCTCTTATACCCATATTAATTGCTTCTTCAGCACTTATTTTACCTAAGTATAATTTATTATCATTAGTGAAGCCTATTATTCCACCACCATATTGACTATGACTGTAGTTACTTATTATCTTGCCATTTGAAATAATGGCTCCAATTGCTTGTCCTCCTGTTCCTTGACCATCTTTATCAAGAAAGCCTCCACCATTAATAGCTACTACGGCATTCTCTCTTTTAGCCATATCTACTAAATATTCTCCAGAATAACCTAAGTTTTTACTATAAGTTACTTTTATTTTAGATGGATCATAAATAGCTACTAAATATCCAGAGAATCCTTTTTCATTTATTTCTATTAATTTATAAATATCTTTTTTATTTCTATCTAATATTTCTTTATCATATTCATCTATATAATTTTCTTCTTTACCTATTATTTCACTAATATCAGTATTTCCATCTGGTTCTTTAATACTATGTCTTGCTAATACTTTATTTATATATTCATCACTATAGAAAGTAGTAGCAAAGTATTGATGATTCATAGTACTCATAGCGGTAGTTACTAACCAGTCTCTAAAGCCATTAAATGGTCCATATAAAAGAAATAATACTACTACTGCTACTACATCACAAATACTTAATATAATGGTAAAAATGTTATCTCTTTTTTTTATTTTATCTGGATCTTTTACCCTTTCTTTCTTCTTCATAATACTCCTTACTACTATTACTTATATATTTACTTCTAAATTATCCACTACTCTAGTTATTTCATCATCCTCTATTAAAGGGAGACTTATTCTAGTTAATGTACTATTGGTACTTACATATATACCATCTCTACCTAAACTTTCATCTATATAATTATCTAAGAATTTATTATATTCTCTTCTTGTAGTTAGATAAAAACTTAATTTAGATATATCGTCTTTATCAAATAAATAATTTATATCTTCATCTAATACACTATCAGTAGACATTATAATATGAATATTCATAGTGGCTCCTACTTCTAATAAGTAATTGATATCATCTTTTACACTTATATCATTTTTTATTATTTCATATATTTCATCAATAAATAAAATTATTCTACTTTGATCATTATTTTTTACTTTTTCTTCAAAGATATGTCTTATTTCTTTTATTTTATTTATTATTTCTTGTTCATCGTTTACTACTTCACATAATTTATCATAAGCATTATAATTTATACTTTGGGAATCTAAAATAATTATTTTAGTTTTATCTTTATTCATTAAGATATTTAGTATTATATTATTAAATAGATTAGTCTTTCCAATACCTGTTACTCCTGTTACTAATAGATTCTTATCTTTTTCTATATTAAAATATATTACTTTATCTTCTTCTGATAATCCTAGTGGTATATTATTATTATCTTTATCTTTAGATTCTTCTAGTAATTCTTTTAATGATAAGGTACTTTTCTTCATGTTTTGTACTTTTATTTTTACTTCGTTTTCTTTTTCTTTTTCTATTTCAAATTCATTAGTTGTTACTCCTAAAGCTAAGGCTATTTCTTTTTTTAATTCTAACATATCTTCATAGTTTTTATCATCATTCCATGTTATATGATATATTGTTATATTTCTATATACTTCATATGTTATCTTTGTATTAAATTTAAATGCTTTAAAGGTATGTTTTAAATTATTAACAAATAAATCAGCATTTAAGATATTTCTTTCATTATCAAATATTTTTGTATTTAGTAGTTCTAACATAATTACCTCTTCTTTCTACTTTTTATTAAGATATTACCTGTCATTTTACTTGGTACTTCTAAGCCCATTAGTGTTAATATGGTTGGAGCTATATCTCCTAATTTTCCATCTATTAATTTTAGACTTTTATCGGTTATGATAAATGGTACAACATTAGTAGTATGACTAGTATTAATACTATTATCTTTATTACGCATTACTTCACAGTTACCATGATCTGCTGTTACTATAATGGTATATTCTTCTAATGAGATATTTTCTAATATTTTACCAATACATTCATCTACTGTTTCAACAGCTTTAATAGCGGCTTCATAGTCTCCTGTATGGCCTACCATATCGCCATTAGCAAAGTTTAATATTATTAAGTCTTCATGACTTGTTGTTATTTCTTTTACTAATGAGGCTGTTATCATATGAGCACTCATTTCTGGTTCTAAGTCATAAGTTGCTACTTTTGGACTTGGTACTAATATTCTTTTTTCTCCTTGGTATTCTTTATCTATTCCTCCATCAAAGAAATATGTTACATGAGCATACTTTTCAGTCTCTGCTATTCTAAGTTGGGTTAATCCTTTACTTGCTATATATTCTCCTAAGGTATTTGTTAGTTCTGGTAACTCGAAAGCATATGGACATAATACGGTATCTGCTACATGCATCATTGTTACTACTTTTAAATTTTTTATTTCTTCTTTAGCAAAACTTTTATATTCTTTATTGGTAAAGATACTAGCAAGCTCTTTTAATCTATCTGGTCTATAGTTAAAGAAAATAATTCCATCGTTATCTTTTATTAGACCTTTTTTATCAGTAGTTACTGGTACTATGAATTCATCAGTTACTTTGTTTTTTTGACTTTCTTTCCATACTTTCTTGGCTTCTTTAACTGAAGTTCCTACTACCATTGCATTATAGGCTTTTTCTACTCTATCAAAGTTAGTATCTCTATCCATACCATAGTATCTTCCTCCTAATGAGGCTATCTTTCCTACGCCTAATTTTTTCATATATTTTTCTAAGGCTTCTATATACTTTATTCCACTGGTAGGACTTACATCTCTACCATCTGTAAAGATGTGAACATATACTTTTTTTAATCCTTCTTTTTTGGTTAATTCTAATAAACTAAATAAATGATTGATATGTGAATGTACTCCTCCATCTGATAAAAGTCCTACTAAATGTAAACTACTATTTTCTTCTTTAACATGATTTATTACTTTTAATAATTCTTCATTTTTATAAAAACTTTTATCTTTTATTTTACTATTTATTAGTTCTAATGATTGATATACTAAACGACCTGCTCCTATATTGGTATGACCTACTTCTGAATTTCCCATTTGTCCTCTTGGTAAACCTACCGGGGTACCTGATGCTTCTAATTGACTATGAGGATATTTATCCCATAATTTATCTAATACTGGTGTTTTGGCATTATATACGGCATTATATTTTTTATTTTTTGTTAATCCTACACCATCCATAATACATAATAATACTTTCTTCATTTTATCACCCTATTTCCTATATAATTATATATTATTATTTACTAATTGGCAATATTTTAAAAGTATTTTTTGTTAACTAACTATAATTTATTATTTTAATATGTAAAAGAAAAAATACTTTTGTTCAAAGTACTTTATATTTTTATTTGTTGTTTAATATTATCTTTTTTAGTTCGTCAGAACAATAATCACTTATATATTTTAATTTTTCTTTATCGTCTAAAGCATAGCTATATTTTATAAATATTTCTTTTAATTTATGATAATTTCCTTTTATACTTTCGTGGCTAGCTATAATCATATCTTCTTTTGTTACTTCTGTTAAATCTAAATATATTCCATTTATTTTAGCCAATGATTCTATAAATAGTCTTTGGCTTCTTCCATTTCCTTCTCTAAATGGATGTAAAGCATTAATATCTGCAAACAAATCAACTAATTTTTCTATAGTTAATTCATTATCGTAATATACAAAATAGTTTTCTTCTTTTAGCTTGTTAAATATATCTGTGCCAAATGTTTCAATATATTCACTTAAACAAAATAAATCTTGTTTAGCTATGTTACAATTTCTTATATTGCCAGCCCATCTATATATGTCTTGAAATAAATATTTATGAATTTTTTTTAAATAATCAAAATCAAAGTTACCTTTTAATGGTTTTTCATTTAGTTCATATGTTCTAAAAGATACTAATTCTCTTTCTGCATTAAATAAATCTTTATCGTTTGTAATATTAAGTTTGTTGATTAGAGTATCAGTCCCTTCATAACAATAATTGGCTGTTTTTTCATATGTGTATTTATATTTACTATCCATAGATTCCTCTATACTTTTCAATGACTTTTTTTCTTTCTTTTGTTGTGGTGGTTTTTCCTATTATACAATTATATAATTTTTTCTTTATATCTTTTGTTAATGGCATACCTTCTTGGGCCATAGCACCATTTACTCTTCTTATTTTTTCTTGTATTTCTACTTTTTCTTTATACTTTTTATTATCCATAAACATCACCCTTTTTGTATTTGTTTTTTCTTTATATATTATACCATATTTCTGCTAATATTTCACTGTTTTTATTCAATTTAATTGCATTTTATAATTATTTTTATTTGAATATGTAAAAGAAAAAATACTTTTGTTCAAAGTACTTTATATTTATTGTTTAATATTATCTTTTTTAATTCATCAAAATGGTAATTAAAAATGATGGGTACCCCAGGCGAGATGAATGCTCACATACAAAGTATGCTTACTGGCATTGCCAACACATCGTTATTCCTTCACAAGTAACCCATCTGTATATATTGTATTACATAATTGCTAATTATTCACATTTTTTGATTTTGGAAAATTTTGTAATTTATTTCACTATTTACAACATAACTCTTATTTTTGAGACGTAGACTCAAAAATACCACGGAAAATTTAAGTTTACTTAAAGTTGAAGTGGCAAAAGAAAAGAACTAAATTAATTAGCTCTCTCATAATCACAATTCATACATTTTATCTTATCTTTTTTTTCTGTTAATGTTCCATTACAATTAGGACACTTTTCTTCAATTGGTTTATCCCAACTAGCAAAATCACATTTTGGATAATTTGAACATCCATAAAAGATTTTTCCTCTTTTGGTTTTCTTTTCTAATATTTTACCATCACATTTTGGACAAGATATAATTTCTTTTACTTCTTTTTCTTCAAAATTACCTTCGATTACCTGTCCATTTTTTTCGAGAACTTTCATTTCTTTTTACCTCCAAAATAAGAATGAATCTGATTTGGGAACGTTAATAGTAATGAATATAGACCGCTGCAGCTTACAACTAAAACATATTTGATTAAAAAGTCTACATGTCTTACTTTTAATTTATATCAAAAAAGCACCCACAGATTACAGCATAGCTATAATCTAAGGGTGCATTAAATACACGGTTCCACCTTATAGTTTCACTTCAGATTCTCTAAATTAAATCCTATCCCTTAACGCGGGCATACGGCAACACTTGTGAAATATCTTAACATTCATCAGGATGCTTCTCTTGAAACATCTTCATATAATCTGTATAGTTCTTTTAAAATATTTCTTTTTCGCATCGCAGCTCAGGAATGGTTTTCATATACTTCCTCATAAATAACTCTCAGCAACTGTTACTCTCTCTGTATGATTTCGATTATATTACTCGTTTCCCTCATCGCTTTTCCTTGTTTCGAGTGTATGGTAGCACTATTAAAAATATTTGTCAATCATTTATTTTACTTTTTCTGGTCAAAAAACTCTTTATATTCTCTCTTACATTTTCTTTTACATTCGCAAAATATTGTGAACGCACAATCTTTCTTTCCGGATAGAAAACTTCTCCCCATGGATAAGATTCTGTAGCCCCATTTGTTTTTTGTCCATTT
>OGPL01003529.1_pt1 | contig 9840 bp, 8 predicted proteins | sample 1552901 | NCBI WGS metagenome assembly OGPL01 (sample SAMEA2580244, study PRJEB22360) | human gut metagenome | biome: human gut; feature: human-associated habitat; material: faeces | place: Denmark | collected 2008/2010 | reverse complement strand
AGCCGCGCGAACGCCGCGCCCGAACAGACGAGTTCGTACCCCACGCCGTTATTTTCCAGAAGGATCACCCCCGCTTCCGAGTGGATCACCTTTCCCTTGATATAACCGATCATATTTTTCTCCTCAGATCCCGAACAGCGAGGACAACCTCGACGTATAGGAATGGCACAAAGCGACGGCGAGCGCGTCGGCGGCGTCGTCGGGCCGGGGAATGGACTTGAGCTTCAAAAGCCGCCGGGTCATATCCATGACCTGCCGCTTTTCCGCTTTGCCGTATCCGACAACCGCCTGTTTCACCTGCAGCGGTGTGTATTCATACATCGGGATCTGGTGCTGTTCTGCGCAAAGGACGATGACGCCACGAGCCTGTGCCACGTCGATCACCGTCTTTTGGTTTGACGTGAAGTACAGGCGTTCGATGGCGATACAGTCCGGCTGAAACCGTTTCAGCAAGTAATCTAAATCGTCATAAATTGCCGTCAGCCGTGCTGCAAACCGAGTCCCTGCCTCTGTGGTGATTGCACCGTATTCCAGCGGTGTGAAATCCGCACCGTGATAGGATACAATGCCGAACCCCACAATGGCATAGCCGGGGTCGATTCCTAAAATGCGCATCGTATCTGCCTCCTCTGTTTGTGATAAGATCCGGAGCAGGCTTTCCGTACCGCCCATCCCTGCTGTTGTTTTTGCACGTACATTTCATTATAGCACAAAACCGATGTCGTTTTCAATAGCTATTCAAAATTTTATCTTGATTTTTGAAAAAAAATTATGTATAATGGTATGTGGTATGATTGGAACAGTACCGTTTGCTCTGTCTTTGACTGGAGAAAGCGGTTTTGAATACAAATTCCCTTCACAGAAAGGAACGCAACATGGAATTAAGTGAAATTCGCAACGAAATCGACAAGCTGGACAAACAGATTCAGAACCTATTTGAAGAGCGTATGCTCCTGTGCCAGGATGTGGCACGCTATAAAAAGGCACACAATATGCCGGTATTTCAAGCCGGACGGGAACAGCAGATCCTGGATCGGGTAGAAAGCAATGCCAGAGACGGACTGGGTCTGGCATCCCGTACCATGTTCGCCAACATGATGAGCATTAGCTCCCAGCTACAGCAGAAAATGCTGGTCGCTGCGGAAGATGCACCGGAATTCAAAATGCCCCGCATGAAAAATGCTGTCCGCATCGGATGCCAGGGAACAGTCGGCGCAAACTCTGAAACTGCCGCACAGGCGTTTTTCCCGGAGCGGAACATCCAGTTCTACCCCACTTTTGAACAGGTGTTTGAGGCGGTGGAGTCCGGCGAACTGGAATACGGTGTGCTGCCCATCTACAACAGCACATCCGGCACGGTGACACAGACGGTTGACCTCATGGGAAAGTACAGTTTCTTCATCACCGCCATGAACCAGGTAGAAGTGGCACACTGTCTCGCCGCACTGCCCGGCGCATCCTTAGAGAGCATTCAAAATGTCTACTCGCATCCGCAGGCGCTGTCTCAGTGCAGTGACTTCCTGGATGCACGTCACCTGCATCCAAAGGATTTCAGCAACACTGCCACTGCCGCAAAAATGGTGGCGGAATCGGGCGATACCACGATCGCTGCGATCTGCTCTGAAGAATGTGCCAAGCACAATCATCTGGAAATTCTGGCATCCCGCATTTCCAATGTTGTACCGAATTTCACACAGTTTATCTGCATCACCAAGGATATGGAAGTGGCAGAGGACGCATCTGTCATCTCCGTCATGCTCTCCATCCCGAACGAACCCGGCAGTCTGAGCCGTATTCTGAACAAGTTCTTCTTATACGGTCTGGATATGGTCAAGATCGAAAGCCGACCGATCCGGGACGGCAGTTTCGATGTTATCTTCCACATCGACTTCAAGGGAAATCTGAGAGACCGCAGCATTGCCGCTTTTCTGAACGACCTGTGCAAAAGCTGCCGGGATTTCAAGCTTTTGGGAAATGCGGTCGTGATGGCATAAGACAGCGCATCATTGCCAACTGCAAGCAGCCTGCAAAAAAATGCAGGCTGCTTTTTTTATGCCGATATCACATTTTCGGTGCATCGCCACGCATTAGCGTAGAACGATATTCGGACTCCCGGAACTGTCTCGGTGTCACACCAACTTTTTTGGAAAACACCTGAATGAAATGGCTCTGCGAAGAAAATGCCAGCAGATTGGCGATCTCCGCATAGCTGCGCTCCGAAAACTGGAGCATCTGTTTCGCCGTCTGGATCTTCTGATCCAGGATGTAGTCATGCAGCGTACAGCCCATCTGTTCCCGGAAGAGCCGGGACAAATAGCTGGGATGCAGATGCACTTCCTCCGCCAGGTCTTCGGTGGTGATCTTCTCGTGCATATGCGCATAGATGTAATTCAGGCAAAGTGTAACCGGTTTGGAACAGACCGGCTTATTTTTGATCTGCTGCATCCGTTTTGCATAGTCCATGCACGCCGCATCGTGCAGTTCCTCCACCAGATCAATGGTAGTTGCCTCGTCCACCTTGTGGATATAGAAGTCGCTCATCCGGTATGCCTGTTCTCCCGGCATTCCGCCCTCGATGCAGAAACGAGTTACCATTGCCAGAGAAATAATACAGTGATACCGAAAATTCTGCACCAAATCTGTGGAAAGTCTGGTTTTCATGGCAATGTGCCGGTATTGTCCGGACTTTAGATTTTTCTCAACGCTCGCCACATCGCCCTGCTGCACCTGGTTATAGAACACGAATTCCACCTCCGGCGGTTCGTGCTGTATAAAGTCCTCCTGCCGCTCCTGCTCTGCATTTTGCCATTCTGTTTCGATTTTTGTCATTTCAGTAATTCCCCCATTTGAAAATATGAAAAATACGCAAATTTTATTTTCCCACGAAATCTGTCCTAGAATCTTAACGGTCATATTTCTTTTGCATTCCGCAATTTTTTGACAAAACGAAAAGTGATATACCAAAAAGTTTTCTGCCGCATCCCACAGATTCCATAATGCTATACCAGAAAAAAGCAAGCAACATCCAGGAATTTTCCATTGGTTTGCCATTCCGGAAGATGTTCTTTCCTCTGTTGTAATATTATATCATATTTCTATAAAAAAAGCAAGTTTTTTGGTATCATTTTTTTGATATTCCTCGTAAAATGAAAATGCAGATAAATCTTGGGAGCAGTGTCCTATGGAATAATTTGGGCGATTCCAGCTGTTCCCGAAAGCTCCTGGTTCTATTTGAAACAAAAGGCTACTGCTGGAACATACTGCATACCGTATGAAAATATGTAGTACAGGCAATGAGACACAATATGTTCCAATCTATGTGACAGGAGGTCATCATCATGCGAATTTGGGAAGGTTTTCAGCATGGTATCAATTTTGGCGGATGGCTCTCGCAGGGAGAACATTCCGACAAACACTACGAAACATTTTTGACAGAAACCGACTTTGCAGTCGCTGCACGCTGGGGACTGGATCATGTCCGTATCCCGGTAGACTATGAACTGGTCGAAACGGAAGGCGGCATTCAAAAAGAAAGCGGATTTCAATGGATCGCACAGTGCATTACATGGTGCAGAAAATATGGTCTGCACATGATCTTGGATCTGCACAAGACAGCCGGATACACCTTTGACGATCCGATCCACTCCGATGAATTTTTCACCAACCCGGCTTTGCAGGCTCGTTTCATTTCTCTGTGGCAGGAATTCGCAAAGCGCTACGGCAAGGATCACGATGTTGTGGCATTTGAACTGCTGAATGAAATTGTCAATGCAGAATCGGCAGAGTCATGGAACCGCATCGCCGCAAATGCAGTTGCTGCCATTCGTTCCGTGGCACAGAAAAACTACATTCTGATCGGCGGCATTCATCACAACGGCGCAGACGGCGTTCCCCTTCTGGATGCGCCGGCAGACTCCAGGATCGTGTACAATTTCCACTGCTATGAGCCGATCGTCTTTACCCATCAGACAGCATCCTGGGCAAAGGGAATGCCACGGAATTTCCACATCAAGTATCCGGATGATCTGGCAGCATACCGCCGTCATTCCGCTGCATTCAACAAGCAGTATATCAAGGCTTTTCTCCACGAAGGCATTCAGGATGTAGAGGCATCCTTCTTCGAGGCAAACTTTGCCCCGGCAATCGCAGCGGCTGAAAAGTACGATATTCCGCTGTACTGCGGCGAATATGGTGTAATCGACCAGGCGGATACGGAAAGTACGCTGCACTGGTACCGCACCATCACATCCGTATTTGACAAGTATCACATCGGTCGTGCCGCATGGACATATAAGGGAATGGACTTCGGTCTGACGGATTCTCACATGAATCCCATTCTGCCCCAGGTACTGCCCCTATTGTAAGTAAATCATATCAAGTCAAGCTGTTCTGTCCGCTGAAATGCCAGCAGGGCAGCTTTTTTGTTTCCCCGGAAATGCACACTTTACAAGCGGCAAAATTCGTGGTATAATATAGGCAGTACTATTTTATAAATAGTGTTGCTGAAAATGTACACAACAGACGATGGAGGTCCATATGGTAACAAACGACGGCACGATCATCAAAATCAAACACGATATCCTATGTGAGGTGGCAAAGCTGGTCTTTGCCGGAAAATTTGAAGAGGAAAAAGAAGAACTCCCCTACCGGATGATGCCCGGTCCGAAAGCAAAATACCGCTGCTGCGTCTATAAAGAGCGTGAGATCGTCCGTCAGCGCATCCGCCTGGCAGAGGGAAAATCGCCGCAGGGTGCGCACAACAACCTTGTGGTACAGGTCGTGCAGGCTGCCTGTGAGGACTGTCCCATCTCCCGTTATGTCGTTACCGACAACTGCCAGAAGTGCATGGGCAAAGCCTGTCAGCAGTCCTGTAACTTCGGGGCAATTGACATCGGACGCACCAGAGCGCATATTGACCCGCAGAAATGCCGGGAATGCGGCAAATGTGCGGCAGCCTGTCCCTACAATGCCATTGCCGATCTGATTCGCCCATGTCGCCGGAGCTGTCCTGTTGGTGCGATCTCCATGGATGAAAACGGCATCTGTATCATAGACGAAAAGAAGTGCATCCAGTGCGGCAGATGTATCCACAGCTGCCCGTTTGGTGCGATCAGTTCCAAGTCCTGTGTGGTTGACGTCTGTCAGGCGATCGTTGAGAAAAAGCACGTCTATGCCATGTTTGCACCCTCCACAGAGGGACAGTTCGGTGAGGGCATTACATTTGAGAGCTGGCGCAATGCGCTGAAAGAAGTTGGCTTTACAGACCTGGTAGAGGTTGGACTGGGCGGCGATATGACTGCCTATGCCGAGGCGGCAGAATGGGCTGAGGCATATCGGGACGGCAAAAAGATGACCACGTCCTGCTGCCCCGGATTTGTCAATCTGATTCGTCTGCACTACCCGGATCTCCTGGATCATATCTCCACAACAGTTTCTCCGATGTGTGCCGTTTCCCGCTGGATCAAGTCGAAAGATCCGGAGGCGATCACTGTTTTTGTTGGTCCGTGCATTGCAAAGAAGAGCGAAGTCATTGACCAGGACATCCCCGGCAGCGCTGATTATGCAATGACATACGGCGAGATCCGTGCCATCATCCGTGCAAAGGGCATAACGATCCATGAGGCAGAAGAGACCAACCAGCAGTCCAGCACCTTTGGCAAATGGTTTGGCAACAGCGGCGGCGTAACAGACGCTGTCCTGGAGGGCATGAAGGAACAGGGTATCACCGACGAAGTAAATGTAGAACGCTGCAACGGTACAGATGCCTGCAAGCGTGCGCTGCTGATGCTGAAGATGGGACGCTTTTCCGGCGACTTTATCGAGGGCATGGCGTGCGACGGCGGCTGCGTCGGCGGTCCGAGCCGTCACGGCGAAGTAAACAAGTTCAAGCGTGCCAGAGAAAACATGATAAAGAAGGCGGACAAGCGGAACATTCACGAAAACCTGGAAAAGCTGGGGGCAGAAAAGATTCCCATGCACCGCAGCGACTGGACAGAAAATAAATAAAACAGCAACTTAACAGAAAGCAAAACAGCTCCATGCAAGCGGCATTGTACCGCCGGACATGGAGCTGTTTTTGTATTTTTCAGCGTTTATGTCACGAATTCGCCTGATTCTTCCGATATGCCAGATAGCTTTCCAGAATGATGGTAGCTGCAACGGCATCTACTACCGCCTTCCGCTTTTTTCCCCTGGTGTTTGTGACATTCAGGTAGGAATGCGCCGAAACAGTTGTACAGCGTTCGTCCCACATGACAACCGGAATACCGGTCATTTCTTTCAGACCGTCTCCGAATTTCTGGCACAGTTCTGCACGTTCGCCGACTGTACCGTTCATATTCTTCGGATAGCCGACCACGAGGAGTTCTGCACGGTGTTCCTTTGCCAGAGCGGCAACCTTTTCCTGGCACTGTGTGAAATCCTTTTCCGAAACCACACACACCGGAGATGCCAGCATTTCGCCCTTATCACAAATGGCAAGCCCTGTCCGGGCATCGCCAAAGTCTACGCCCATAATAATCATAAGATGTTTTCCTCACTTACCACGGCTGCACTGTACCGATGATTTCCTGTACCGATGCAATATTGTGAGAATCCAGCCAGTCGTTCATCTCGTCCACAATGCGTACCGGTGCATAGGGATCTGTGAAGATCGCTGCGCCCACCTGCACTGCGCTTGCGCCTGCCATCATCATTTCAATGGCATCTGCGCCGCTGGATACACCGCCCATACCGATTACCGGAATGGAAACTGCCTGGGCGGTCTGCCATACCATACGCACTGCAATGGGGAAAACTGCCGGGCCGGACATTCCGCCCACGTTATTGCGCAGGATGGGACGGCGGTTTTCGATATTGATGCGCATTCCGAGCAGCGTGTTAATCAGCGAAACTGCATCTGCTCCGGCAGATTCCACTGCCTTTGCAATATCGGTAATGCTGGTAACATTCGGAGAAAGCTTGACGATCAGCGGCTTTTTGGTCGCTTTCCGCACTGCCGCAGTAATCATTTCCGCACTGTCACAGTGTACGCCGAATGCTGCGCCGCCTTTCTTGACGTTCGGACAGGAGATATTCAGCTCGATCATATGCACGTCAGTCTCATCCAGCTTTTCCGCAATGGAAACACACTCGTCAATGGTAGAGCCTGCAATATTTGCCAGGATCACCGTGTCCTTTGTGAGCAGGTTCGGCAGTTCCCGTTCCAGAAACGCATCAATGCCCGGATTTTGCAGACCTACCGAATTCAGCATTCCGCTGGGCGTTTCGGCAATACGAGGTGCCGGGTTGCCCGGACGGGGCTGACCGGTAGTGCCCTTGGTTGCAATGCCGCCCAGTTTGGAGAGCGGGAACAGCTTTTCGTATTCCCTGCCGTAGCCGAACACGCCGGATGCAGGGATGATGGGATTTTTGAACGCAACGCCTGCAACTTCAACTGCTAAATTTGCCATTACCAAACAACCTCCTCTGCCGGGAATACCGGGCCGTCCTTGCAGACATGACCCATCACGGATTTGCCTTCTTTTTCCAGCTGGCAGGCACAGACAAGACACGCACCAATGCCGCAGCCCATACGCTCTTCCATGGAAACCTCACAGCGCACGCCGTATTCCTTGGCAGCAGCTGCTACGAATTTCAGCATGGGGCGAGGACCACAAGCATAGACCATATCTACACCGCCGCCGGAAAGCTGCTCTTTCAGCGGTTCTGTCACCAGGGCGTGTCTGCCGGCAGTGCCGTCATCAGTACAGAGAATGGTCTCTGCACCAGATGCGTGGAATGCGTCCTGCAATGTGACAATGTTTGCCGAACGGAAACCGCAGATCGCTGTGGCACGTGCGCCGTATATCTGCGCCAGGGACAGCATAGGCGGATTACCGATGCCGCCGCCGACAACGACAACGTGTTTTGCATCCGGCAAAATGGTGAATCCATGGCCGAGCGGTCCCAGAATGTCCAGATTTTCGCCCACACGCACATTGGCAAGGGCATCTGTGCCGCTGCCCTTCACTTCAAACACAATGGTCAGCGTTCCGGCGCTCTTGTTGATCTCACAGATAGAGATGGGACGGCGCAGGGTACAGCCTGTGGGAAGCAGATGCACAAACTGTCCCGGCTCTGCCTTCTGTGCGATAGAACGGCACTGCAATACCATACGATAAATATTCTTTGCAAGCGCCTGTTTTTCAAGCACCGGCGCAAGCATCTGTTCATATGCCATGAGTTTTTCTCCTTTCAAGCAAAAATGGCGGGCGGGAAATCTCCCCGTCCGCCACGGTTTGCGTGATTTTCAAATTATATTCCGCTGTCAGATCTTGGTGATGTCTACCATTTCTACATCATCAATGCTGCGGCCGGATTCCAGCACGTTTGCCAGAGCCTTTGCCGTGTCGATCGCTGTCAGACAGCAGATCGAACGCTCTACCGACTTACGGCGCATCTTTACGCTGTCTCTTGCCGGGAGACGACCCTTTGCAGAGGTAGAGATCATATAGTGGATCTTACCGCTTTCCAGCAGTGTGATGGTATTCGGCTCGCCGTCAGAGATCTTCTTGACCAGGTTAGTGGCGATCATGTTGTGATTCAGCACAGCCGCTGTACCGCTTGTACCGTACAGTTCAAAGCCCATGCGAGCCAGCTTGTCTGCAATCTCAATGATTTCCTGCTTATCGCTGTCACGGACAGAGATCAGCACGCCGCCTTCCTTTTTCAGGTCATAGCCGGCTGCGATCAAACCCTTGAGCAGTGCATCTTCCAGGTTGGTTGCAATGCCCAGGCACTCACCTGTGGACTTCATTTCCGGTCCGAGCATGGTGTCTACGTCCTGGAGCTTTTCAAAGCTGAATACCGGAACCTTGACTGCAACATACTTACCCTTCGGATACAGACCGGACTTGTAGCCCAGACTCTGGAGTGTTTCTCCCAGCATGATCTTGGTTGCGATATCAACCATAGGAATGCCGGTAACCTTACTGATATACGGTACAGTACGGGAAGAACGAGGGTTTACTTCGATTACGTATACCTCATTGTTGTATACCACGTACTGAATGTTAATCAGACCAACAGCGTGGAGTTCCTTCGCCAGCAGACCAGTATAGCGAACGATGGTATCTGTGATCTTTTCGCTGAGGTTCTGTGCCGGATAGATGGAAATGGAGTCACCGGAGTGGACACCGGCACGCTCTACGTGTTCCATGATACCCGGAATGAGAAAGTCCTTGCCGTCGCAAATGGCATCAACTTCCACCTCAGTACCCATCATATATTTGTCGATCAGCACCGGATTTTCGATCATATGGCTGGTGATGATTGCCATATATTCTTCGATATCCTTATCCGAATGCGCAATAATCATATTCTGACCGCCCAGAACGTAAGACGGACGCATCAGAACCGGATAGCCCAGGTCGTTGGCAGCCTTGAGTGCCTCTTCGGTTGTCATGACAGTCTCGCCGGCAGGACGAGGAATGCCGCATCTGCCCAGCAGCTCATCGAAACGCTCTCTGTCTTCGGCAGCGTCGATATCATCTGCGGAAGTACCCAGAATATTGACACCCATATCTGCCAGGTAGCGTGTCAGCTTGATGGCAGTCTGTCCGCCGAACTGTACCACTACGCCGTACGGCTTTTCGGTGTTGATGATATTGGCAACGTCTTCCTTGGTCAGCGGATCGAAGTACAGACGGTCGCCGGTATCGAAGTCTGTGGAAACGGTCTCCGGGTTGTTGTTGCAGATGATTGCCTCACAGCCCATCTCTTTCAGTGTCCATACACAGTGTACCGAACAGTAGTCGAACTCGATACCCTGTCCGATACGGATTGGACCGGAACCTAATA
>OGPL01003519.1_pt1 | contig 9868 bp, 7 predicted proteins | sample 1552901 | NCBI WGS metagenome assembly OGPL01 (sample SAMEA2580244, study PRJEB22360) | human gut metagenome | biome: human gut; feature: human-associated habitat; material: faeces | place: Denmark | collected 2008/2010 | reverse complement strand
AGCTTACCGAATGGGCAAATCGTGCAGGCGTGGAGTTGATCTCCGGTCAGGAAGGCGGTGATCCGGCAGCAGTTGTGTATGATGCCGTAAATGCAGCAAAGGCAAGAAAGGCAGATATTTTGCTCTGTGATACAGCCGGACGACTTCATAACAAGAAAAATTTGATGGAGGAGCTGCGCAAGATCAATCGTATTATTGAACGTGAATATCCGGATGCACATCGGGAGACACTGGTTGTATTGGATGGAACGACGGGACAGAATGCATTAGCACAGGCAAAACAGTTTGGCGAAGTGGCAGACATTACCGGAATCATTTTGACAAAATTAGATGGTACGGCCAAAGGTGGGATTGCGATCGCAATTCAATCAGAGCTGCATGTACCGGTGAAATATATTGGTATTGGAGAGCAGATTGATGATCTGCAGAAATTTGATGCAGATCAATTTGTTGACGCACTGTTTGAATGATTGACAGGATAAAAAGAGAATTCATTGGAGGATAGTAACATGATGACATTAGATAAGTTTGAAGAAGCTTCAGAAAAGGTTAAGGAAGTCGTACTTCCGACCAATCTGATCTATAGCGAGTACTTTTCAGAACAGACAGGAAATAAAGTATATCTGAAACCGGAAAATATGCAGTACACAGGAGCTTATAAGGTGCGAGGCGCTTATTATAAGATCAGTACAATGTCATCGGATGAAAGAGAAAAAGGATTGATTACGGCATCTGCAGGAAATCATGCGCAGGGAGTTGCCTACGCGGCCAAATTATATGGTGTTCCGGCAACGATCGTAATGCCGACAACGACGCCGTTGATAAAAGTGAATCGAACGAAAGGTTATGGCGCTAACGTGGTACTGCATGGATCAGTATACGATGAAGCCTGCCAGAAAGCGTTGGAATTGGCAGAGAAGAGCGGTGCTACTTTTGTACATCCGTTTAATGATGAAACCGTTGCAACCGGTCAGGGAACCATTGCAATGGAAATCTTTAAGGAACTGCCGACAGTAGACATTATTTTGGTCCCGATCGGTGGTGGTGGACTGGCAGGCGGTGTTTCAACACTTGCTAAGCTGTTAAATCCGAACATCAAAGTGATTGGCGTAGAGCCGGCAGGCGCAAGCTGTATGAAAGCATCTTTAGATGCGGGCAAAGTAGTTACACTGCCAAATGTAGAGACAATTGCGGATGGTACCGCTGTTAAGACTCCGGGAGATAAGATTTTCCCATATATACAGAAGAACATAGATGATATTATAACTGTAGAGGATAACGAACTCATCGTTTCATTCCTCGATATGCTTGAGAATCACAAGCTTCTTGTTGAGAATTCAGGCCTTCTCACAGTGGCAGCACTTAAGCATCTCGATGTAAAGGGTGCCAAGGTCGTAAGCATACTGTCGGGCGGCAATATGGATATGATAACATTTGCCTCACTTGTACAGCACGGACTTATCGCAAGAAGCAGGATCTTCACAGTTTCAACACTTCTTCCTGACAAGCCGGGTGCACTCATGAACATTTCAAAGGTTATCGCTGATCTCCAGGGAAATGTTATCAAGCTTGAGCACAACCAGTTCGTATCCATCAACAGGAATTCAGCAGTTGAGCTTGTTATCACTATGGAGGCATTTGGCCCTGAGCACAAGCAGCTCATCATCAACACACTTGCTGATAAGGGCTACAAGCCAAAGGAAGTCATGACAAAGGGAATATACAATTAATTGTAGTTGATATCGATGATTAACAATGAACTCACTTTAACCGTAAATGACAACAAAATAATCGCCTGCAGACGCGGTGACAATCTGTTCAAGGTGCTGTGCAGCGCCGGATATGTGTTCAGTGGAAACTGCGGAGGTCTTGGAAGGTGTCAGAGATGTCTGGTGGATGTAAAAGGTGCGGGCACGGTAAAAAGCTGTACCTACACTATCACTGATAACATACAGATAACCATAGGTGAGGATAACATGTCAGTCCTTGCTTCGTACAAGGGTGCTGATGAATTCAACAACGTATATAATGGCGATGGTCGTGGTATAGGCATAGCTATAGATTTAGGCACCACCACCATCGCCATAGAACAGATAGATATGTCTGATGGAAGTGTCACGGACAGATGTGGATTTATGAATCCGCAAATTGAATATGGCAGCGATGTCATATCAAGGATCCGAACAGGCTCCACAGAAGATGGACTTACAAAGCTCAGAAGCTCAGTAGTCACAAGGATTTCCTCAGAGTTGGCCGGAATGGGGGATGCCCCTGCAGATATATCAAGGATAATTATTTCCGGAAACACCACCATGAATGCAATACTGGAGCGGCTGCTTCTGGACAATCTCGGGCATGCACCATTTGAGATCAGGAATCCTGACAGTATAACAGTATCAGGGAAGGATTTCTTTGATGATGAAAGATTTTGCAGTGCGGAAGTCACATGTCTTCCTAACCTCAGCGCATTTGTTGGAGCTGACGCATTGTGCGGTGCAGTCGTCTGTAACATTGACAGGTCTGACAAATATCAGTTGTTTGCAGATCTCGGAACAAACGGAGAACTCATACTTGCAAAGCAGGGCATCGGTTATGCCACCTCATGTGCATGTGGTCCGGCATTTGAGGGAATGCTGAGGAGAGGTGTTGCAGCTCCAACCACAGCCTTTGATCTGCTGAACAGACTTAATTTGCTACACATAGTGAATGACGATGGAGTCCTGGTTGATCAGTATATAGACGGCGGCTACAGACTTGCGGGTGGAGTGACAATTGACATGGATATGATCAGAAGCTTTCTCCTTGCAAAGGCAGCCATATGTGCAGGGATAGAATCCCTCATGGATATGGCGGGGATAACGGCAGAGGACGTATCACGTGTATATCTGGCAGGAGGCTTCGGGTGCAGTCTTAATATATCAAGTGCGGTAAGCCTTGGACTTTTTCCGGACAGTTTTCAGGAAAAATCAGAATTTGCAGGAAATACATCCCTGCACGGAGCACATAAGTGCTTGATTGATAAGAGTTTTATTGATAGAATATATGCGTTTAAAGAGACCCTGACTGCTGTGAATCTCGGTGAGCTTGAGGGCTTTGACAGAAGATATTACAGTCATATGGATCTCAGACCATGGACCGCACAGTCACATGGTACAAATAAATTACAACAGAAGAGTAGATTATGAAATTACTAAGTATAGCAAGCGGTAGCAGCGGTAACTGCTATTACGTCGGCAATAGCGCTACCCATCTTCTTGTGGATGTAGGCATAAGCTGCAAGAGGGTTGAAAACGCCCTTAAGGATGAGGGAATAAAGCCGTCTGAACTCGATGGTGTTCTTGTAACGCATGAGCATATAGATCATGTGAAGGGCATAGGTGTTCTGGCAAGAAAGCACGGTGTTCCTATCTATGCCACTGCAGGAACCATAGCTGAGATGAAGAAGATGACCTCCCTTGGCAGTATCGATGAGGGACTGTTTCATGAGATTCGTCCTGATGAAAAGATACTGATAAAGGATATAACCGTTGATCCGTCATCCATCTGGCATGACGCAGCGGATCCGGTATGCTACAGCCTGTATGGAGATGGCAAAAAAGTGTCCATAGCGACTGATATGGGCAATTATAATGATTATATTGTAGATAAGCTTGACAACTCAGATATAATGGTAGTTGAGGCCAATCATGATGTCAGAATGCTTGAGGCGGGACCATATCCTTATTATCTCAAGAGACGAATCCTTGGCAACTATGGTCATCTGTCCAACGAATTGTCAGGGCAGCTCATATACAGACTTCTGAATGACCATGTGAAGGGTATCCTTCTGGGACATCTGAGCAAGGAGAACAATTTTGAAGAGCTGGCATACGAGACAGTCAAGCTGGAGCTTGAAAACAATTCATACGCCAACGATGTAAGGGAATTTGGGCTGGCAGTAGCCAGAAGAGACATGCCTATGGCTGCCATAGAGGCGTAGGCTGATTTTTAGGAGTGAATAAAGATGGGTTCTGTATGTACAGGCTCCATCATCAACAAGGAGGATAAATGAAATGAAAAAGAGAATCATAACTGTAGTAGGTAAGGACAGCGTGGGAATCACAGCTAAGGTATGTGTATATCTGGCAAACAACCAGATCAATATACTTGACATATCACAGACTATAGTTGCAGGGTACTTCAACATGATGATGGTGGTTGATACACAGGAGTCATCCAAATCAACAGAGCTCATCGCATCAGAGCTCGGACAGATCGGAGAAGAGATTGGAGTACAGATAAAGGTACAGCACGAGAAGATCTTTGAGACAATGCACAGAATCTAATAATATACAGTCTGACAGACAGAAAAGAGGATATACATGATTAGCATAAATGAAGTAATCGAGACCAATAAGATGATCTCAGACATGAATCTGGATGTTCGTACCATCACAATGGGAATCAGTCTTTTGGATTGTGTAGGCACAGATGTGGATGATACATGTACAAAGATATATAACAAGATAACAACATATGCCAAGGATCTTGTATCAACAGGTCAGGAGATATCAAGAAGATATGGTATACCAATCGTCAACAAGAGAGTTTCTGTAACACCTATAGCACTGGTTGGTGGTTCCGTATGTAAGACCACCGGAGATTTTGTAAAGATAGCAAAGGCTCTTGACAAGGCTGCAGACACCATAGGAGTCAACTTCATCGGAGGATATTCAGCACTTGTAAATAAGGGCATGACTCCTGCTGATGAGCTTCTTATCCGTTCAATTCCTGAAGCACTCTCAAGCACAGGAAAGGTGTGCAGCTCCATAAATGTAGGTTCAACCAAAACCGGTATAGATATGGATGCAGTCAAGATTCTCGGAGAGATGATCAAAGACACTGCCGAGCTCACCAAGGAAGCAGATTCCATCGGTTGTGCAAAGCTTGTAGTATTCTGTAACGCACCTGATGACAACCCATTTATGGCCGGTGCATTCCACGGTGTTACCGAGGGAGACTGTGTCATCAATGTCGGAGTCAGCGGCCCTGGTGTTGTAAAGAAAGCCCTTGAGAAGGTAAGAGGAGAAAACTTTGAGGAACTCTGCGAGACCATCAAGAAGACAGCTTTCAAGGTAACCAGAGTTGGACAGCTCGTTGCAAAAGAGGCATCCAAGATGCTCGGCGTACCATTTGGTATAGTTGACCTGTCACTTGCCCCTACTCCTGCAGTCGGAGACAGTGTAGGTGAGATTCTCGAGGAGATCGGTCTTGAATACGCCGGAGCTCCTGGTACAACAGCAGCACTTGCGCTCCTCAACGATCAGGTTAAGAAGGGTGGAGTTATGGCTTCATCATACGTCGGAGGACTCTCCGGTGCATTCATCCCTGTATCTGAGGACCAGAGAATGATCGATGCAGTTTCCGCAGGAGCATTAACTCTTGAGAAACTTGAGGCCATGACATGTGTATGTTCAGTAGGTCTTGATATGATAGCAATTCCTGGTGATACATCACCTGCAACCATATCAGGAATTATCGCTGATGAGATGGCTCTTGGTATGATCAACCAGAAGACAACCGCTGTAAGACTTATCCCTGTTATCGATAAGACAGTTGGAGATCAGGCTGAATTTGGCGGACTTCTCGGATACGCACCTATCATGCCTGTCAACAGATTTGCATGTGATAAGTTTGTCAACAGAGGTGGACGTATTCCAGCCCCTATCCATAGTTTCAAAAACTAATATTGGATAATGCGGTATAGGATCACAGTTCCTGATACGATATAGATATAGAGGATGCGCACTGAATACGGATATTCCGTGCGCATCTCTTTTGCTGTAATTGAATATTTCCATTTGGAGATATCAGATAATATGATCACAAGAAAATTATTTAAGGATATTATTTTATGAGAAGATTAGCTTTACCGGATGAAATACTGATGAAGGTTGAAAAGCCCGCCAGATATATAGGTGGAGAATACAACAGTGTTATGAAGGACAAAGACAAGGTTGATGTGCGTTTCTGCATGTGTTTTCCTGATGTATACGAGATAGGTATGTCCCATCTCGGAATTCAGATACTGTACGATATGTTCAACAGGAGAGAGGACACATGGTGTGAAAGAGTTTATTCGCCATGGCCTGATCTGGACGCGGAGATGAGAGAACATGACATTCCTCTGTTCGCGCTGGAATCCCAGGATCCTATAAAGGATTTTGATTTCCTTGGAATAACACTCCAGTACGAGATGTGTTACACCAATATTCTTCAGGTGCTTGATCTGGCAGGGATCCCACTCCGTACAAGAGACAGAAAAAAGGGAGACACACTTGTTATAGGCGGAGGCCCATGCTCATACAATCCTGAGCCTATAGCAGACTTCTTTGACATATTCTATATGGGTGAGGGCGAAGTATCATATGATGCACTTCTGGAGCTTTACAAGGTGTATAAGCACTCTGATATGACCAGGGAAGAATTTCTCATAAAGGTGTCCAACATTCCGGGATTATACGTTCCTGAGCTCTATGAAGTCACATACAAGGAAGATGGCACGATAGCTTCATTTGCTCCTAGATTTGAAGATGTGCCTGCCACGATAACCAAGACGGTCGTCATGGATCACAGCAAAGTCACATACCCAGAGAAGCCTGTTGTGTCATTCATGAAGCTCACTCAGGACAGAGTTGTTCTTGAGATCATGCGCGGATGTATAAGAGGCTGCAGATTCTGCCAGGCTGGAATGATTTACAGACCAACCAGACCTAAGGATGTCAATCTGTTAAAGGGCTATGCTGAGAAAATGCTGGCAAGTACAGGACACGAGGAGATAACCTTCAGCAGTCTGTCGTCGAGTGATTACGAGGAGCTTCCGGAGCTCACAGACTGCCTGATCGAGAAGATGGACAATGAGCATGTAAATATCTCTCTGCCATCGCTCCGTATAGACGCCTTTTCTCTGGATGTCATGAGCAAGATCCAGGATGTGAAGAAGAGTTCACTTACATTTGCCCCTGAGGCAGGAACGCAGAGACTCAGAAATGTTATAAACAAGGGTCTCACAAAGGAGAACATAATGGATGGTGCCTTGAAGGCCTTCAAAGGCGGCTGGGATAAGGTGAAGCTGTACTTCATGATGGGCCTTCCTACTGAGACATATGACGATATTGCCGGGATTGCAGACCTGTCGGAGGAGATCACTGAGCTTTTCTTTGCAAATATCCCAAGAGAAGAACGAAATGGACGTGTCATGGTCACCGCATCGGCATCATATTTTGTGCCAAAGCCATTTACTCCGTTCCAGTGGGCTCCGATGATAAGGCCTGAGGAATTTGTCAAGCGTGCATACTTTGTGAAGGACAGATTCCGCGCAGAGAAGAACCATAAGAGTCTTAAGTTCCAGTACCACGAAGCAGATATCACCATACTTGAGGGACTGCTTGCTCGAGGCGACAGGAAGCTCTGCGATGTAATATATGATGTCTATAAGGCCGGTCAGATATTTGACGCATGGACAGAGTTCTTCAAAAAAGAAAACTGGGACAACGCCATGGCAAAGCACGGTCTGGATATAGATTTCTACACATACAGGGACAGAAGTGTTGATGAGATACTTCCATGGGATTTCATTGATATAGGAGTCACAAGAAAGTTCCTTGAGAGAGAGTGGGAGAACGCCCAGAACGAAAAGGTAACCCCTAACTGCAGACAGCAGTGTTCCGGCTGTGGTGCCGCAAGATTTGGAGGAGGTGTATGTTTTGAAAATAAGAATTAAATACTCCAAGCTCGGTAACCTCAGATTTATAGGACACCTTGACGTTATGAGATATTTCCAGAAGGAGATAAGACGTGCCGGTCTGGATGTGAGCTATTCCAAGGGATATTCGCCTCACCAGATCATCTCGTTTGCCGCTCCGCTGGCCATGGGAATCACTTCTGATGGCGAATACTTTGACGGAGAATTTGAATCCGTTACAACATCCAGAGAGATGATCGATGCATTGAATGCCGTATCGGTTGATGAGATGAAGGTCACTGAGTGTGTACTTCTTCCCGATGATGCAAAGAACTCCATGTCAGTTGTGTCAGCATCGGACTATGTCATCTCATTCCTTGACAAAGCAGGAACTGAAGAACGGCATAATATACTGGACAGTGTGGAATCCTTCATGTCGCAGGATCAGATCGTCATTCTGAAAAAAACAAAGAAGAGCGAACGCGAGGAGAATATAAAACCTGGTATCATGACCTGCGAACTGAGGGACGATCAGATATATATGCTGCTGTCAACCGGAAGTGAATACAACCTCAAGCCGGAGCTCGTCATGCAGGCTCTCTGCGCGTATGCGGGTGTCAGTCACAACCAGTTCCATTATCATATTCACAGACTGGAGACGTACATGGATGGCCCTGATGGCAATATAATACCTCTATACAAGGCCGGTTCACCATTCTAAGAGTCTGCCTGACCGTATATTTGAAAGATTATAAGGGGAATATCACATGAGAAAGCTGGTAGTTTCACACTACGACAACAAAATATTACAGGCTGTTATACAGGATGGCAAAGTCACAGATCTTAACCTGTCAGAGGGCAGTACAGTCCTCGGCAATATCTATGTGGGCAAGGTGGCCAACATCGTAAACAATATAAATGCCTGCTTCGTGGATTACGGTGACAGACTTCCCTGCTACTACAGTCTGGATGACAATGATATTATATACGCCGATGGCAGGGAGCACACAAAGCTCAGGATCGGCGATGAGATAGTCGTTCAGATCAGCCGTGACGCAGTCAAGACCAAGAACCCTGTTGGTTCATCGGAGCTCACCCTCCGCGGGGATTACTGTGTGGTCCACACCGGGGAACAGATCGGTGTATCGAACAAGATAAGCAGCAGAAAGCTCCGGGACGAGCTTAAGGACATCGCGCGAAATACCCTCCCGGCGGGTATAGGTTGTATCATTAGGACAAATGCTGTGGATGCGGACCCTGAACTCATAAAACGTGAACTGAATGAGCTGGGCGGTCGTCTCACGCAGATCCTGAAGGCCGCAGCAACCAGAAAATGCTTTTCCTGTCTGTACCGGAATCCACCGGAATATATAGAAAACATAACTTTCATGGGAAGTAATAAGCTAGATTCACTGGTAACCGATGATGAAGAAATATTCCACGTATTTGAGGATTACATAGAGAAAAAACAGCCTGGAACAATAGACTTAACGCTTCATACCGATACAGAATGTCCGCTTACGGCAATCTACAATCTCAATAAAGAAGTGGAGGGAGCTCTAAAGGAGAGAGTATGGCTTAAGTCAGGTGCCTACCTTATAATCCAGCAGACTGAGGCCATGGTAGTTGTGGATGTGAATACAGGCAAGGCTATATCAGGCAGAGATATGGAACAGCACATGCTGAAGGTCAACACCGAGGCTGCCATCGAAACCTGCCGTCAGTTAAGACTCCGCAATCTGTCAGGGATAGTAGTCATAGACTTTATAAACATGAAGAATCCCGATGATATTCTCAGGATACGTGATACCCTGATAAGAGAGCTGGCAGACGATCCTGTACCAGCCAAATTCGTAGATATCACCAAGCTTGGACTTATAGAGCTGACCAGAAAGAAGTTAAAGAGACCGCTTCACGAAATGGTTAAGCTTTGATGAAAATAAATCAAAAAATATTGTAAAAATATATCAGAAAATTATTGACAAATAATCATCTCAATGGTAGATTATATGAGTATGCCGCACAGTTAGGTATAAGTGTGTCAACAGACACCACCAAAACTGGCGAGTTTGATTAAGGAGGTATTAACCATGTACGCAATTATAGCAACAGGCGGTAAGCAGTACAAGGTAGCTGAAGGAGACG
>OGPL01003506.1_pt1 | contig 9891 bp, 10 predicted proteins | sample 1552901 | NCBI WGS metagenome assembly OGPL01 (sample SAMEA2580244, study PRJEB22360) | human gut metagenome | biome: human gut; feature: human-associated habitat; material: faeces | place: Denmark | collected 2008/2010 | reverse complement strand
TGAATAGGTTGAAGTTATGAATTTAATTATGAATATAAAAGTAGTATTTATAGGAATATTTAAAATGTACCCTATAGAGTAGACAGCTAATAAAAAGGTCTACTCTATAGGGTATTTTTGTATATAATTAAATAAATAATAATTAGATCGGAGAAAATTTTAATGAGTAAAAAATTATTTACAGAAGAGGAAATAATAATATTAAAACAAAACAAATACGTTAAGAAAGTAACTTCAAAAGGTATTACCTATACAGATGAATTTAAAAGAATATTTATAGATGAAAATGGTAATGGTAAACTTCCTAGAATAATATTTGAAGAGTGTGGCTTCAATATCGATATTATAGGCATGCAAAGGATTAAATCTTCTGCTAGCAGATGGCGTACGGCCTTTAAAAATGGCGGAGCTATAAAACTTACAGATACTCGCAAATACAATACTGGAAGACCTATTGAGAAAGATCTTTCAATAGAAGAAAAATACAAAAAACTAGAAGCTAAAATGAAGTTACTTCAAGCTGAAAATGAATTACTAAAAAAGTTAGATATGATAGAAAGGAGAGTGTTAAAGAAGAAGTAAGTTTATTTTCTTGTGAAAAATATGAGATTATTAAGTCTACAATAAAAAAATATAAACTTAAAAATATGATAAGTTATTTATGTAAAGTTGCAGGTGTATCACGTTCTGGGTATTATAAATACTTCTCATCAGAAAGCAAGGATTTAAGAAAATCAAGAGAAGATAAAGATATTTTATCAAAAGAAAATGTATTAAAAGCTTTTAACTTTAAAGGACGTAAAAAAGGTGCAAGACAAATAAAAATGGTTTTAAAAGATAGATTTAATATAATATATAATTTAAAGCGTATTAGGAGAATCATGAAAAAATATGGAATAGTTTGCCCGTATAGAAAAGCGAATCCTTACAGACGTATGATGAAAGCAAGTAAAGAGCATACTGTTGTTTCTAATTTAATAAACAGAGAATTTAAACAAGATATACCTTATAAAGTACTATTAACAGATATTACATATTTAAGTTATAAAAATGGAAAAAAAGCATACTTGTCTACAATAAAAGACTCCTCTACAAATGAAATATTAGCTCATTATGTCTCAGATAACCTACGGTTAGATATTGTTTTAAATACACTAGAAAAACTTAAGTCAAATGTGAATTTAAAACTCCATAGCGAAGCTATTTTACACTCAGATCAAGGTGTTCATTACACGAGTCCTAAATTTCAAAAGCAAGTACAGCAATTAGGTTTAAAACAATCTATGTCAAGGAGAGGCAATTGCTGGGACAATGCTCCACAAGAATCATTCTTTGGGCATTTTAAAGATGAAGTTATTCTTAGCAAATGTAGTACATTAGAAGAAGTGATAAAAGAAATAGATGATTATATGGATTACTATAATAATTATAGATATCAATGGAATTTAAGCAAGATGACTCCTGTTCAGTACAGAAATCATCTTGTTTCTTAGAAATACCTTTTTTTAAATTGTCCTTGACAAAGGGTACACTTTAAAAATCATAGTACTTTTATTAATTTATAATTCATTGTTTTTAAGTATATAACTCTCAGATCTATAAGCTTCCCCTTGCATATATTCGCCTATATATAGAGTACTTTTACTATTTTTATCTAATACAATTACATTATCAGTATATTCTCCATCAAGTCTTGAGTTCATATTATCTGCATTAGAGGTCTTTGATAATATGTATATCTTATTATCTATAATTCTAAATGTATTTAGACACATATTTTTATTTAACTTTTTAATACTATATTGCTCATTGTTAATTACTATTTTTCCAGTTGTTAATAATGCCCCCCAAATTCCCAATATTATAGAAATCACATAACTTATAATACAAATTGCTGTGCTTTTTTCAGGCGGCAAATTTCCCTGCACCATTATTTGTATCGTAAGTCCCAGTGAAACAAATAAGCATATATGTGCATTATATTTTCTATAATCATATTCTTTTCTTATAAATGAAACTACTGCCCCCAAAATAATAAAAGCTATTGCACACACTGCTATACATGCTGTAAAGCCCATATTGGCTCCACGATAATAACTCTCATATGCTCCACCTAAACAGAACAAAACATATGAAAAAATTCCTGCTCCTGTTTGTTTTAAAATTGCTTTGCCCCTTTTCACCATAGCCTCATCTCCATATTGAAATCTGCAACTGACCAAGTCACCTTTTAACATCATCTGGTAAACAATTCCATATGTTCTTTCTGTTTTTCTGATAAAGCATGCTCTTCATCCATTATACATATCTCCATATATTTCAAGTCTCCCTTTATATAAAACATAATGTACACCTGATAATCTTCATCCTGCCCTTTTTCTACCGAAGAGAAATAATAAATTATATAAGATGGTTTCTCCGTATTTCCTGCAGTCACATCTCCCCACAGGAATCCTACTCCATCCTGGATTCCCTCTAATATCTGACTGAATGAATTTGCTGACTTTAACTTTTTTAAATCCTCTTCATCCAGGAAAGTTATCAAACTGCTTTCATCAACATTGGACAATTCAATTCCATAAATCATATAGGTGTTTTCCTTTGATTGTATCAGAAATTCATTATCCGTTTTGTAATGTTCAGACTCTTCACTATTCATATATTCCTTCGGTATACTTGCAACAACCTGTGACAAATGTATACCAGAATACTTCCCATAATATGTGCTTATTAAAGTATCTATTAAAATAATTGTCCATAAAATTGCTATTTCTATTGAAAAATAACGAAGTCCCTTCAGGATTTGTTCTTTCTTATATTTCACTCTAAACATCCTTGTCCTTCTCCCTTGAATTCATTCCGCGCTATACTCCTGTTCCACATGCAATTTTATATACTCTGTCATTTTCATCAAAATAGAATGATGTTGAATAAATACCATTTTGAACCGCATATTCATTTTCTTCCTCATTGCTTAAAGTTTTCTTTAATCCATATGCCAGCATAACTTCTTTTTTTGATGAGCCTACCCCAATTTGCAGTATTCCAAATCGAATACCAGGATCCGTAATTCTAACACTTTCCATATAATTTCCAATAAAGGTATATTCTATATCTTCAAATTTAATATCCTCGCAATTTCCATATAGTTTTTCCCTGTTAACAGGCTCCCCATCTTTTTCTAAAATTTCCTGTTTGCTTTGACGGAAAAAATAATTAAAATCGTGTAATCCATATGTACCGTATTTCATTTTAAGAAATATAACTAATACTATAAAAATAAGAACAATAATACCTATAACTACCATCTTCCTTTTCCCCTTTCTTCTATTCATCACATTTTCCATCTAATTTACCCTCCTTATATCTAAGCTTTCCCATCGGTTCAAAAAACCATCTATTTTCTACCGATATTTTTATATAACTTTTCTGTATATTGGATAATCGATCTTCATATTCACCATATTTACTAAATGGTCTCGTCCATGTTGGACCAAATGCCACATTTCCGTCATATGCATAAACATCACCACTCACTATCTTAGATAATCCTGAAGCAATATTAGAACCTGCTATAAAGTATGTACTCAAATTTCCTGAATTGCAACCATATATATTCAAGGTTTCTATCTCTTTATATGATAAATCTGATATTCCTTTAATAGCTTTACCTGATTTATTTTTTCCCGAAATACTTAAAGCTTCTGTCTCTGTATTATCTATAAAAATAAATGTTGTTTCATTTGAATGAGTATATATTTCTACATCCTCAATATTTGCAATTCCATCTGGTGTCATTCCCATATGATTCCAACCATCTACGAAATCATTTGCATTTGCAATTGGTATCATTACGACATTTTTGCCTTCACTCTCTAACTGCTCTTTTTTCCAATTTGCCTGATCTGTAAAATCAGAATTCTCTCCAGTTGTATAAAAAATGTACGATACCGTCTCATCACATTTTAACATATCCATCAATGCCTTTATCACACCTGCATTCGGGTCCATACCATTCAAATCAACCAAATCCAACGGTCTGTTCCAGCAATAGCTATAATGGTTCATTGTATATGGTGCAGCAATATGCCCCTTTATAAAGTCTTCGCTGATAAATCTGCCAACTCCGGCATCATATCGTCTTGCCTGTGCAAAGTATAGTGCACCAACGCTGTCCATCTGATAACCGGTAAATCCGAAGCTTTGTAAAGAATCTTTAAAGATATCTTTTGCAGTCCGAATATCATTACCAAATTCGTCAAATCCATAGACTTCCTCACTTCTTCCCCCTTCATCTGCAAGACGCATCGGACTTCCCAAATCATCCTGGAAATAGAAATGGTCTCTTCCATTCTCTTCCATTCCTATGACATTACCATCCCAGAAATAAGTCTGATCTAATCCATTTCCGGTTTTCTGTAAGAGGTTACTGACGGGTAAGATCGAGTGTATAGCGGATGATCTGAGTTACATCTGCATTTCCTGATGCAATAGTTTGACCCACACGATGCCCCAGACCATTGTACTGATAGTATGCCTTCGTGATTTCTCCGGCTGTCCGGTCAACAGAACTGCTCATCCGGTTCGCCGCATCAAATCCGTATGCTTTTAAAACCTCTTCTCCGCTTGTTACGGATAACAGGTTTCCTCTGTGGTCATAATTATAATTCCTGGTTCCGCTTGCATTTATTTCCTGCGTCAACTGATTCTTTGTATTGTAATGATAGGTTGTTACAAGTTCCCCTGCTGTCTGGTACTCTGTCCTGGTATTTCTGTTTCCAAAGGCATCATATCCATAGGTACGAAGGGTCTTTCCGTTACATGCTACACTGGTCAGTCGATTCAATGCATCATAATCATAGGAAAAGTTTCCACTGTCTTCCGGCAGTCCCGGTCTCTCTTTTTCAGCCAAGACCTTATTTCCCATAACATCATAATCATAGTGATAACGTTCTGTAAAGTCTGCTCCGGTATGTAAAATCTCTTTGATTTTTCCTGCCCCATTGTAGCTATAGTCTGTACGATTTCCTCCCGGGAATTGCTTTCCAGTCAGTCTTCCAGCTTCATCGTAGCTATAGAGAATTGTTTTCTCCTGTGCATCATCTGAAAGGAGTTTTAATGCCGACAACTGCATGGCTTCATTATATTCGTATGCCGCCCTTCTTCCATCCGGATAACAAATTGCCGTTCTCTCACCCATACTGCCCCATTCATAACCTACGTTTTTTCCATATGGGTCTGTAACAGAAGCAATGTGTCCTGCCTCATCCATGGCAATCTTAGTTGTGCCAAGCCAATCTCTTACTTCTTCTAACTGGCGGATTGCATTATAAGTCAAAGATACTGTTCGTCCATCTGCATAACGGATTTCCTCTACCTGTCCATCTTTTCCGTAGTGGAAGGATGTCTCATAACCATCTTTATCTATCTTTGCTTTCATTCTTCCAGCCGGATCATAGGTATAGCACTCCACATCTCCCAGCGGGTCTGTCACTGCTGTGACATGTCCTTCCTTATCCCAGGTATATACCGTGTTCTGTGGTTCTTCCCCCTCTGCTCCGGTGCAACTGCTCTGTGTCAGATGTCCCATTGCATCATACTGGTAGAAAGTCTCATTTCCCATGGCATCCGTAACTTTTGCAAGATTACCGTTTGGAGTATATTCATAGCAGGTCTGATTTCCACTTTCATTTTCTGCCTTTATTACTCGTCCCAATGCATCATATGTAAAATAGGATATACCTCCTGCCGGATTTTGAACAGATATCATACGATCAAGGCTGTCATAGTTATAACGATAACTTTCTCCTGCCGTAGTAGTACGCTCTGTAAGATTTCCCTTTGCATCATAGCCATAATGCTCTCCGGCACCATCCGGATAACGTACACTTTTTAATCTGCCACCCTTTTCATATTCATAAACAGTACTGCTTCCATTTGGATAACAGATGCGTTCTGCTTTTCCAAGTTCGTTATAGAACACACTTGTAGTTGCCCCTGCTGGATTAGTGACGCTGGTTCGCCTTCCCAAATCGTCATAAGTGTAGCTTGTTACCTGACCGGCTGCATTGGTTTCTTTGATAAGATTTCCCTCTCTGTCATATTCATATGCAGTCTTTGCGCCATCTGCCTCTAAAACCTCTGTCAGACGGTTTACGGCATCATAACAATAACGGGTTGTATTTCCCGCAGGATCTGTCATTTCTATCTGGTTTCCCACCGCATCATAATCATAAGTCACCACTCCGCCCATCGGAAGTGTCTGTTTTACGAGTCGGTTATTGTTGTCATAGATATATTCCTGTCTGCCCTGATCCGGAGCTGTAACACTACTGATATTCCACATCTTATCATAGGTAAAATGTACTGTCTGTCCTTCTTTATCTGTATATGTCTCTACTTTTCCAAGTGGATTATAAGTAAATCCTGCTTCATTTCCATCAAAATCCCGGATTGCCATAATCTTTCCACCCGGATTATAGGTATATGCCCTCTGATTTCCCAGAGCATCTGTTACTGCTGTGATACGATTTGCCGCATCATAAGCATAACGTGTCACGTTGCTATTGACATCTACTGTTTCTGTCACCCGGTTTAATGCATCATAGCCATAAGTCGTTACACTTCCACTAACATCCTTTAACTTTACAATGTTTCCTCTTTCATCGTAACTGATTTCTAAAAAGCTGCCATCCGCATAAGTAACTGCCTGTGGTCTTCCTGCTTCATCATTTTTGACTGCAACTCTGTTTCCATACAGGTTTTCCGTCCCTGTCAGATTTCCTTTTGCATCATAATGATTTTTCAGACGTTCTTTTCCATTGATACTTACACTAAGCAAATGACAATCTGCATCATAAGTATAATTCACTCTGCGCTTCATGGCATCTACTGTCTGGGTAAGATTGCCACGGTTATCATATGCCATCCTGGTGGTTCTTCCTAACCGGTCAGTTTTACTGATACACTGATTTTTATCATTATAAAGATATTTCTCTTTTGTACCATCTTCATAAATTGTCTCTATGTTCCGGTAACGATCATCATGCACATGGATAATTTTGCTTCCATTTCGTTCTGTCAATGTCACACGACGATTTTTATCATCATAGGCAAAAGTCATTGTTCCACCATCCGGGAATTCCTGATGAATGATTCGAAATCTTCTGTCATAGAGATTCTTAACAGATGTAACCTGACGGGCATTTTCCACCTCAGTAATTCTTCCGTTCTCTCCATAGCGATATGCATACTCTGCCCCTGATGCCGTTATCACTTTTTTCAGTTCTTTCCCCTGATACTGCAGCAAAACTGTTCTTCCGGTGTGGTCAGTTACTTTTTCAAGCTGTTCCTCTTTATTATAATTATATGTCAGACTGCTGCCATTGTCTGCTTCTGCTTTTTCCAGCTTTCCATCCTCAAGGTAGGAAAAAGAAATGCCCCTTCCATTCATATTTTCTTTTCGAAGCATCTTTCCCTCCCGGTCAAAAGATATTCTCTCCTGCCCCGGATGTATAAGGATATATCCCTCTTCTGTTTCTTTCAGGAATTCCAATGCAGTATTTCTTCCAACATACTCTCCCTGCTCATTTTTATCATAGTAATTTATCTGCCCATCCGCAAGACGCACTCCGACGGTTCCGTTCTTTTCTTTCTCCAATGAAATCTGGTAATTATGTAAAAAGCAATTTCCCAGAACTCCCCTCCGGCTGTCTTTTGAATTATAATAGCGATGAAAAGAAAGCGGTATCTCTCCGCCTATCTTTAAATCTTCATGTTCATAAATGAAATTTCCTGTGCTTAAATTAACCGGATCTTCACTGTTCATACAGCCTTCTGCATCCGTTCCAAGCATCTTTTCCTCTATGGTCTTCTCTACCGTTGCTTTGGAATTTCGAATATCCTCTACGTCTGCCTCTAAGACACCTTTCATCCTGCTCATATCCATATTTCCGCCATTCGGATTTATCGCATCCGCAAGATCATTTATCAATTTTATGATATTGTTGCCACAGGAAATCTGCTGACTTACTACGCTGATATATTTTGTATCAACTGCCTGTACATCCGTGAAAATAGTCTCTATCTGCTGTGTTGTCGTATCATTTTTATCTAATATTTTCTTATGATATGCATCTACATCATTCACATAATTTTGAATGTCAAGTTTTCCAAACCATCCCTGTACCGTTAATCCAATATCTCCAAAAAAATCGGTTATCGTATCCCAGGTCGTTGTTGATGTTACATCTTTTACATATTGTAGTAGCTTCTGCTTCGCTTCATCTGAAAAATCTCTTAACATTTCTTCTTTTCCCCCATGCACGCTTATTCACTTACTGTTGCTGTTGCATTGCTTTCTTTGGTATCTAATGATTCTTTTCGATTCGTCATATAAGAAATTGTCTGTGCCAGTAATGTCACATATGCATCCTGCATCCGCTGAAACATATTTCCCATTTCTTCTATCTGTATAATCGTGCTGCCCCCACACTCTCCTATATCCACCGCTGTATATGTCTTATCTGCCCATGTATCATGCAAAGTCTGTAATTCACTTATTTTATTTTCTAGTGCTTCTGTATTCGTTACTGTTGTTGCCATGATAAATCCCCCTTAAAATAAGTACTGATCCTTCTCATCTATTTCTGCAAGAAAATTATTGCAGGTATCTTTTGCCGTTTTTCCAAGTTCACTTATGATTCCTTTTAAACTGGAAGCATATTCTATAAAGGCATCTAATGCGTCCGCTGTATCACCCTCCTGAATTGCCTCTTCTCTGATTCCTGCTAATATTGTCAAATAGCTGTCTACGCCTTCCTGTAAATCCTGACTGCGGGTTTCAAAAAGACTTGCCATTCCATTTATATAATCATCATCAATTTTTAATTCTATTCCTGCCATTCTGCTTCTCCTCTGTATCCTCTATATCACTTTTTCACTTTTTTCGTTGTCGTTCCCTTTGTTGTCGTTCCTTTTGCTGTGTTCGTGCTGGCAGCTCTTGCTGCTTCTGCCCTCGCTGCCTCTTCTGCATCCAGTCTTGCAATATTATTGTTCATCTCCTGAATGTTATTACTGCAAGTTGCAATCTTATTCTGGCATTCCACTATTTTATTTGCTATATTTGATATTTCCACATCAACCCGCACTTTTGCATTATCCAGACCACCATATACATTCTGATATTGCTGCCCGGTGAATATATCTGACATTCCAGCATAAAAACCGGCTACTATCTTACTGTTAATTTTGTTCAGCGACTCTGTTTCCGCCAATTTTGTATTGCTCGCTGTCTTGCTGTCAGACAACCTCGCCTGCAACACTCCCAGCTTTGTTTTTGTTTCCTGTAATTCACTTATTTGTTGCTGATATCCACGTATCTCACTCTCATATTGTGCGATTAATGTCTGATTCCGTACAATTTCATTACTACACTGTGATTTCGTCATTTGCATCTTCCTTTCCCACTCTATCCAATTTTTATGCCTTCTATTACACTTCTAAAAACAGGATGCCACTGTGGTATCTCTTCATATCTGCAAACACCACTTAATAAATGAATCTCCTCTTCTGTTCTCCAAATTGCTAAAATCGTATAAATGTCATCTTCCTGTGCATATGATGTATACTGAATTACATATATTTCCTGTCCATCTATATTCTTTCTATAAGTGCCTATATTCTTATATCCCGGAACGGTTCTGGTATAGAGATAATTTAAAGCTTTTACCAGTTCTATATTGCTTTCTTTCTGCTCCTTTAACTCCTGTGAAAATGTGCTGATGATAACATGCTTGTCTCTTACTATGTACATCTTATCCGGCAGTTTTTTCCCCATTCCATATGTTTTTCTCTTTTCCCCTACAGTAGCCTCTTCAAACCCTTCCGGTA
>OGPL01003505.1_pt1 | contig 9891 bp, 10 predicted proteins | sample 1552901 | NCBI WGS metagenome assembly OGPL01 (sample SAMEA2580244, study PRJEB22360) | human gut metagenome | biome: human gut; feature: human-associated habitat; material: faeces | place: Denmark | collected 2008/2010 | reverse complement strand
CGAGGAAAGAAGAAGCACTCTTTTTATTTCAAACAGGAAAATTTAAACAGGCTCTATATCGATAAAGATAAAAACGGGTATGATTTCATAGATTCAAACCAGGAAGACGACGTTTATGAGTTTTCTTTGTTTGGCAACGGTCGCTATTTGTATTATTCGGGTTCGGGAACTGTCTTGAGTAGAACGGATCAATTGACTGATAACCAATGGATTTTAGTGTCTAAGGAACAGCGTATTAGTGCCTTGGAAAAGGCCACGGAAGAAGAGGGAATAGATGCAACCTTCTATATTACAGGTGCTAACTTCGACCGGTCACAACCGAGCGATTGGCAGGAAAGCCACAACGGTGGCACATTGACGCTCATCGGGCCTGAAAGGGCTGCGAAGTCTACAAATTCCTGTACGGAAGCATACGATAATGAAAACTTCGATGTGTACCAAGTCCTGACGGGAGTGAAGAACGGGCTTTATCTGGTGTCTTGCCAAGGGTATTATCGTCCGGGCGGCAATGTAGATGCCGCAGGAGCGCGAAATGCCGTTTTATATGCCAATGCGGACGAGGCTCCGCTTCAGTTGTTGGCAGATGATGGAAATGGTATTCCTAATAATATGGATCAGGCGGCGGATGCCTTTCTTGCAGGGCGTTATGCGGGGAATGAAGTCCGTACGGTAGTGATGGACGGCACGTTGCGGATAGGCGTGAAGAAAGAGGCGCATGTCGGAAAGGATTGGACTGCTTTCGATACTTTCCGCCTGACGTATTTGGGCGAGGCGGATGCTTCCGAGATATTCCAAAGCGCATTAGGGATGCTAAAGGTGCTCATCGGCGACTTCATGGCTTCAGGGGCAACCGCCATCGCCGGAGAGTTGCAAACGGTATATGATGAAAACAAGGATGCTTCGGGCGACGGCGTGGAGGCTGCGCAGAAAGCCGTGTCCGATGCCATGTCTGCCGCCCGGGCCGTGCAAGCCGACGTGGAAGCCTTGGTAAATGCCGTGGAAACAGCCAAGTCGTTTTATGCAAAGGTGGAGGACGGTACCTATGTCTTGTCTACGGCAGGGAAGGAAGCTTTGGCTCAAGGTATTGCTGAGGCAGAAAAGGCACTGAAAGAAACGTCGATGTCGGCGATGCAGGAACAGGCTTCTGCCCATACGGGAAAGCTTGCAGCTCAAGTTGAGAATGCCGAACTTTGGAGGGGGATGATATATCCTTTGGACAAGGCCAGGGCATTGGCTGACGCAATAACGGGGCTTGACGGGACGGAAGCATACAAACAAGTCGTGAGTGATTTGGATGATGCGGCTTTAACCTATGAAAGAGTGGTGGCCGACGTGGCAGCCTTGAATTTAGCTTGCCGAGATGCGATGACGGTGGAATTCTTGGCCAAAGCATCGGCTGAGTCTCCCATCGACCTGACCAGCTTCATCAGGAATCCGAATATCTACCAGACGGTAGAGGACATGAAGACTTTGGACGGATGGGTTGTGGCCGCACTTGGGGAATATACTAATCCTCAGGTTACCACGGAGGGAAAAGGCGATGCCGCACTGTGGTCTTATAGTTGGTCGGCCAATGAAAGTAATAATGTAGGTAGAGCTCATTATTATACTAAAATAGGTGGGACAGAAGATGGTATGGTCAATTTGCCGGATGGCACTTATTTATTGAAAGCCGCTACTTATTGCACTCGTGACGCTGCTAATGTGAATTTATATGCTTCGTTGGACAATGTGAACATGAAGTTTGCCGATTTTAATGGCAATGAGTCGCTTTATAGTGCTGCTACTGGGGACAATGACGGTTCTACTACGGAACTACAGATGACAGTAAGCGGAGGTGTCCTTTATTTAGGAGTGAAGGGTGAAGCTATAGTCGCTGGCAATGGACAACATTGGGAAGCCGACAACTTCCGCTTGTACTACATTGGTGCCCCCGAAGCGGCTTCACAGTCCATTAGTGTGTTTGACACAGGCATGGCCACTTATTATTCTGCCAATGCCTTTACTGTGCCTGAGGGGCTGACTGGCGGCGTGGTGACGAATGAAGATGCTGCTACCGTGGCTGTGGATTGGCGTTATCCGGCAGGCAGTACCGTGCCGGGGCGTACCGGTGTCATTTTGAAAGGTGCGGTTGGAGATTATAAGGCTGAGTACAGCGTGGCCAACGTGGCCAGTCCGGAAAATAACCTGTTGGATGGTACGATAGAAGCGGCGACCATCGCTGACGCAGGTTACAAATACTACAAACTGGCCGATGGCGAAAAGGGACTTGGCTTCTACTTTGCTGTTGAGGGTGGTTCTTCCATCATGAACGGGGCAAACAAGGCATATCTGGCTCTACCTGAAAACGAGGCGCAAGAGGTCAACTTCCTTGCACTTGATTTCGGTACTACGAGAATCACCGATACGGCTCTTGCGGCAGAAGATGCCCGGGTGGATGTCTACACTATTTCCGGCGTACTCGTGCGCTCCGGAGTGAAGGCCTCAGAAGCCTTGGACGGTTTGTCGAAAGGAATTTATATTGTAAACGGAAAGAAAATCTTAAAATAACAAACGATATGGAAAAAAAGAAATATTCAACTCCTGCGGTCAGCGTGATGGCGTTGCAGCAGCAAGACATGCTTTGTGGGTCTCCCGGTTCGATGGGTATCCACGACGAATATACGGATGCGGAGCAGTTGAGTAACCGCAATATATGGGACGAGATTTGGTAACTTCTTGCGTATGCTGTCCTTCCGAAATTCAGGATAAAAAGAGCGTCAAAAACAGGTAGAAATGGTGCATGGATTGCATTTGGATGAAAATGTCTTATTTTTTGTGTTTATCTGTCACCTATGAAAGAGAAGGATTATCCTATCTTTGCCATGCGTTTCAAAAGTCCGGACTCGGAGACGAACCAGGATGGAGAAACACGCCTTTTTCTGGTTTCCATGAAGAATAAGTACAGTAGAAATTAGGTTAATATTGTGTAAGTTCCCTGATATGAGGTATCCTGTGAAGGACCGAACTCATATCAGGGAACTTTTTCTATGAACGGCGGGTGGATTTGTGCGGAGTGAGCGGTTTGTGTCGCTTGGGCAGGTCGCCGGTCTTTTCCAGTTTGAAATCCGTGGCCGAGAACCACGTTCCATTCCATTTTCCGCTACGGATATTCGTTACGCCATAACGGATGGTGCACGATACTGTCTATCCTTACTATGCTCCAGCCGTAACCTCTTCCTTTATTGGCTTCGGTAATATCTTTCCACATGCCGAGCGTAATGTTTCCGCTCGTCTGCTGTCGTTGGGCATCCTGCCAGATTTCCCCGCCTTGGTTTCCATATACGGGGACGTCAGCCTTCCGTTCACGGTTATCATGACAGGCAAAAATCTCACAGCCTTGTCCGTCCGTTCGTGCGGCGGCTTCCAGACGGTAAATACCTGGTGTCACATGGACGGTTCGTTCTACCTCATATTCCATTTTCCGGTTGAAGTTCCATGCGTCTATATACTGCACGTCCCTGTTGCCCGTATAATATTCTCCGCTTTTCACGTAGTTGTTTCCGCACTCTTTGTGCCGGACGACTTTCCAACCTTCGTGTTCTAAATAGCTTAATTGCCTTTGATGTTCGAGGGAATCGTTGCGGATCCTTTGCTCCTCTCTGTAGTCCCGTATGTACCAGTCGTAGGAAATGCTGCTTTGGATCATCGAAGCGATAAAGATTACGGCTGTGATAATCCATCCTCCGATGAGGGCCAACCGTTTGGGTAAAGTCATGGGGTGTATGCGTCCCGCCATGCGCAGGATGGAATGTGTACCGATATACAAAGTGAGGATAAGCAGAGTGATGGAACTTATCAATGCCGTCCAATAGATGCCTTGGCGGAGGCTGCCGTTGATCAATGCATTGAAGAAAGACTGTTCGGCAGGCGAACTGAACACTCCGTCGCTCACTCCACCCGTAAAAGCGGAAAAGCAATACAGGCAAAACCCGATGAGGATGGCGATTAACATGATTGTAACGAAGAGGAGGATACCGCCTACGACGAGGAAAAGGAAACCTTTGAATATAGCCGTCACAATGTCTAACAGGACGGTCAGGCATCCCCGTACCGTCTTTTGGGTTTTCGGGGCCGAAGCATACTGTCCGGCTTTGCGTGCGCCGTCTATGATTTCGTCGCGCAGGTTCTCCATGTTGACGGGACGACCCTGCATGCGCAGGCGGTCTTCGGGAGTCCACGCCTCCGGAATGATGATCCACAGGATGAGATATAGATGATAATGGAAGTGCCGAGAGAGAACCAGGCAAATAATATCATGAGCAGACGGAGCCACAGCGGGTCGATACCGAAATAGCAGGCCAATCCGGAGGTGACGCCACCCAACATTTTGTCGTCCGGATTGCGGAACAGTTTTTTATGTACGTTTTCTTTGCGTTCGCTTTCCTTTGGGGCATCATCCGTTTCGTCGGCAGTCGCTTCCGTTTCGGTGCCGTCCATTTCTTCCGGATTACCGATGCGTGAGATGATGTCCCTCACATGTTCGATGGTAATGGCTTCTACGCCGGATGCTTTAAGTTCGTCGAAAAGTTCGGCTATGCGGCGTTCGATGTCTTCTGCGATTTCTTCGCCTCCTTCTTTACGGGAGAAGTAACGGCGCATGTTGTTCTGGTATTGGTTGAGCAGTTCGTAGGCATCTTCGTCGATGGCATACAGCGAACCGAACAGGTTGATGGTGATATTCTTTTTCATAAAGCTTTCGAATTTAAAAGTTAAGGATTCAGTCTTTTCCCTGTAAAGGCAGCCTTATGGGGCTTTCCGATTTCAGGTGTCCCACGGTGGCGGAAAGCTCATTCCAGGCACAGTCCAGTCCGGCCAGGAAGGTTTCGCCGTCGAGCGTCAGGGCATAATATTTACGCGGAGGTCCCTGAGTGGATTCGCGCCATTCATAACTCAGCAGTCCGTCCTTTTTCAGTTGGGTGAGCAGCGGATAGAGCGTGCCTTCCACGACAATCAAATCGGCTTCCTTCAGCCGTGTGATGATGTCGGAGGCGTATGACGGTTCCTTGCGCAGTAACAGCATGACGCAATATTCCAGCATTCCTTTCCGCATTTGTGATTTTGCATTGTCTACGTTCATAGGCTTTTAGCGTTTAAGTAAGGAGACGTCCGGCCGGTGCGTCCCTTTGTTCTATGCAAAGATATGTATTATATTGGTACTATGCAATACATAGTAGTATATTTCTTCTGATTTTCAATAGGAGAATTTCTTCATCACTCGTTTATCACTGTTTACTGGCCAATAGGTTTAGATAAGTTCGGATACTGCAAAAAGAAGAAAAAATGAATGGAGAACATCAGTATTCATCATTTTTTCCTATATTTGCCTTGTACATTTCCGCAGAAAGCCCAAGGGTGGGCAAGGATATGTGCATTATATATGGAGAAGACGTTTACAAGCGTCTGGCTTTCGGGTTTCAGAACTTCGCACCTTTTGACCTGTCGAAAGAACAGATGGCAACCGGTAACGTCCTCGTGGTATGTATATTTACGTACTGTCCCTTCCTTTCGGGGAAAGGACATGCCGTATACATATCGGCGTGGGCTTTCTGCGTTGCTCGTTCTTGACAGGTGGGCATGCGAAGGCCTTGGAACTCGGAACGGGCAAAGGTAAGATTCCTACGCCTTTTCTATATACAGGCAGTTCTTATGTTGGATTTAACATGTCCGTTGGGAGTCCGGATGAATAAAGAGGGGTATGCTGCATATCGGACAGCTTATAGCTTGCACGCTTCACGAGCAAGGACGTACGGTGACATGGTTTGCAAGACAGTTGTGTTGCACACGGCCTAACGTATATAAAATATTCGGCAAAGAAAATATTGATATCTCTTTGTTGTGGCGTATTTCTTGTATTCTTCATCATGACTTTTTCGGAGACCTTTCACAGGAAATGAAGTGTGACGTAAATTTTTCCCTTCCTTTTAGTTCCGGAACGGAATAGGGATGTTAATCAAATGGCAATATTTCTGTCAACTTCTTGGAACTATTCATTTCCGTTTCATCTTCTCGATTTGCCTATCTTTGCATGGTAAACTGAATTCGAGAACAACATTAAATTAAAAAAAATGAAAAAGTTATGTTTTAAATGTCCGGTTTGGATGTGGATTTTGGGCATGATGTTTTTTGTATCGTGTAGCGACGATGATAACGGCGGGACGGGCAGCGGCAACGGTGATAAGGATGCGTATTCCGTGACCATCCTGACGCAACCCTATTCGGGATTATCTTCCACCACAGTGGAGGTTTCCGGGACGTGCACCATAACCGGGACAGTGCCTGAGGTATATGCTTATGGTTTTGTTTACGGGACATCGAAATCACCGGAAGCCGGCAATGAAGGGGTAGTGAAAGTACAGGTAGGTATGTCGGAGACAGGAGATTTCAAAACGACTCTGGAAGGTTTGACACCGAATACGACCTATTATTACAGGGCATATTTTGAGAAAGACGGGGCTTATGAATATGGCAATACGAAAACATTCACGATGAAGCCTGCTGACGATGGTATCGATGTGCCTACGGCTGGCGAACTGGTAGACATGGGAGGTCGGGTGAAATGGGCCTCGTGTAATTGGGATGCGTCTTCACCGGAGCAGACCGGCGTTTTGTGCGGATGGGGCGATCCTACGGGCACTGTCAAGTACCAAGGGATTATTGATACTTATGACTTTTATGTGCCTGCTCCCGGATGTTATGAGTATTATGCCGGGGTGAATCCTCCGAAGGAGATAAGCGGTACGGAGTTGGACATTGCTTACGTGAAATCGCAAGGCCGCTTGCGCATGCCCACGCGGAAAGAAATGGATGACTTGGTGGAAGATTGTCTCGTGAAAACGGTTCTGTATAATAATGTGGAAGGGCTGCTGTTCATTGCTCCCAACGGGAACAAGCTCTTTTTCCCCTTGTGTGGGCGGCGGATAGGGTCAGAAGTCCTTACCAATGGGCTTAGCGTTTATTGGACAGGCACGTTTGAGCAGTATTCTTATGGTAATCTATTGGTTTATGGATTGGGAGAAACTGGTGGTGAGCCTGGACCGACAGACGGGATGGACTGTTGTCTCGGGGGAGCCATACGCCCGGTGGCCGATAAATGATTAATTAAAAGATAAAATGTGATGGATATGAAAAGTTTCAAATTATGGCAGTTGCCGGGATTCATACTGTGCCTGTTATTGGGGTTGGTGTTTTTTTCTTCTTGCGATAAGGACGATGATGAAACAGGTGGCGGAGGCGTCATAGGATATTGGTTGCCGTTGACAGACCTTCGTGATATGGCGAGAGAAGCGGTGGAAGAAGACAATGCCGATGAAGACGGTTTTACAGGAGGAGCCGTTTCATACCGTTTCCTGAATGCTAATACCGTAGAAAGTTTTACGACGAATTGCTACATAGGCCATAAGTCCGGTGCGTTTCATACGGAAACTATTTCAGGAAAGACGGTGTCTTTCGTGGCGGAAAATGTGAGGACTTACACTTATGTGCTTGATGGCAATAAGGTGTATATCACGGATGGTACCATCGGTACGTTAGTTAATGGTGAATTACGGGTGGACGGTTTGCTGTTTACTTTCCAGAAATTGGAGTGAGTCATTCCTTTAGTGCCTGAATGAAAGCGGAAATGCGTATGGAAGAGTCGGAAGACGGTTGGACAGGTACGGGAAAGGTGTCCATGGAATATGATGGCGACGGGCACATGGCATGGTTTAGATTAGTTTTCTAAAAAAGTCTTTTGGGCAGCCGGGGCAAGGAATCCTTTGTCCCGGCTGTATTTTTGCATATTTTCTCTTAAAATGAGGTCTTTTTGCAGCACGGTGACATGGATGGACGGCTTTTTTTCGTAAGTTTGCAAGAGGGACTGTAAAAATAGCAGGATATGGCAAGGTTCATCAACCCGTTTACGGACGTGGGTTTCAAACGTATTTTCGGTCAGGAAATCAATAAGGATTTGCTGATAGACTTCCTGAACGGCCTGTTGGAAGGGGAGAAGCATATTGTGGACATCCGTTTTCTGGACAAGGAAGTGCTGCCTGCCTTTGCCCAAGATCGGGGTGTGATTTACGACGTGTATTGCACGAATGAGTCGGGCGAGCAGTTCATCGTGGAAATGCAAAACCGTCCGCAAGTGAATTTTCGCGAAAGGGCGTTGTACTATTTGTCGCGTGCCGTGGCGCGTCAGGGCGAACGCGGGGCGGATTGGCAGTTCCGGCTCAAGGCCGTGTATGGTGTGTTTTTCATGAACTTTTGCTTGGATTCCGGTTCACACAAGTTGCGTACGGATATCGTCCTTTCGGACAGGGAGACGCATGAGGCGTTTTCTGACAAGTTGCGCTTCATCTTTTTGGAATTGCCCTCTTTTACCAAGGAGGAGCAGGAGTGTGAGACGGATTTTGAACGATGGATATATGTGTTGAAGAATATGGATACATTGCAGAGGTTGCCGTTCAAGGCAAGGAAATCAGTGTTTGAGAAATTGGAAAAGATTGTGGACATTGCGGCTCTTTCCAAGGAGGACAGGATGAAGTATGACGAGAGCATCAAGATTTACCGCGACCACTTGGCGGTGGAGGCTTATGCCAAGGAACGGGAAGAAAGGCGCATGAAGGAAGCTTGGGATGGAGGACTTGCCAAGGGGCTTGAGAAAGGGCTTGCCGAGGGACGTGCCGCCGGTCGTGCCGAAGGCGAAAAGGAAAAGCAACGGCAGATTGCGCTGCGCATGAAAGGGAAAGGCATGTCGGCTGAAGATATAGCCGAACTAACGGGACTTTCCGTGGCAGAAGTCGGCGAATTATGATTCCGTCGTACAGTATAGATATTTTCCCCCGGCTTTTCCATTTCAAAAAGCCGGCGGGTACGTCGCGGGGAGTGTACACGGAGCGGCGGTCGTGGTACGTCAGGATGGCATCCGAAGCATGTCCGGGACGTGAGGGATGGGGCGAATGCGCTCCCTTGCCGCAGTTGAGTGTAGACGATTTGCCGGATTACGAAGGCGTGTTGCGCGGGATATGCGCGGAGGTGGCTCGTACGGGGCAGGTCGATACGGAACGGTGGAGGGAATACCCCTCCATGCTGTTTGGGTTGGAGACGGCTTTGCGCCATCTCGAACGAGGGACGTATGCCTTGTGGGATACGCCCTTTTCGCGCGGTGAAGAGGGTATCTGCATCAACGGGTTGATATGGATGGGCGACCATGATGCCATGTACAGGCAAATCAGGGAAAAGTTGGAAGCCGGCTTCCGTTGTGTCAAGTTGAAAATCGGTGCCATCGGTCTCGAGGAGGAACTGGACTTGTTGCGTTTCATCCGTCGGCATTTTCCGGCTCGCGAGGTGGAACTCCGGGTGGATGCCAACGGGGCTTTTGCTCCTGCGGAAGCCTTGGACAAGCTGAAACGGTTGGCCGAACTCGATTTGCATTCCATCGAGCAGCCCATACGGGCCGGGCAGTGGGACGAAATGGCTGGACTGACTTCGGTTTCGCCCTTGCCCGTCGCTTTCGACGAGGAGCTGATAGGACATTGCAGCCTTGAAGCGAAGCGGAGGCTGTTGGACGCGCTCCATCCGCAGTACATCGTGCTGAAACCCTCGCTGCATGGCGGGTTTTCCGGTTGCCGGGAGTGGATAGAAGAGGCGGAAAAGAGGAACGTCGGATGGTGGATTACCTCGGCATTGGAGTCGAACGTTGGCTTGAATGCCATTGCGCAATGGTGTGCCACATGGCACACTCGGATGCCGCAGGGATTGGGCACGGGGATGTTGTTCACCGACAACGTGCCGATGCCGTTGGAGATCCGGAAAGATTGTTTGTGGTATGTGGCAGACGGAGATTGAACGGCAGCATGTCGGCGTGGGGGG
>OGPL01003499.1_pt1 | contig 9907 bp, 5 predicted proteins | sample 1552901 | NCBI WGS metagenome assembly OGPL01 (sample SAMEA2580244, study PRJEB22360) | human gut metagenome | biome: human gut; feature: human-associated habitat; material: faeces | place: Denmark | collected 2008/2010 | reverse complement strand
AGGCTCTTTTCTTGATCTGGGATTTCCTTTGAACACTTATTTTCTTGATTCCAAAGATTGTTTTCCAACAGTTCCAGTCTTTGTAAAACCCCATCATGATATTTTCGCTCTTTTTTTTCTCCCATTTCAAGGATAATTCCTCCACCGATTGTCTCGAGTGGTGAATAAAATCGGACAATAAACCTGTCCACCGGACAAAACGCAGCAGGTTCTTCTAACCTTAATTGGACATAGGCTGATTCCCCCGGCTCAATTTTCTCACAGGACAACGGAACTGCTCTGCACAGAACTTCTGTTGTTCCGCTATAAAAATGTAATCGAGTCTGATGTTCAATACTTCTTTTACTTTGTGGAAGAAGTGTCAGTTTTGCATTCACATAGTGGCTGACTTTCATACTTCCTTCCGGTGCGATCACATTTCCTCGATACACAAACTTCCCATCACTGCTCTGTCTTCGGTCCGTCTGAACCAGGTTCAGTGCGCTTCGCTGACCTGCTTCACAAGCTTCTGCCTCCTGCTCATGCACCTGAACTCCACGAACTCTGCACGAAGTTTGTTGTGGATAGATCATCACCCGATCTCCCGAATGAATTTTCCCGTCAAGAAGTGTTCCCGTCACAACTGTTCCGCTTCCTTTAATTGAAAATACTCTGTCCACAGGAAGTCTTGGAAATGCAGGGATTTTCCACATTTCTTTCTGCTTTTTTACACATTTCAGGATTTGACTTCTTAATTCTTCTATTCCAGCTCCTGATTTTGCTGAAACACGTACAATATCCACATTATATTCCAGCTTATCTTCTACCTGATTATTTCTCTGACCTACTGTAAGCAACTGTTGCATTTCTTCACAGATCTGCTGTTCTACCATCTCCAGCCATTCCTCATCCACAAGGTCACATTTATTCAAAACAACAAGGATATTCTCAACACCCAGAAGGCGTAAAATTGCCAGATGTTCTCTTGTCTGTGGCATAATCCCCTCATCTGCTGCAATTACAAGAAGAACAAGGTCCATTCCTACCACACCTGCAGTCATATTAGAGAGAAATTTCTCATGCCCGGGAACATCAATGATTCCGACACGCTCTCCGTCTGTCAAATCCATCCATGTAAACCCTAGATCAATTGTGATTCCACGTGCTTTCTCTTCTTTCAGACGGTCTGTATCTCTTCCCGTTAATGCCTTGATCAGTGTCGTCTTACCATGATCGATATGTCCGGCAGTTCCGATGATCACATGTCTTTCCATCTAATGCAGTCCCTTTCTTAATGCTGTTTTTCTTTCTTAGTTATGTTTTCTTTCCATAACATGTCTGATCTGTGTCGCCAGATATTCGATTCCTTCTTCCGAGAAAGTTCTCATATCCAAAAGGAAACGCCCTTCCTTTATTCTTCCAATTACCGGAACTGAAAGATTTCTCATCCTGCTTTCTATTTCTTCAACGGTGATCTCAGTTGATTCCAATGCCACTCCATAACTTGGAATCTCCGTCTCAGGAAGTGCACCACCACCAGCCTTAGAAATACATTTTTCCACTTGAATCTGAACGGACGCTCCCTCTTGATTCCATCTATCAGCACAGACCATCGCTTTCTCTTTTATTTCCTCCACAGGTCTTGTCAACATTCTCAGTGTTGGAATCTTTTGAACCGCTTCTTTCTGATCCAGATAACATTTCAATACTTCTTCTATTGCTGTCATTGTAAATTTATCTGCTCGAAGAGCCCGAAGCAATGGATGATTACGCATCTGATCAATATATTTTTTCTTTCCTACAAGGACTCCGGCCTGTGCTCCACCAAATAGTTTATCGCCACTAAAACAAACAACATCTGCACCGGCCTTTACTTCTTCCTGTACGGTTGGTTCTTTGGATAAACCATATTCCTCCAGATTTATAAGTACACCACTGCCCAGATCTTCAATCACTGGAATTCCGCTTCGTTCCGTATGATTCTCGAAGTTTTCAGGTGGCAATTCCTGCGTGCATTCTATCAGACCAGTACTTAATTCATACAATTCTTCTGCACTTACCGATTCTGTAAACCCGACAATTCTGTAATTACTTGTGTGGACTTTCAAAAATGCTTTCGTCTTTTCACTGACTGCTGCTTTATAATCTTCTATCCTTGTACGATTGGTTGTCCCGACTTCTTTCAAAATAGCACCGCTTAATTCAAGAACTTCCGGAATACGGAATTTCCCTCCGATTTCAACAAGTTCTCCTCTGGAGACAATCACTTCTCCTCCTTTTGTCAATGCACTCAGGGCAAGAAGTACAGCTCCGGCATTGTTATTCACAACAATTGCCGCTTCTGCTCCTGTGATCTGACAAAGCAATTCTTCTGCATATCCGGTCCTGTTTCCACGTTTTCCAGTCTGTAAATCATATTCCAGACTGGAATAATTCTCTGCAACTGCTCTCAGTTTTTCCGCAATCTCATGACTAAGCGTTGCACGTCCAAGCCCGGTATGGAGGATTACTCCTGTTCCGTTATAAACTGGTTGGATCTCCTTTTTCTGTTCTTGTTCCAAAAGATGGTTCACTTCTGATTTCTTTGAACTTGATTCTATCTCATACAGAAATTTCTGAATCATTTCTTTTGCTTCATGCTCACTGATTCCCTTTTTGATTCCTTGTGAGATTTCATTTCTCAGATTCTCCACAGAATCTCTGACTGCTCCGAGAACACGCTCATATCCTTCTTTCTCTGCCAGTCTCTGAACATTTTCTTTCTTCATCAAGTCATCTACTCGCGGAAGCAGGCGGAAGATCTGATTCTTTTCTTTCTGTAAATTTTCTCTTTTCTTATTCTGATCTGACTGTTCCAACTACTGCTGCTCCTTATTTTCTCTTTCTACAGCGAAATGCCGCAAGAAACCGTTACTGCTCACAAAGCACTGTGAACAGTAACAAGAAATCTCTTACAGCATTTCCATTTTTCCTTTTTTTAGTTGGATGAGTTTTTCCTGCCGCTCTTTGACGCAGCCTACAACTGAAACTTTCGTTTCCATTCCCACTGCCTCAAAGTCTGCTAACAGACAATCTAATTCTTCTCTTGGGACACTGACAAGAAGTCCTCCTGAAGTCTGCGGATCGCTGATCAGATCTAAATAGACCTCTTCTATATCTCCTGCATCCAGTCCTTCTGCTGCAAACTCCCGGTTCTTATATGCTCCTGCCGGAACGAGTCCCATCCTTGCATATGCAATCGCTTCTGTCATATATTCAATCTGCTCCGGATATAATTCCAGAGTCATGTCACTTGCCTCAGCCATCTCTGTACAATGTCCCAGCAATCCAAATCCCGTCACATCTGTACATGCGTGGATCGTGTGTTTCTCAATTGCTCTTTTCGCTCTCTGATTCAATGAAGCCATTACTTTCGCAGCTTCATCTGCGGCTGCTTCGGAAGCCATCTGTGCTTTCACTGTTGTATTCACAATACCACTTCCAAGCTGTTTGGTCAGAACCAGCACATCTCCCGGCTGACACCCGTAATTCTTATAAATCTTATCCGGGTGAACGAAGCCTGTTACCGAGAGTCCGTATTTCGGTTCATCATCCTGCACCGAATGACCTCCGACCAGAACGGCTCCTGCTTCTAACACCTTGTCTGCTCCGCCTCGCAAGATCTCCCCTAAGATCTCCGGATCCAGACAATTTGGAAAACATACAATATTCAATGCAACCTTCGGCTCTCCTCCCATTGCATATACATCGCTTAAGGAGTTCGCCGCTGCAATCTGTCCGAACAGATACGGATCGTCCACAACCGGTGTGAAGAAATCCAGTGTCTGTATCATGGCAGTCTCATCCGATATTTTATAAATTGCGGCATCATCTGATGTCTCAACACCGACAAGCAGACGCTCATCGGAAAATTTAGGCAGCTTACCCAGAACCTGGGCAAGGGTCTCAGGACCGATTTTGGCCGCTCAACCAGCTGTCTTTGTCATCTGTGTCAGATGAATCTCTTTGAGTCCCTTACTCATTTCGCCCACTTCCTTTCGAATACTTTTTCAAAATAATTCCCTCGGTATACGAAAAAGCTGTTGCAGCAGCTTTTCCATCACATTTTCGAATTACTGTAACTGTTCCTATGTTTCTAACAAGGTTTCACAATCTTACCTGCATTATTCATAGACTCGACAATATCATACATATTTGTAACTGTTCCTACTGCAAGCTTGTCTTTCATTCCATAATAATCCAGACATGTTCCGCAAGTCACAATCTTAACGCCCTGGCTTTCCAGATTCTTCAGATCCTCCAGAGAGTCAGATCCTTCACATGTGATCTTAGCGCCACCGTTGTAGAAGATCATCTTCTTTGGAAGCTCATCAAGCTGTGTGATTGCAAAGATGCAACCTTTGATCAGCACTTTTCCGAGCTCATCATTTCCACTTCCCATCTTGTCAGAAGAAATCACAACTACCGTATCCCCTGTTGGAACACAATCGCAAACCGCACCCGCCGGTGCTGTCTGAGTTCCTTCTCCTGCAAGCGCCTGGATTGTCACTTTATATTCATCCTCTCCAAGCCTCTCCTGTGTTACTGTTGCGCCTGTACTCTGTGCCATCTTTGTCACATTAGCCACTGCTGTCTCATTATCAACGAGAACTTCTATTGTCTCCGGAGCTGTCAAAGCATCTAATGCTTTCTTTGTCTTAATTACCGGAACCGGGCATTTATCTCCCATAGCATTTACTGTTACCATTCTATCGCTCTCCTTTACCTATTCGTTCAGGTATTTTAACCTCCAGGCTTCTGTTTCTCAGTATAACATTTTTACTATAGGTTATCAAACTTTTCTATAGAAATTTTCTATAAATTGCCTTCTTTCTGATTCACATTTTTACGCAAAGCTTCTCCCAGCTCTGTAATACACAGTAACGTGATTACAAGCACGATTCCCGGAATCAGAATGATCCACCAGGAGTTTGTCATCAATGCCTTTTCAGAAAGCGAGAGCATGCTCCCCCAGGAAATGATTTCCATCGGAAGACCAATCCCAAGAAAGCTCAATGTTGACTCTGCTATGATTGCACTTCTGATGTTCATCACGACCATAAACATAATTGATGAAACAAAATTCGGCAGCAAATGTACACGTAAAATATGCCAGAAACTTCCACCCATACATTTTGCAGCAATCAGATATTCACTCTCACGGAGCTGTCGTACCTCAGTGCGTACCATTTTTGCGATATTCATCCAACTGGTAAACCCAATCACTACGGTAATTGCAACAACTGAGTTCTTTCCTGTCAGTGCCTGAAGAAAGATAATTAACAGAATTGAAGGAATACTCAATAAAATTTCTGTAAAACGCATCATCAGTTCATCAATCCACTCCGGTGCGATTCCACTGAAGGATCCGTAGATCACCGCAATCGTAGTCGATAACACGGTGGATATCAACCCGATAAACAACGAGATTCTACCACCGTATAAAATCATTGAAAAAATATCTCTTCCCATCGTATCCGTTCCAAAAAAGAACTCTTTATTCGGTGAAATGTTGCAGTTCTTCAGATCCATGTATGTAGGGTCTTTCGTCATAAAGAAACGACAGAAAACACAGGCAAATACGATGACTGCAAGAATACTTCCGGCAATTACAGAAGACTTGTTTTTTTCAAAATCATTCATTTTGAATATCCTTATTCTATTTTCGGATGAACTATTATTCTTCTCAGCTTTTCTCATCTTCTCCACCTTATATTTGACTTGCCTTTCCTGTCATGTTTATCTCTTTCATTCTTGGATCGATCCATTCACTGACAGACTGTCCGATCACATTTCCTGCAATAACAAAAATACCGGTAAATACGCAAAGCACCATCAGCATATTATAGTCATGATATTTTGCACTTTCAAAAGAAAGCGTTCCGATTCCCGGATAGGAAAATACCATTTCCACGATATATGTCCCTTCGATCACATGCTGAAGTGAAATTGCCATCAGACTGATGAACGATGGCATAATATTTTTCACACAGTGAAAGAACAATACTCTTTTTCGTGACATTCCTTTTGCCTTTGCCAGTAAAACATAGTCTTTTCTAGTTTCTTCCAACAATCGGTTACGGATCAGATACGCATAATACCAAAGGTGGCTCAGCACAACAACTGTCAGCGGAAGAATCAGATGCGTCAATCTGCTCAACGGATTTGCCGATTGTCCGAAATCATATGCCCCACTTCCCGGAAGGAGCTTTAGATTCACACTAAAAATCAAAATCAATATAAGTGACAACCAGAATTCCGGAATACAGCTTGTGATTGTTCCCACCTTACGCAAAATCCGGTCTGGAAGCTGATTTTCATAATACACACAGAAAATTCCAAGCAAAAGTGCCAGTCCAAATGTCAGGATAAAACCAATTCCGCCAAGCAATAATGTATTGACTAAACGTCCCGCGATCACTGTAAGAACATCTTGTTTATATTTATAAGAGATTCCAAACTCCCCCTGAAAAGCATTTCCAAGCCATTTCACATACTGAACAGGGATAGGTTCGTTTAATCCAAGTCGTTCCATTGCATGCTCATGTTCTTCCACCGACATTCTCTCCGCACGTTCTCCATAATAAGAAACCAGCGGATCCCCGGGTGCCAGCCGCGACATTACAAACACAAGAAGTGAGAGCACAAAAACAGATAGCAAGATCAGTCCGATTTTTCTAAGCCATTGTTTCTTCATCACTCTGCTCCTCTCCTGAAATCTCCGGAATCGGAATCGCCTCCAGAAGTTTCTTCGTATATAAATGCTGCGGATGTTCAAACACCTGCTCGGTTTCTCCTATCTCCACAAGTTTTCCATCCTTCATCACTCCGACACGGTCGCACAACAGACGCACCATTGAAAGATCATGCGCAATAAAAAGAATTGCACAGTCATGTTCTCTTTGTAAATGCCGAAACAGCTTCACCATCTGTGCCTGTGTAGTTACGTCCAGCGAAGCGATTGGTTCATCTGCGATCAAGAGCTTCGGCTTCATTGCAAATGCTCTTGCGATTGCAACTCTCTGTCTTTGTCCGCCTGACAACTCCGGTGGACACACGTGAAGCTGTTCTTCCTGCAATTCCACTTCTTCCATCATTTCACATAAAAAATCATGTTGTTCTTTCTTGTCAGAAAATACTTTATGTATTTCCAATGGCTCTGCAAGGATCTTCTCTACCTTCATTTTCTGGTTTAAGGAAGATGTTGAATCCTGAAAGATCATCTGCCGCTCTTTTTGCAGTCTTCTCGCATTTTTCTTTTTTGCTTTTTTATCAAGAAGATTTATCCCATCATAAGAAAATGTTTCTGCTTCCGGATTTAGAATTCCCATCAGACATTTTCCAACCGTTGACTTTCCACATCCTGACTCACCTACCATTCCAAAAATCTCGTCTCTTCTTATCTCAAAGGACACATCTTTCACCGCTTGAAACACCCTTTTTCTATCTAAAGGATAGAAGTAGGACAAATGTGAGATTTCTACCAGTTTTTCATGCAATTCTGATTCACTTATTAATTTTGATTCATTTCTATGCATATAATAAGGATGATCATGAAGCAATTTCTTTGTATAAGAATGTTTTGGAACTTTGAAAAGCTGTTTTGCTTCTTCCAATTCCACGATATTTCCATCCTGCATGACTGCCACCCTGTCTGCGATCTGAGCAACAACTCCGAGATCATGTGTGATAAATAGAATGCTTAAATTCAATTTTTTCTGTAATTTTTTCAACAGTTTCAGAATCTCTGCCTGAATTGTCACATCCAAAGCTGTCGTCGGTTCATCCGCAATTAAGAGCTTTGGATTTGAGGCAAGTGCTATTGCAAGCACACATCTCTGACGCATTCCACCTGAAAAATGATACGGATATAGATCATAACGCTGCTCTGCGTCTTTGATCCCAACGAGCTTCATCAGTTCGATTGCCCGCTCTTTTGCTGATTCCTTTTTATTCTGCTTTAAAGCTTTTTCATGCAGCAAAATAGCCTCTTCTATCTGACTTCCAACTGTCATCGTCGGGTTTAACGTACTCTGTGAATCCTGAAAGACCATCGCGATTCCATGTCCTCGGATCTGCTGCATCTCTTTTTCATTATATCCGATCAGGTTCTGATCTTTATATTGAATGGCTTCGCCTGTCACAGAGGCACTCTTTGGCAGTAATTTCAAAATTGATCGGCACAGTACAGTCTTTCCACATCCTGACTCTCCAACAAGAGCAAGGACCTCCCCTTGTCTTAACGACAAGGAGACGTCCTTTACTACTTGTTTCTTTCCATCTGAAGTTTGAAATTCAACTGACAAATGCTTCACTGCCAGTATTTCTTCTATTTTCATTCGATCGTCCAATCCTCTACATTCCAGAAAATTCCAACACCATGATGGCCAAGAACTGTATCCTTTGTAATTCCCTGGATTTTCTTATTCGTCACATAATCTACATCGCAATAACAGAAGAATGTATATGCCGGATCTTCTGCAAGTGCAACCTGAAACTTTGCATATGCTTCTTTACGTTCATTCTCATCACTTGTCTGTCTTGCCTGTGTCAGATAAGTGTCTACCTGTTCATTGGAATATCCACTGTAATTACTTCCTTTATCTGTACCAAACACTTTATATGTATGGTCATCAGCATCAAACGGGCTTCCCCATCCGATCAAAAATGCTTCCTGATTTGCCCAGTCGATTTCTGACTGAACCTGTGCTTTTGCATCAACTCCAACTTCTTTCAGCTGCTGACATGCGATAGCCGCAAGATCTGAGCGTACCTGATCGCCTTCCATCACATTGATCGTAAAAGAAAGCTTTTCTCCGTTTCTCTCATAGATCCCGTCATCTCCCAATGTCCAGCCTGCCGCTTCTAACACTTCTTTTGCTTTCGCCGGATCATAAGAGTATTTCTCTACATCTTCATTATTATATTTATTCCTCTGAAGCGGACCATAAGCTACAACACCTTCTCCCAGAAGAACACTGTCTACCATCTTCTGACGATCGATTGCATAACTGATTGCAGGAATTGCATCTTTGTTTCTCTGCCAGAACTCATTATTAAAGTTATAAAGGATACCTCTGTAATCTGCTGTCTTCATATCATATACGGTAAAAGCATCATCATCCACGAAATTCTGTGCATCCTTCGGTGTTACCTGTGCCAGGTTGATCTCGCCGGATTTCAGCTGAAGTGCTTTTGCATTATCATCCGGTACAATCTTAAACACAATTGTATCGATTTTCGGAGCTCCTTTATAATAATCCTCATTCTTTACAAGTGTAATGCTCTGTCCTTCATCCCACTCCTGAATCTTGTACGGACCTGTTCCAATCGGATTATGGAAATATTCATCAGCCTGCATATCCTTGCCTTCCAGTAAGTGTTTCGGAAGGATACCAATTGTCATATAATCAAGAAATGCCACATTCTTGTCCTGAAGTGTAAATGAAATCGTCTTATCATCGATCACATTGATTGTTGTAACATCCTCGTAATTAGAAGCAATCTCTGATTCATTGTCCGGATCCATGATTGCTTTGATTGTAAACTCAACATCCTCTGCTGTAAATTTTTCTCCATCATGCCAATTTACATCATCTCTAAGATGGAATGTATAAGTATTTGTCGCGTCATCCAGCTCCCAGGATTCTGCCAGTCCCGGTACTACCTCATTATTCTCATCATGTGCTGTCAGACCGTCAAACAGAAGCAGATTAATCTCTCCATGCTCATCAATAGCCGGGTTAATCCTTGTGTAATCATTACTTCCATAGATTAATGTAGACCCGCTTTGTGTAGTCTTATTATTTGCATTGTCTGATTTGCTTCCACAGCCTGTAAGTACACAACCTGCCAACATGCAGACTGCTAATGTTACCGCGATCACCTG
>OGPL01003494.1_pt1 | contig 9930 bp, 9 predicted proteins | sample 1552901 | NCBI WGS metagenome assembly OGPL01 (sample SAMEA2580244, study PRJEB22360) | human gut metagenome | biome: human gut; feature: human-associated habitat; material: faeces | place: Denmark | collected 2008/2010 | reverse complement strand
CCGCGAGGTGTTTTGCCATGAATATGGCAAAATCCCGAGACATACGGGGCAAAATGCCATCACCGAAGGTGATTTGGAATGCATTTTGACCAAGTTACTGTGAACGGAGTGAACAGTAACGATATTTATGAGGAAACAATCCCTCCGATTACAGAAGAATGTGGAAATTAAAAAACTCAGATAAGATCTATGAATGGAAGATGCCAGACTATTTGGATACGATCTGATCTGAGATAATAGAAGAACTGAGACAAAAGAAAGGAACAATACGAATGAGATTATTGATCGTGCGACATGGAGATCCGGATTATTCCATTGATTCTCTTACAGAAAAAGGCTGGAAAGAAGCAGAATATCTGTCAGAAAGATTGTCAAAACTTGATGTAAAGGATTTCTATGTATCACCTCTTGGAAGGGCAAAGGATACAGCCTCTTTTACATTGAAGAAAATGAACCGTACAGCAGTTGAGTGTGACTGGCTGAGGGAATTTGATGTTCTGATCGATCGCCCGGATGTTACTGACAGGCAGAAGAGATTATGGGATTGGCTTCCACAGGACTGGACACAGGATGAGAGATTTTACCAGTATGATCACTGGTATGAAAACGAGAGACTTCAGCAGTCTGATGCCAAAGGATACTATGACTATGTAACAGGAAAGTTTGATAAGCTTCTTGCCGAACATGGTTATGTACGTGAAGGACATTATTACAGAGTGGAGAAACCAAATGAAGATACGCTGGTATTCTTCTGCCATTTTGGTCTGGAATGTGTGCTTCTTGCGCATCTGATCGGTGCTTCTCCAATGGTACTGTGGCATGGATTCTGCGCAGCACCAAGTTCAGTGACAACTGTCAATACAGAAGAACGAAGAGAAGGAATCGCAAGTTTTCGTATTAGTGCATTTGGTGATATTTCCCATTTATATGTGCATGATGAACCACCGGCATTTGCCGCAAGATTCTGTGAAATGTACAGTAATACGGATGAGCGCCACGATTGATTAACCAGGTAATTCACCTGCGGAGCCATGCATTTCCTGCAGGAACTGGTTCAGGATTATCTGATCCTGGCACATCCACAGGCAGATCTTCCGCAGATTGAGCATGCAGAGGAAATTACACATGGAGATAAAGAAGAGGACAGCTTTTCTCAGTATTATTCTTCAGATATACCGAAAGATAAAGAGAAGAAAAAAGCCGCTGTTAAACTGAAAGGGGAGAAGCTGGTTCACTCAGATATGCATGTTACGGAGGTTGCTCTTTCTGTAAAAGATATCCACCGGAAAGCCCGCTCCTGTGGAGTTTCCATCACTGTTTTACTGACAGCAATGATGCTGTGTTCTATTCGGGAAGAGATTCCAAAGAATCAGCAGAAACGACCGGTAGCATTGATGATTCCGGTGAATCTGAGAAATTATTTTCCGTCTCAGTCTATGACAAATTTCTTTGGATGGATTGAGGTGGGATATATATTTTCTGATGAAACAACTTTTGAAGATGTACTTTTGTCTGTGAAGAAACAGTTCGAAGAAGAACTGGTAAAAGAAAAGATTGCCATGCATATGAGCGGATATGTGCGCATTGAGAAGAATCCTTTTGTACGTGCTGTTCCGTTGGAGATCAAGAAATATTTTCTGATGATCGGAGCCAATCTGGGAAGCAGGAGCATTACGGCAGTTTATTCTAATATCGGCATTATTCGTTTGCCGGAGGAGTACAAAGAATATATTCAGCATTTTGGGATTTTTGCAAGTACCAATTCTCTGCAGCTTTGTTCCTGTTCATATGAAGATCAGATGGTGCTTGGATTTACATCCAAAATTCCGGATGACAGCATTCAGAAGAATTTTATGCGTATGCTGCATGAGGAAGAAATTCCATATAAAGAAGAGACAAATGACTTTCCCGGATGTGGAGAGCAGCAGAAAAAAGAAGAGAAAAAGGTTTTACAGACATTCAGTTTTCTGTGTCTTGCTGTATCTGTGATCTGTGGAATGATCAACTATCTGATGCTGGAGACACTGAACTGGTTCTGGTTTGCAGGAGCAGGATGTGCCTGTGCATGGCTGGTTGTTATGGTAGCATATTATAAACGCAGGAATATTCTGAAGAATGAAATGTGGCAGCTTTTGCTCATATCAGTAATTGCGATCCTATGGGACCGGTTTACCGGATGGAAGTGCTGGTCTGTGGATTTTGTGATTCCTTTCGGGATATTGGCAGTGCAGTTTTCTGTTCCTGTGATTGCAAAAATAAACCGTCTGGAAAGGGAAGAATATCTGTTTTATCTTGTACAGGCCGGAATTGCAGGACTGATTCCGATGATATTGGTTTGGACTGGAATCGTGCAGTTTGCCGTACCTTCAGTAATCTGTGCCGGAATCAGTTTTCTGACATTGGCTGCACTGTTTATCTTCTGCAAGAAGGATACGATGCGGGAGTTTCATAAGAAACTGAGGATGTAGAAATATGGTCTTGACACACATGGGATAAAAGATTATACTTTATCCATGTAAAGAAAGGGGAGCTTGTGAGTGCAGGCTGAGAGGAAGTCATTAACTTCGACCCATATACCTGATTTGGATAATGCCAACGTAGGAACGTATAGGATGAATTTACGGGAGATACTTTGGTGTATCTCCCTTTTTATTTATGATCAGGATTTACAAGGAAGGGCTTAAGAGCAGATGCTTTTAACCCTGGTATCTACAACGGAATACAGGAAATTTTGAGAGTGAACTGAGTTCATGAAGGGGTGCACCACCGCGGGTGTATTTCTTTGTGGACTCTTTTTTTATTCTCGGAAAGGAGAGCCTATGATCACAGTAAACGGCGAGAAAAGAACACTGGAAAATCCGGTGACAGTAACCGAATATCTGAAAGCCTGCAATTATGTTCCGGTGCAGGTAGTAGTTGAACTGAATGAAGAGATCATCAAGAGAGAGACTTACGATACAACAGTGCTGAAAGACGGCGATGTTGTGGAGATTCTGCAGTTTATGGGCGGCGGAAGCTGCTGAGATAAAAGGTATATTGAAGATAAAAAGAAAGGTGGACATAAAAAATGACAACAGCAAACACAAATGAAGACAAACTGATCCTGGGAGGCCATGAGTTTACTTCCCGTTTTATTCTTGGTTCCGGAAAATTTTCCCTGGATCTTGTAAAAGCATGTATCGAAAAAGCAGGAACACAGATCGTAACACTTGCTCTGCGCCGTGCAAATGAAGGCGGACTTGCCAACATCCTGGACTATGTGCCGAAGGACGTTACACTTCTTCCGAATACATCCGGTGCCAGAAACGCACAGGAGGCAGTCCGCATCGCAAGACTTTCCCGTGAGCTTGGCTGCGGAGATTTTGTAAAGATCGAAGTCATCCATGATTCCAAATATCTTCTCCCGGATAACTATGAGACCATCAAAGCAACTGAGATCCTTGCAAAAGAAGGCTTTGTTGTCATGCCGTACATGTATCCGGATCTGAATGCAGCCAGAGATCTGGTAAACGCAGGAGCTGCCTGTGTAATGCCGCTTGGTTCTCCGATCGGTTCTAACAAAGGAATCTGCACAAAAGAATTCATCCAGATCCTTATCGACGAAATCGATCTTCCGATCATCGTAGACGCAGGGATTGGCCGTCCATCACAGGCATGTGAGGCTATGGAAATGGGTGCTGCGGCAGTTATGGCAAACACAGCCATCGCAACAGCAGGGGACGTCCGTGTTATGGCGGAGGCTTTTAAGAAAGCCATCGAGGCAGGAAGAAGCGCATACCTTTCCGGCATGGGAAGAACCCTGGAAAGAGGTGCAAGTGCATCTTCACCGCTGACTGGATTTCTGCATGAATAAAATAGTTTAGAGATAATAAAAGTGCGAGAGGAGCGACATAACAACAATGGCAGAAACAGTACAGGCCAGTCAGCAGGACGGCCATTTTAATGAGAGTATCGTAAACGAAGAAATTCTGGAAGACATGAAAAAGAATCGTATCGACCACATGAAGTACCTTCCGGATATGGAACAGCTGGAAGAGTCTGATGTGATGGATCAGGTTATTTCCGCAATGAATTCATATGATTATGACAAATACACAGAAGCAGATGTACGCAGAGCCCTGGCCCATGACAACCGTACACCGGAAGATTTTCAGGCACTGCTTTCACCGGCAGCACTGCCTCTTCTGGAAGAGATCGCACAGGCAGCGCGGATCGAAACAAGAAAACATTTTGGAAACAGTGTCTGTATGTTTACACCGATCTACATTGCAAACTACTGCGAAAATTACTGTATTTACTGTGGATTTAACTGCCACAACAAGATCCGCCGTGCACAGCTGAATGAAGAAGAGATTGAGAAGGAAATGGCAGCTATTGCAGAAACCGGCCTTCAGGAAATCCTGATCCTTACCGGTGAAAGCAAATCCAAATCCAATGTAGAATATATCGGAAAAGCCTGCGAGATTGCCCGGAAATATTTCAAGGTGGTAGGTCTTGAAGTGTATCCGATGAATTCTGATGAGTATGCATATCTTCACAAATGCGGTGCAGATTATGTAACTGTTTTCCAGGAGACCTATAATTCTGATAAATACGAAACCCTGCATCTGGCAGGCCACAAGAGGATTTTTCCATACAGATTAAATACACAGGAGCGTGCACTGAAAGGCGGCATGCGAGGAGTTGGCTTTGCGGCGCTTCTGGGGCTGGATGATTTCCGTAAAGATGCTTTTGCGACGGGATATCACGCATACCTTCTGCAGAGAAAATATCCACACGCAGAGATTGCTTTTTCCTGCCCGAGACTCCGCCCGATCATCAACAATGACCGGATTAATCCGAAGGATGTCCATGAACCACAGCTTCTGCAGGTAGTCTGTGCATACCGTCTGTTTATGCCGTTTGCAAGTATCACCGTATCCACCAGAGAGTGCGAGCGTGTCCGTGACAACCTGGTAAATATTGCAGCAACCAAGATTTCTGCAGGTGTCAGCACAGGAATCGGAAGCCATGTGGAAGACATCGAAGATAAAGGTGATGATCAGTTTGAGATTTCAGACGGAAGATCCGTGGATGAAGTATTCAATGCCCTGAAAGATCACGGTCTGCAGCCGGTAATGAACGACTACATCTATCTGTAAAAAGAGATAATGTCACACAAGCGCATAGATGACTGCACAGCCAACAGGGGATAATTTCTGTGGAATATGTGGAAAACCACTCGCCCGAAAGAAAGATTTTTCAAGGCGGGTGTGGATAACTGTTTCAGAAAAATGAATGCAGAAAGATTTTTGCCAAACAGAGGGGAGTACTGGGAGAATTTGTTGGATTCACAAGGCTGATGACGTTTTCACATATACTCCCGGAACAATAAAATACGATGCAAAAATCAACAAAAACAACATAATATCGGCCGGAATCAGATATAAAAACCTGTGAAATCCGCAAAAACATCCCTGTTTCTGAAAACTGCTGAAAACGGTTTCTAATCTAACAGTTTTCATATGGACTTACTCATGTTTATAATAGCCCCAACAACAAAACACGAGGCAAAACACAGGAGGTAAGTATTATGAAAAGAAAATGGAAATCAGCAGTAGCAGTTCTTGCAGCAGTAGCAGCGACCGGAAGCCTTACAGGTGTGACAACATATGCGGCGGACAGCGTCAGCATTACCAATGTATCTTATGACCCGACCCGAGAACTTTATGAGCAGTACAATAAGATCTTCCAGAAACACTGGAAAGAAAAAACGGGCCAGGATGTGGATATCACGCAGTCCCATGGAGGCTCCGGCAAACAGGCACTTGAAGTTGCCAACGGACTGGAAGCAGATGTGGTAACACTGGCACTGGAATATGATGTGGACGCAATCCAGGATGCAGGGCTTATCGATGACGGATGGGTAGATGAATTTCCGGAAGACAGTTCTCCCTATACTTCAACCATCGTATTCCTTGTAAGAAAAGGAAATCCCAAGAACATCAAAGACTGGGATGATCTGGTAAAGAAAGACGTAGGTGTGATCACACCAAACCCGAAAACCTCCGGCGGAGCAAGATGGAACTATCTGGCAGCCTGGGCCTATGCAAAAGATAAATATAACGGAGACGAGGACAAAATTAAAGAATTCATCGGAGATCTTTACAAAAACGTACTTGTCCTGGACACCGGAGCCAGAGGCGCAACGACCTCTTTCGTGGAAAACGGACAGGGTGATGTGCTGATCGCCTGGGAAAATGAAGCCTATCTTTCCGTAAAGGATTATCCGGACGACTACGAGATCGTAACACCAAGCATCAGCATCCTTGCACAGCCATCTGTAGCAGTAGTCGATAAAGTTGTAGACAAAAGAGGCACCAGAGATGTGGCAGAGGAATATCTGAATTATCTCTATTCCGATGAAGCACAGCGGATCGCTGGTGATAATTATTACCGTCCGTCAAACCAGGATATTCTGAAGGAATACTCCGATGTGTTTGACCTGGACATCAATCTTGTCACCATTGATGATTTCGGCGGATGGAAAAAGGCACAGGAAACGCATTTCTCAGATGGAGGAATTTTTGATCAGATTTACGAAGGATAGACAGCAGAAGATATAGTTGGACATAATAACACAAAGAAGCTGCAGAACAGTGAAAAAACAGAGTCTGCAGCTTCTTTTATGTAAATATGATGTGCCCTTTGCGACTGGAAAATCTGTACCTGATATATAGCAGCTGTCAACATCACATGCAGCTATGGATCTTCCGGTCTGCAAAATAACGGCAGAGGGGGCAATGTGAATCACAAGGGATCAGGCATGGCTTCCTTCGGTCAGGGAACAGCCGTCCATTATACGGATCCCGTTTATGACATCCAGATAAGTGTCATACATTTCCTTCCATTCATCAGAGGCGTCCTTGGAGTACTGGCTGATGGTGGACAGAAGATCGTATTTTTTGCCGTCGACGGTTTCGATACGGCCGAGATAGCCCTGCCATACACTGTCCAGAGGCTGGTCTTCGCCATCGTAATATCTGGCTTCCAGAGTCAGTACAGGAACACCCTCATTGTAATAAGTCAGTTTATATCCACCATTTTCGGTTTCGGTTGTTTCATAATGGCAGAGATATTTCCAACGCTCCGGAGTGAGGACCTGGAAGTAATCCGTCATGGCCATATCCACACGCTCTGCGTAAACGAAATCTATGGATTTGATCAGCTCTGTGGCTTCCTTTTCGGCGGCCTTGTCATAGGTGTCTGACGGAGTCAGGACAAAAAGTCCAAATGTATAATCGTCAGTCTGGCATACAAGAGCATCTACATTTTTTTCTTCTTCGTTGACTTCGGTTAAGTATTGATATTTCGTGGCAGGATAAGATTCAAAGGTAAGGTCCTTTTTTGTGATGATCTCACCCTTTACCGGATAGTATTCTGCCAGAAAACCCTTCAGGGAAGAATCCTCCAGAGAGGAGTTTGGTACTTTTAAAACAAAGGCAGTGCTTTTTCCGCCATTTACGGAACGCTGTTCGAAATAACCTTCTTTTTCGGGCATGGATTCTCTGATCGTATCATCGGCAGGGAATCCAACCCGCATATGAAGCTCGCCACGCTTTTCCGATTCAGAGGATTCTTCTGCGTTTGTATCAGAAGAGGAATTTGGGTATGAAGAACCGGAATCCTGCGATGAAGAGTTCCCACTGGTATCGGAGGATCCTTCTGAAGAATCTCCGGAGGAGGAATCAGCTTCAGAATCGGAATATTCCTGAAGATTGCCGTAGTCATCAATATAATATTTGTCTCTGGAACCAATATATGTGGTTCCGGTGGAATCTTCCAGCCACACACTGCCGTCCTCATAATAATAATGAGGCTCAAAATAACCGTCCTGTTCGGTCCAGCCGGCATCGTTGCCTTCCATCAGTTCACCGGAATCCGGGTCAGGGGCATAATTACCTTCCCCGATATATTCATCCTCGGAACCATTGCGGTACCAGTAATCCCCGTTTTCATCCTGCCAGATATACTGACCGTCATCGGTTGGAGGATCAGAAGCAAGAACCGGGATGGAAGTTATGGAAAGGGTAAGTGCACCGGTTAAAAGAATTAATATTTTTTTATGCATAGGCACCTCCGGGTTTGCAATGTATGTCGATTTTCGGGATTCTGTTAAAAAAGATCTGTCTGTTGTATATATTATAACAGACAGATCCCGGTATTCAGAAATGTGAAGAAAAAGAGACATTTACCGGCAGGTAAAAAGATATCCCTTTCCATAAACCGAAACAATATCATACTCATCCGTATCCTCCGCACCGATCTTGGCCCGGAGATTAAAGATATGCCGCCGTACCGTGCTGGTATCTGTTCCTGCACAGCTGCCCCATACCGCTTCGTAGAGCTCCTTTGCAGAAAAAATCTTCTCCTGGTTTTCTGCAAGGAGACGCAGCAGAGAGAATTCGGTCCGGGTAAGGCCTGTGTCGGCATTATTGAGATATGCATGGCCGTCCGAAAGATCCAGCCGCAGGCTGCCGATGGTGATCTGACGAGAGGACTGAAATTTTTCTTTTATTTTTTCTTCCATTCGTTTCTGGCGTTCCAGAAGCATCTGGATCACGGCCAGAAATTCATCGAAATTATAAGGTTTGGTGAGATAATAGTCGCCTCCCTGCTGAAGTCCTTCTACCCGATCCCGGATATCACTTTTTCCGGTGAGAAAAAGAACCGGATTCATGGTTTTTTCGCGGAAGCGGCGGCAGATATCCAGACCGTTTCCGTCCGGAAGCATAATGTCCAGGATAAGAAGATCCGGCAGATATTCTTCAAGCTGATGACAGGCTTCGGCGGCTGTCTGTGCAATGCGGACATCGTAGCCACGGCGCCGTAGCATCCGGCAGTTGGTATTCAGCACCTGTTCTTCATCCTCGACCATAAGGATAAGTGATTTCTTTTCATTCATTTATGATTCCTCCTCCGGAAGTGAGAAGAACACCTGAGTTCCCTCGCCTTCTTTACTTTTCAGCCATATTTTGCCGCCATGGGCAGTGATGATCTGATGACAGACATAGAGGCCTATGCCGTGCCGCCAGTAATCCTTATCAGCGGAAACATAACCCTTGAGTGCGTTTTTTCGCATTTCTTCGGACATGCCGGTTCCGGTGTCGGAGACGCAGATGGTCTGCCAGCCCGGTTCGCCGGTAAGAGAAATGGTGATGGTTCCGTTTTGGGTGTGACGCTCTGCATTGGAGATCAGATTGGTGACAACCTGGATCAGTCGTTCCGGGTCTGCAGAGATTTCCGGGAGGTTGGGCTGTATCGTAAGGACCAGCTGGTTATTCCCGGAGCTTGGATGACTGCTGAAATCTTTTTCCACAGAATGTAAAAGTGCTCCCAGATCTGATGGTACAAGGGAAAGGGCAAGCCGTCCCTGCTCAATGGAAACGGTATCCATCAAATCCAGCACGATCCGGTCAATCCGCATTACCGACTGTTCAATGTTACGGAGATTTTCCTGCATAAGAGAGAAATTCAGAGGTTTTTCCTCAAGGAGCTCGGATGTGTCCCGGGCGTGGAGGGAGATGGAACTCAGAGGATTTTTAATCTCATGGGCAACGGTGGTCAGGAAGGTGGACTTGGCATTGTCAAGGGAGCGCAGCCGCAGATTCTGTTCCTCCAGAAGGAGCTGCTGCCGGTTGTATTCCTTCAGATGAAAATAGAGAACAATACCGCAGACAGTACTTACAGAGACAAATGCCAGGAGTACATCTGCCAGCCGGTCTTTTTCCGTTGCAAAAGGAGTCACACTGTCCGGAAAATGGTACGCAACCAGACACAGTCCCATATATAGGATAATCTCCAGCAGAGAAACGATCAGAGCCCGTTTTGTTTCCAGCATCAGCCCGGTAAAAATAATGGCAAACACGAAAAAGGCCGGCATACCGCCAT
>OGPL01003493.1_pt1 | contig 9934 bp, 12 predicted proteins | sample 1552901 | NCBI WGS metagenome assembly OGPL01 (sample SAMEA2580244, study PRJEB22360) | human gut metagenome | biome: human gut; feature: human-associated habitat; material: faeces | place: Denmark | collected 2008/2010 | reverse complement strand
TTGTTCATGACAGAACAGCACACCGGCTTGCACGGGAGCACGCCGAACAGATCCGCACGAAAACGCCGTCTGTCCGCGCCCGCGTCGGCAGCCTCTCCGGCGGCAACCAGCAGAAGGTCGTCATTTCCAAATGGATCCTGCGCGACTGCGATGTACTCATCTTCGACGAGCCGACGCGCGGTATCGATGTCGGCGCAAAGAGCGAAATTTACAAGCTGATGACGCAGCTTGCAGAGGAAGGCAAGTCTATCATTATGATCTCCTCCGATATGCCGGAGTTGCTCCGCCTGTCTGACCGCGTGATCGTCATGTGCGAAGGTCACGTTACCGGCGAGCTCGACATCTCCGAGGCTACGCAGGAATCCATCATGACATATGCAACCAAGAGAGAAGAGGGGTAATCAATCATGGAGAAATTAGGTAAGAAAAAGCTGGATATGCAGAAGCTGCTTGCGCCTGCTGCGCTGGTCATTCTGTATATCGTGTTTTCAATCTTCGGCAATAACTTCCTGTCTCTGGACATGGTCAAAAACATTCTGGAGTCCAGCTACTACATCGGCTTCATGGCCTTCGGCGTGACGTTCATCATCATCACCGGCGGCATCGACCTGTCTCTCGGCACGGTCATGATGTGCGCGGCGCTGTTGGGCGGCTACGTGTTCAAGCAGGGCTGGCCGCTGATCCTCGCCATCGCGCTGACGCTGTTCGTCGGCATCGCGTTCGGCTGCCTGCTGGCCAATGTCAGCTACTTCCCCGGCCTGGACGCGGTCAACCCCGAGCTGAACGCGACCAACGCCATGTATCATCCCGAGCTCTGGAGCGCCTTCCTGGACTCCACCAGCCCCTACTACCACAGCTACGGCCACGTTCTGTCGAACGCCGGTCTGCTGGACATCTTCTACATCGGCGTCAAGGCCGGTCTGTATCCGTCCCTCATCTTCATGGGCGTCGGCGCGATGACTGACTTTGGTCCCCTGATCGCAGACCCGAAGAGCCTGCTCCTCGGCGCAGCAGCCCAGCTGGGCGTGTTCGTTGCCTTCTTCGGCGCGATCTGCCTCGGCTTCACCGGCCCGGAGGCCGCTTCCATCGGCATCATCGGCGGCGCGGACGGCCCGACGGCCATCTTCCTGACCAACAAGCTCGCTCCGCATCTGCTGGGCGCGATCGCCATCGCGGCATACTCCTACATGGCTCTGATCCCGATGATCCAGCCCCCGATCATGAAGCTCATGACCTCTGAGGCTGACCGCAAGATCAAGATGGTGCAGTCCCGCCCGGTCTCCAAGACCGAGAAGATCCTCTTCCCGATCATCGTCACCATCTTCGTCATCCTGCTCCTGCCGTCCACGGCTCCGCTGATCGGCTGCCTGATGCTCGGCAACCTGTTCCGTGAATGCGGCTGCACCGACCGTCTGTCTGACACCGTGCAGAACGCGCTCATGAACATCGTCACGATCTTCCTCTCCACCTCCGTTGGCGCGACCATGGTTGCCTCCAACTTCCTGAAGCCCGAGACCCTGAAGATCATCTTCCTCGGCCTCGTTGCCTTCGGCATCTCCACGGCCGGCGGCCTCATCGGCGGCAACATCATGTGCAAGCTGTCCGGCAAGAAGGTCAACCCGCTGATCGGCTCGGCCGGCGTCTCCGCCGTCCCGATAATCTCCTCGTCCGTCAGGCGAGAGAGGCGAATAAAACCGCTTTCGTTCATAATCCGCTCGAATTGCTCGGTCGCTTCGAGGAACTTGCGGGCAGTATCCTTGTCCCGTACCTCCTTGGGGATGATATGCCCTCGGCAGAGCGTAGAAAAATTGCTTTGCTGCCGGTTGCGGTTCTTGGTCGTCTTGGTCAGGAACAGGTAGCAGGCGTGGTTCAGGAACGGTCGCTCATTGAAGTGCCGCTCGAAACTGCGGGAGAGGAAACCCATATCCTCCTTTTGCAAGTCCGGACGATAGCCTTCCTTGACAAACCAGTCCTGCTTGTGCACGACACTGTAGGTCGGCAACACCTTGATTGCCTTTACCCAAGCCGAATGGATGGCAGCATACTCCGCGCTTGTCACCGTATAGAGTTCGGGCAAGTCCACCCGAAAGGCGACCGTGATGTCGGCGTCCTTCGAGAGGATGCACCCCTCTTCGACGGCAAGTAGCGGGAAGCGGTTTTCCAGCGTGGTGGCTTTCAGTACGTTTCTCATTGTCTTTCCTCCTTTTCTTTTTTGTTAGTGTTCTCACGATGTTTCCTCTTTCGTCTCGGCACTCCTTTGTGGCGCAACAGACGGGGAATGCGTCGTCGGTTGATAAGGTATCGGGGATGGCTATGCAAGGCGGAACGCTTCATCAGCCCGTGTTCCCCGTACTTCCTGTTCAGGGAGAAGGTCTGCCACACCAGAATGGATGCGGCAGTCCCTCCGAAGCCGATACAGATCCATTGATTGACACCCGCCATATAGAGGATGACAAACAGCACGAAAAGGGCAAGCAGCCCTCCGGCGAAGATGAACAGATACTGGCTTTTGAGTCCCTGAAACTCTACCGAGCGACCGATTCCCTTGTTAATAGGATAGGTCTCCATAGGCTTAGAGGAAGAAACTTCTTAAAATGGTGGCTGCGACTATCAAGAAAATACACGCCCCAAACCAGCTTGCGGCTGTCTTCGAGGTGTCCGGGTCGCCTGACGAAAATTTTGAGTACACTTTTACCCCACCGATGAGTCCCACGACCGCACCGATGGCGTAGATGAGTTTCGTGGCTGGGTCGAAATAGCTCGTCACCATGTTGGTGGCTTGGTTGATGCCCGACAAGCCGTTGCCTTGGGCAAAGGCAGAGGAAATGGATAGCAGCAGGACGGCTGCGATAAGAAAATGTCTTTTGGTCATAAATCTTTGTTTTGTGCCGGGAGGATTGGATAGGTCCTCCCGACGGATGAATACTGTTGTTACTTTCGGATGTCAGTGGTGACTCTCTTAGGGTCAGCCGTACTCTTTTTCTTTCATTGCTTTTACTACATAAAGGGTTCATACTATTGGGACAAAACCATTCGGAAGGGATGTTACGCCTTTTCGCCGCTGTAAAGATCCTCGAAACGGGCACGGACGATTTCATCGATCGTGGCCGAGCGTTTCGCGTCGCTTCGGAGCGTCTCCATCAGGCGGGTTCCTTCCAACGCTCTCAGCGTATCGCCGGTTCTCTGTCGCTCTGCGTCGGTATGGGCGTGGCGGTGAATGACCGCCAAGGCTTCCAGCACCCGTTCAAAATCAATCCCCGTGGCATATTCGCTTTCTCCTCGTATGGGAAGTTCTTCGTCCTCCTCTTCAAACGATGGAGCATCCGAAGACCCATACGTTAAAGGAATCTCATCTATGTCGGGCTGTTCATCCGGCTCTTCCGATGGTTCTTGTCCGTTTTCGAGGGCAAATGTAGAAGCCTTTTTTGCTTCCGCCTCGCCTTTTGGATAACTGCGTACTTGTGGCGTCGAGTGGCTTATCTTAAAGCGACTCTTTCCGATGATTTCGGCTTCACGGACCATTTGACAAGGCTCTTTTTGGGGTGCTCCCTTCTTTCTTCTTTTCCGCTCATACAAAAGAAAAAGCAGCAGCCACACAAGATAGAGCAAGAGAAGGACAAGGACTATTCGGAACATAGGCGTTGCAGGATTTCGTAAAGCTCATTACCTAACTTGATACAGAGCCTGCTCAACTTCCCTCCGTGGGGTGGGAAGAGGGTGCATACCCCCTTTCTGCGTTCGGAAAGCAGCGGACGATACAAACGGGAGTGACTCAATGAGCTCTGCATCAAGAGGACTCCCGTTTCATCGGCAAGGGTGCGACAGCGTTCATCGGCATCCTCACGTTCCCAAGCCTCTATCATATTGCGGAGCAGGTAAAGTTCTCTGATATTGCCCTTGCCCATAGTCAGTATCTGCTCTCCCAAGATGTCTATGAAATGGCGGACGGCTTCCATATCCATCGGACTGCCCGTAACGGGAAAGACGACGGCATCCATTGCCGAAAGCAGTTCCACCGTTCCTTCGGTACGCATCAATGCAGGAAGGTCGAAGAGAATGCAGCGAGGAGGATTGTCCGCACAGTGTCGCTCCACACGGTTCAGGGCTTCCCGCACCGGAGCGCAGATAATCGGATAAGGGGTGCAGGGTGTCCGATGTTTCTGGTGCATCAGCTTTTGAGGATTCAGTTCTTCCGACTCTTGTTGCCGCAGACGGGCGATGGTATAAACGGGATGGTTGCAATCCACGACGGCGACATCGTACCCTCTGTGGTAATGCAGAATGCTTGCGGCAAGTACCGTAAGCGAAGTTTTGCCGACACCACCCTTGGGGGAAGCGATGGCGAGATAAATGGGTTTACTCATATTTTCTCTTTTCTTTGAATGGGTGAATACTATGTCTTGATAAATCGTTTGTAATCGAAATTGCCTGACAGAATCTCTTTCGGGGCTTCTTCGGCAACGCGATCCAGCAGCTTGCGGACACGTTCCCCGGCTGCTTTCTTAATCGCTTGGAACATCGGGGAGTCCTGTATCTTACAGATGGTTTCGGCGGCTTTGGCAGCTTCCTCTATCGGGGCATTCTTACAGGAGAGGACATTGCCCATTTGTTGCAGCTCTTCCACGGTGATGCTTTCTGAAAGAGAGTGGTTTTCACCTTGGACTTCCACCAGTACAGATACCTCTTCCTCTTCGAGAATACTTGGAACGGTCTCTTCCAACATTTCTGTTTCAAAACTCTGTTCTTGTTGTTGCTCTTCTTCAATGGGCAACTCGGCTAAAAGGATATTCTCCTCTTGGGACAGTTCCCTTTTAGGGATGCGGATGGTAACGACGACTTTTCCCTTGCCCCGTTCCCTGAAAAAGAGCTGCAAGTCACGGTAGAGTCTTACGGTACTCCGATAGCGTCCGTACAGAAAGCGGGCGACCTGCACGCTGCCGAGATAGGCTAAGCCTACCAAAAGCAGAATAAAGATGACCTGCTTCATCGCTCGAAACGTTTACGGAATTGTTGCTCGAACAAGGCGTCTATCTCATCGCGGTGGGTATCAAGATGGTGACGGATGATGTTGTCAATATAGGCGGAGAGGGGCAGACTGTTGCCTGTGATTGTACCCACGATGCAGGCTATCTCATCCTTGATCTGTTGGGATACATAGACGGACACCCCCTTTTCCATGATGTGCCGTCTGAGAAAGGTCTCTTCATAATCGCTCGGTTCCGGTTTCTGCTTTTCCTTTCCTGTCTCCGAACGCTCTATCAACGTGGTGGAATTACGGATAGTCACCTTAGAGGATACACTCTTGTTTTCCATGAGGGCTGTCTGCCCTGCATTCTGTCTTACGTTTTGCTTTTTCATATTACAATAGCTTTTTGAATTTGAGTTCATTTAATCTGTTTATTTCGTCCTTATAGACTTCAAAGTGGTGGAGGATGATGTTCTCGACATAGATACCGATGGTCATCTCCCTGTTTTTCATCGACATGACTATCTCCGCCAGCTTTTCCTGCAATTCTCTGGCGACATAGATGGTCTTACGGTCTTTCAGGTCGTTGCGGTAGATGAACAAGGATTCATAGTCTCCCTTCGGTATTCTGCGACGGGTGCGGGAAAGAGGCCGTTTCACCTCCTCAGAGAGTTCTCTCTCTTCCTCCGGAGTTTCTTCGACAGACTCCTTTTCCCCGCAAGAAGCAGAGGGGGAATCCTCCTTCCGTCTCATGGGAATGCCCTGCGAGATCAGCTCTCTGATGGCATCGGGATTTATCTTTTCTTTATGCTTCTCTGCCATACGCTTCAGGTTTTACAATGGATAGGATTTCTTCCACAAGTTCTTTCAGACGGCTGCCTCTGAGCAGCGTGCGGGAGGCGGGAAAGATGGTCGAACGGAAGAGGGTCGTACCCTCATCCATGACCTCTTTTTTGTAGCGGGTCGTGTTGGGGACTGACGTCTTTAGGATGGGAAGTCCCAACTCGGCAATGACTTTCTCATACATTGCATAGAGAGGTGTTTTCTCTCTGCCGTCCACCATGTTCCAGAAAAGGTAAATCCCCTTGTTGTCCGTGTCCGCATTATCAGTGACCGCCTGCTTGATAACGGCGGAGAAACTCAGCGTGCTTTCCAAGGAAATACGGTCGGAAGAGATAGGCGTGAAGATGTAGTCCATGCAGGCAAGCGTGTCGATGACACCCCTCGTATTGATGGTGCCCGGCAAATCGAAAAAGACGAAGTCTGTTTCCGATTCATTTTGTTCCAGATAATCCTGTACGACGCCTATGGCTTCGTCCGAGGTCGTACAAAGAATGCTATAGGTAGGCTTTTGAAGCCGGGAGAATTGGGCGATAGCCAATTCCTGTAGCGAGCTGTTCGTTTCCAAGCCTTTGGCATCCCGTTTTCTCATCTCGTTAATGCTGAACTGCGGGTAGTCGCAATCCACGACAAGGACATTGTATCCGCAGACATAGTGCAGATAGCTTGCCGCCAAGACCGTAAAGGTCGTTTTGCCGACGCCTCCCTTCTGGGTGGAGAAGGCGATAAAAACAGGTTTCATTTTCATTGTCTTTTTGAGTTTAATACTACATATACTTTATCACGGGAATCTGCCCGTGTCAGTTGATTCATACCAATAACGACTTCCTCATCTGTTCGAATATCCCGACGTCCGGGGAACTCCATTTGTCAGAGAGGGATGTGTGCCGATGATGACGGTTGTCCTCGCCTGCATAAAAAGTGGAGTTGTCCATCCCTTCATTCAGGAATCCCATCGCGGATTTCCCTTTACCTGCGTCAGAACAATTGTACCGTCGTTCGCAGATACATCCCTTCGATTGCATTGTCGAAGTTCCATACGTATTCGCTATACATACCCTCGAAAAGGAACGCATCCCAATCAGGGACTTTTGCGATGGCGGACATCTTCGATTTGCTCTTCGACGGGGCAAATATAGATGCCTTCGAAGCTCTTTTTCTACCCTTTTTGCTAACTGCGTACTTGTGGCTTCGATTTGCGTATTTGTGGCTTCGTAAAAGATAAGAGACTTAGGTACAAGGCTTAGTAACTTTGCACCCAAGCGGTAAACCGAAGTTTTCGAGGCATAAAGCGTTCTTTTTTGAGAGACTCGACTTCCGTCCTTCACGGACGGATTTATTTGCGCCGGAGCAAATAGCAAGGTATGTTTTATGCAGCACGACTCCGTTTTTGCAGCATAAAACCCTTGCTCTTGCAGAGGGCTGAAAAAACTCCGAAGTCGTTTTTTCTTGGAAGGGAGAATGCCTTGTCTCGAATGCCGGTGATGCCGTGAAACACTAAAATCCAAAGTAGAAAATGAAACAAAAGAAAATGCGGGGCACAAGCTCCAAAGTGAAGACCGAGAAACGGGTCTCGGTCAATTTTACGGCGATGGAATTTGCCGAGTTTCTCTCCATGAAAGAGACGGCGGGCGTACAAAGTCAGTCGGCTTTCATCAAGGCAAGAATCTTTAATGAGACATTCCGAGTGATAAAAGTCGATCGTTCGTTGCTCGATTACTATCAAAAACTGACGACTTTGTACGGACAGTTTCGTAGTGTAGGGATCAATTACAACCAAGTCGTGGTTGCCTTAAAAAGCAATTTCACCGAGAAAAAAGCCTACGCTATGCTTGCCCAACTGGAGAAACTGACACTCGAATTGGCGGCTATCGGAGGCGAAATCGTACAACTCACCCGTGAATTTCAAGAGAAATGGTCGCAAAAATAAGCTATGGAAGTTCCTTGTATGGGGCGTTGGCATACAACGGAGAGAAGGTAAACGAAGGCGTCGCAAGGATATTGGAAACAAATAAGGTGTTCTGTCCTGCCGATGGTGGGCACGATATTGCTGCTTGTATGCAGGACTTTCTGGCATATATGCCAAGCCAAGTTCGCACGAAGAAGCCCGTTATTCATATTTCCCTGAACCCGCATCCCGATGATAAAATCACCGATGAGCAGTTCTCTGCCATCGCACAGGAGTATATCGAAAAGATGGGCTACGCTAATCAACCCTTTATCGTTTATAAGCACGAGGACATAGACAGACATCATTTGCATATTGTCACCTTAGCCGTCGATGAACAAGGGAAGAAGATAAACGATGGCAACAACTTCTACAAGAGTAAGCATATCACACGGGAGATGGAGCAAAGATATGGATTGCATCCTGCCGACAAGAAGCAATTCAAGGAAGCATTTCGTTTGCAGAAAGTCCGTATAGAAGAAGGAAACCTTAAAAAGCAACTGGCTTCAGTCATCAAACCGGCAGCGAAATTCTACCACTGTCCGAGTTTTAAGGAATACCGCGCTTTGCTCTCCACCTATAATATATGTGTGGAAGAGGTCAAAGGGGAAATGTATGGAAAGCCCTATAACGGATTGGTCTATTTTGCTACCGATGATAAAGGTAAGAAGGTGGGTAATCCTTTCAAGGCTTCCCTTTTCGGGAAGGCTGTCGGATATGAAGCCTTGCAAAACAGCTTCAAGACTTCAAAGGAGAAACTGAAAGAAAAGCATCTTGCCCCCAAGACCAAAGCGGTCTTAGCCGGAGCATTGAAACGTTCTGCTACGAAAGAGGATTTCAGGGAAAATCTCCATCGCAAGGGTGTTGATGTTCTCTTCCGGGAGAACGAACAGGGACGGCTCTATGGCATCACCTTCATTGACCACAACAACGGCTGTGTGGTCAATGGTTCACGACTGGGCAAGGAACTTTCGGCAAATGCCGTAGCCGAGTGGTTCGACCGCCCGCATCCTGAACTGTCTGCTTCTATACAGCAGAGTGAGAAAGGCGGTATTCCCGAAACTCTGACTTCGGACGGAGATTCCGTCTTGGGCGGTCTCCTCGATTTGCCCTTGGAAACCCACGGAACGGATTGGGAGGAAGAGCAGTTCCGCAGACGAATGCAGCGCAAGAAAAGAAAACAACGTAAACTCTAAAAAACAGAAAGATTATGTCACAACAAGAAGACGATTTGAGGGCACTGGCGAAAATCATGGATTTTCTGCGTGCCGTAAGTATTATATTGGTGGTTGCCCACCTCTATTGGTATTGCTATGAAGCGATACAACTATGGGGCGTGAATATCGGTGTGGTGGACAGGATTCTGATGAATTTCCACCGCACGGCGGGGCTGTTCGGGAATCAGCTCTACACCAAACTTTTTGCATTGACACTGATGGGACTTTCCTGCTTAGGTACGAAAGGTGTGAAAGAGGAGCATATCACGTGGTCGAAAATATGGGCATTCATGGGCGTCGGCTTTGTCTTTTTCTTCCTCAATTGGTGGATACTCGCCTTGCCGCTGCCCATTGAAGCCAATGCGGCTCTCTACGCCTTTACGATGACCGTCGGGTATGTGTGCCTGCTGATGGCGGGACTCTATATGAGCCGTCTGTTGAAGAACAACCTGATGGAGGATGTCTTCAATCAGGAGAACGAATCCTTTATGCAAGAAACAAGGCTCTTGGAAAACGAGTACTCGGTCAATCTGCCGACCCGATTCTATTATCGCAAGAAATGGAACAGAGGATGGATAAACGTGGTGAATCCTTTCCGTGCGGTCTCCGTATTGGGAACGCCGGGCAGCGGTAAGTCCTATGCCATCATCAATAATTTCATCAAGCAGCAGATTGAGAAAGGGTTTGCCATCTACTGCTACGACTTCAAGTATCCCGACCTCTCTACAATTGTTTATAATCACCTGCTGCATCACTCGGAAGGATATAAGGTCAAGCCGAAGTTTTATGTGATCAACTTCGATGACCCGAGGCGGTCACATCGCTGTAATCCGATACACCCCGACTTTATGAGCGACATATCGGATGCCTACGAGTCGGCTTATACGATTATGCTCAACCTCAACAAGACGTGGGTGTGACCTGAAAAGTCACGTAATTGATTGTTAAACAGCAATGTATATT
>OGPL01003482.1_pt1 | contig 9970 bp, 6 predicted proteins | sample 1552901 | NCBI WGS metagenome assembly OGPL01 (sample SAMEA2580244, study PRJEB22360) | human gut metagenome | biome: human gut; feature: human-associated habitat; material: faeces | place: Denmark | collected 2008/2010 | reverse complement strand
CCTTAACCTTCCAGCACCGGGCAGGCGTCAGCCCATATACCTCACCTTTCGGTTTTGCATAGACCTGTGTTTTTGCTAAACAGTTGCTTGGGCCATTTCTCTGCGGCCACTCTCATGGCACTCCTTCTCCCGAAGTTACGGAGTCATTTTGCCGAGTTCCTTAACAATGCTTCTCCCGTCGGCCTTAGGATTCTCTCCTCATCCACCTGTGTCGGTTTGCGGTACGGGCACATATAAAACAATAGCGGCTTTTCTTGACAGCCAGGGGCCTGGACTTCCCTACTTATGTTCGGTACGCGTCACGTCTTCAGATCGTGCTGCGGATTTGCCAACAGCACTCCTACCTCGCTTGCACCGGGATTTCCATTCCCGGATTCCATTCCCTGTCTGTGTCCCCACAGTTCTGTTTATATGCGGTACAGGAATTTCAACCTGTTATCCATCGACTACGTCTTTCGACCTCGCCTTAGGTCCCGACTTACCCAGAGCAGATCAGCTTTACTCTGGAAACCTTAGATATTCGGCCTGAAGGATTCTCACCTTCATCTCGCTACTCATTCCGGCATTCTCTCTTCCTAGCAGTCCACCACTCCTTACGGTATGGCTTCATCCCGCTAGCAATGCTCCTCTACCAATGTTTACACATTCCTAAGCTTCGGTGTCGTGTTTCAGCCCCGGACATTTTCGGCGCAGGGACTCTCGACTAGTGAGCTATTACGCACTCTTTCAATGAATGGCTGCTTCTAAGCCAACGTCCTAGTTGTCTTAGAATCCCCACATCCTTTTCCACTTAACACGTACTTTGGGACCTTAGCTGTAGGTCTGGGCTCTTTCCCTTTTGACCATCCAACTTATCTCGTATGGTCTGACTCCCATGAATCATCTTGATGGCATTCGGAGTTTGATATGCTTTGGTAAGCTTTGACGCCCCCTAGGCAATTCAGTGCTCTACCTCCATAAGACTCTCATGAGGCTAGCCCTAAAGCTATTTCGAGGAGAACCAGCTATCTCCGGGTTCGATTGGAATTTCTCCGCTATCCACACCTCATCCCCACCCTTTTCAACGGATGTGGGTTCGGTCCTCCACTTCCTCTTACGGAAGCTTCAACCTGGACATGGATAGGTCACCCGGTTTCGGGTCTGCACTCACTGACTTGACGCGCTATTAACGCTTGCTTTCACTTCGGCTCCAGACCTTAAGTCCTTAACCTCGCCAGTACGCACAACTCGCCGGACCGTTCTACAAAAAGTACGCAGTCCCTCATATAAAGAGGTCCCACAGCTTGTAGACACAGGGTTTCAGGTTCTCTTTCACTCCCCTCCCGGGGTCCTTTTCACCTTTCCTTCACAGTACTCTGCTCTATCGGTCACTAAGGAGTATTTAGCCTTACGGGGTGGTCCCCGCTCGTTCAGACAAGGTTTCTCGTGTCTCGTCCTACTCTGGATCCTGCTAGGCGACTTGGGATTTCGGATACGAGGCTTTCACTCTCTCCGGCCGGACTTCCCAGTCCGTTCTCCTATCTTACGTCTGCCACAACGCAGTCCGAACCCCGCGATGCACGCATCACGGTTTGGGCTCTTTCCATTTCGCTCGCCGCTACTTTGGAAATCGATAAATTTTCTTTCTCTTCCTCCGGGTACTTAGATGTTTCAGTTCCCCGGGTTCCCCACGTACAGCTATGTATTCACTGCACGCTGACAGAGGTTTCCTCTGCCGGGTTTCCCCATTCAGATATCTCCGGATCATTGGATATGTGCTCCTCCCCGAAGCTTTTCGCAGCTTATCACGTCTTTCATCGGCTCTTAGTGCCAAGGCATCCACCCTGCGCCCTTACTACTTTAACCGTAGCAGGAACGATCGAATCTCTTGATTCTCTGTTTCCTCACTGATGTATAGCGTTACATCAGCGGGCTTTGTGTTTCTTTCATTTTCCTATCTCGTTATTAACGATGAAATTTGAATTTCTTTGATGTCTTGACTCATTTCCATTTCTGAAAATGAATTCTATCTTAATTCTTGTATGAAGTTTTCAAGGTACATGCTGAGAACAATAAGTTTTTATCATTCTCGATGGGCTTGAGTGGACTCGAACCACCGACCTCACGCTTATCAGGCGTGCGCTCTAACCACCTGAGCTACAAGCCCATTCGGCTTATGGTCGTTTCCACGACCCGCTTATTCAATTCGGATGATCTCTCATCCTAGTGGAGAATACGAGATTCGAACTCGTGACCTCCTGCTTGCAAGGCAGGCGCTCTCCCAACTGAGCTAATCCCCCATATGTATGTCCTCAACAGAACTTCTATATGATATCATAGCTTATCGAGAGTGTCAACCCTATTTTTAATATTTTTCTTTTATTTTTCCTACCGGAATCCAAGTAACCAGATCAACAGCGGATTATGGTTGTACAAAAACGTCAAGATTGCGCTCTGCTCAACCATCGCATAACACGTTGTTCCAATCTCTGTCGTATAAATCAGAGTCAGCACAAGGAATGCGATCCATACGATAATAAATCCCAGACCAATTCCAAGCACTCCTCCCGCCAGATGATTGATCGCACCAAGTAACGGAAGTTCACCAATAATATTCACCGCATACATCAATGCGCTTACAAGAATGATCGCAATCAAAAATGTCACAAGAAATGACACAACATTGAGGAGCATTCGTGAAATATAGGCCGCAACATATTCTGGGAAAGTTGTAACATCCAGTTCTTCATAAATCGCAGTATTATTATTTTCCAGCAATGCATCTTTCAAAAACTGTGGCAGCATTGAATTCTCAATCTCACGGATCTGTGTATCCTTTGGAAGATCTCCGACCACTTTCAGGATATCCTGTGCAGTTATCCCCAGTTTGTCCCATCCTGATTCGCTTAATGATTTAATCTGGTCTACCGTTAAATTCTCCAGAGGTGTTCCACTGAGATTCGCTTTCAACAGATCATCTGCTGAAAGCTCTGGCATAAATGCTTCCACTATCTTCTTCTCCAGTACGTCCTGCGCCGGTGTATGCTTCATCAGCGCATCCGACACGTATGGGGAAAGGAATGACACCAATACCAGTGTCAATATTGTTGACAGAAGGGATAAACCAATTCTGAGAAATCCCTTCACAAAGCCGGCAATCATGCAGACTAAAAACACAATCCCGACTGCAAGTAACAACCAATTCTCCATATATCTCTCCTATCTTGTCAAATAAACAATTCGCAGTTCATTATCACTCATCACATAGTATCTGTTCAGGCCAAATGCGTCAAAGATTTCCTGCGCATCTGCTCCCAGGTCTCCCTTAAACTTCAGGATTCCTGTCGTTGTATAAATACAGCACTTACTTCCATCATACAGAATGATATTGTCTCCATCCATCTTTACATGACTATAATCTCCCTGTATTTCTCTACTGAACACAGTATCTCCTGATTGATTATACATTCTCAACTCATACCCTAACTTCTCCTGATTAAGCAGGACAAATCCAAAATAAGAATCCGAATGGAAAACACTTTTTATCTCTTGATTCACTTTCACTTCTTTTGTCTGCTTTGGAGTATCTTTTCCTGTATAAATCTCAAATCCATTATCTCCAACTGCAACGGATCTGTCATTTCCCATAAAGAAAATCTCGCCGATCAGCATATCTTCATAAGTATCTGCTGTCACTTTGTTATCTGCCTTCTCTTTGCCGGCAGCATCAAAATTATAATATCCGATCCTGCTCTGCACCTGTGTTCCTTTGGTATAAAGATAAGAAACTGCCAGAACCTTTCCATCATCAGACAAATCCAATGCGATCGGATATCCTGTATTTCCAATCGTAATCTGCTGCTCTACCAGAATATTTCCTGCCGCATCATAGGATATGATCTTCGGTGAAGTCTCATCTTTTAAAATTGCACTGACAATTCCCTGATTCGATACTGCGATTCTCTCAATCGGTAATGTCGTCTGAATCTCACCTTTCAACCCATTTTTTGTAAATACGAGAATACTGTTGCCTCCGCTGTCAGCAACCGCAAACACATCGTCTTTCACAACAATCACCGGTGTCTGAAGCTGTGTTGGCTGAATCCACTTTTCCTCATTCTTCTTATTTAGAAATACCACACCGTCATGATTATAACGCACAATTCCATCTGCAAACTGAACGTAATTATTCCTGTCCGAAAGGTCTTTCGCATAACTGTCTGCCTTACGGACTGTGCCATAAGTCTTACTATCTAAAAGGAGGTATGTTCCGCAGATTGCCATCGCAATCAGGATGATATAGGTAAGAAGTTCTTTTCTTCTCCGGCGTTTGATCCTTCTTTCCCTTTGTCTCAGCGCTTTTCTATCATCCCGCGTTTTTACCACCTGTAAATTCGACATTTTCTTTCGCGCCATATTGCTCCCCTTATCGTTTGTCTCGTGCACCTTTTTCTGTTGATACACTTTTAGCTTTCACTTGTCTTTCACAGTATAACACGGATTTATGGCAATATCAATTTTTGTCCAATATAGATCAGGTTCCCATTCTGCAATCCATTCATCCGGCTGATCGCATCTACATGATTAACATCTCCATACATTTTTTTACTGATAATTGCAAGGGTATCTCCTTTTTCCACCACATAAATACCATCATTTTCATCTGCTGCAACGGCAGTCCCGGAAACCGGAACACTTTCTGTATTCTTATCTTCCGTCTGTTCTTCCCCTTCATTTTCTTCCGTTATCTCTGCAGATTCCTTTTCTGTATCTGCTGCTTCCTGATTTTTCTCCACAGTAGCTGCTGCTCCACTCGTCTCTTTCACATCAGGTGAGGATGTTTGCTTTTCCCCCTCGGCAACCACATTTATCTTATTCTGGAGGGATTTCATTTTGCTGAAATTATTCATCATAGAAACACCCATCACGATCAGGACCAGTACAAGGCATGTACTGATTCCATACATCAGACTGCCTGTCCTTCTTTCTCTTTTCTGACCGCCCCGTTCACGTACCAGAGAACGAAAGCTTTGTGCAGCCGTATCTTCCACATTTTCTGTCTGAACTGCCCCATTTTTTTTTCGACTTGCAATCATATAATTCTGCATGCACGGATTCTTCTCGTAATAAGTATAATGTCCTCCAATTTCCATCAGATCTCCCAGCTTATGTACAAAAAATACATCTTCCTGGTTTGTCGAATCTTTCATAACAAGAACGGTATTTTTCTTTGGAAATAATTTTTTATGCAGCTTTACGTTGATAGAACCCGGAGCCAGCTGTAAATCATGCTCTGTCACAAACCAGCCTATGATTTCTCCTTCTTCAAAATACTGGCTGCATTCTTCACAACCACATTTCCATATCTTGTCATTGATCAGGTATTCACCGCCCTCCTTTTTTAACTCTTTTATTTTTATCGCACCATAAATATAAATATATTCTTCATTGTCCTGCTTCTGCATTTCACCAATCAGAAAGGCTCCTTCTGGTTGTTTTTCTTTCTCGCTTTTTTCACTTAACTGAAGAAAAAAAGTATCTACATAATCTTCCACATAGATTTTTGGACTATCACTCACATTTCCTATCTGACGCACATTTTTTGGAATCTGTCTCTCCATTTTATACTCACCTTTCTATCACTTTTATTTAATTTCCCGGGGATTGCCCTTAACATAGCACAAGGAAATCGGGAGATTTTATCAATTAGTGTCAGGTAAGTTCGACAAATATTACTTTTCGTGCACGGCATTTTCTTAATATCTCTAAACATCAAAAAACGCTCCGGTACTCTCTGATTGCAGATATTCTGTAAACAGAAAGCGCGAAGCGTTCTTTTTATTAGATTATTGTAACTGTTCAGAGCCAACCTCCAAAATGCTACGCATTTCGTCGGTGTGGCGTATCCGCCAAATAAAATTTCAAAAACAGTCTTAAAAATGCAAGCATTTTACACCTGTTTTATGAAATTTTGCTTGGCTCTGAACAGTTACACATTATATATCAATTACATCTCAGTGCAATTTTTTCCTTTTTCAGCATGAAGATAGTTCATAACCATTGTTGCAATCTTAAATGTCATTGCATCTTCAAACTGTCTCAAATCAAGACCGGTACGCTTTTCAATCTGTTCCAGACGATAGATCAGCGTGTTGCGGTGCATATGGAGCTGGCGTGAAGTCTCAGCAATGTTCAGATTGTTCTGAAGAAAACGGTTAATCGTCAAGAGCGTCTCATCGTCCAACTTGTCAGGAATCTCGTCTAAGAAAACTTCCTGGAGAAAGCTTTCGCACAGAGAAGCAGGAAGTTGATAAATCAGGCGTCCAATCCCCAGTTTATTGTATGGAAAGACAGTCTGTTCCGGATAGAAGAGTTTTCCAACCTTCAGTGCAAGGCTTGCCTCCCGAAAAGCCACGGATAATTCCAAAAGAGAAGGAATCATCTGACTAAAAGAAACCTGAACATGTGCAAGAGCTTCCGCATTCAGTGTATCAACAATCGCATGAGCCAGATGTCTTGCATATTCATCAGCAGAATCTTTGGAATCCTTTGTCTCATGAAATGGATATAATACAGCCAGTCGCTCTTTTGAAACAGGAACGATATAAGCTTTTGTTTGAGAAGGAAACAGATTTTTAAGAATCTCTCCTACAATCTCATCAGGTTCCTTCATTTCAATCAAAAAGAGAATTCGATTTTCTTCCGGCGCAATGTGAAGACGTGCGGCACGCTGCTGTACGTCATAAGAAAGAACACCGCCGGTCATCAGTCCCATAAGAAAATCATTTTTATTATATTTTTCCCGGTAGGCAAGGCAGAGGCAACGGATCTGTTCCAAGGCCATCTGTTCTTGCTCAGAGTCTTCGGCAGTCAATGCAAGTGTGATTCCTGTTAAACGTTTTAGTTCATTGAGTCCTTTTTCAAGTTCGGATGTATTAGCCATTAGTACTTCTCCGTAAATAAAACAAAATAATAATAGATGGAAGAAAGGCTGCACCTTCCGAGAAAAGTACAGCCCCCTCCGTGTTTAGTTTAATTGTAAAGGATTAGTTTGTAATAGTCAACTCTGTGTCTTTGTCAAAGAGATGAATCTTTTCCATATCAAGTGCAAATACTGCGTGATCTCCGGTTCTGAGTGTTGTACGTGGGTTAACACGTGCTGTCATCTGAGTTCCCTCAAGATCAAAGTACAGGAATACTTCTGCTCCAAGCAGCTCGTAAACTTTGATTGTAGACTCAATTACGCTGTCAGGAGAGTTACTGATGAACGCCTGTGAATCATGTACATCTTCCGGACGAATACCAAGAACAACTGTCTTTCCGTCATATCCGCCATCGATCAGTGCCTGCTTCTTAGAAGCCGGTACCTTAAGAACATGTTTTCCAACTGTAAGAGTAACATCATTTCCCTTAATTGTACATTTTGCATCCATGAAGTTCATCTGAGGTGATCCGATGAATCCTGCTACGAACAGGTTGCATGGTGTATTGTAAAGTGCCTGTGGTGTATCTACCTGCTGAACAACTCCGTCTTTCATAACAACGATTCTTGTTCCAAGTGTCATAGCCTCTGTCTGGTCATGTGTTACGTAGATGATTGTAGCACCAAGGTTTTCATGAAGCTTGGAAATCTCGATACGCATCTGAACTCTCAGTTTAGCATCCAGGTTGGAAAGTGGCTCATCCATAAGGAATACCTTAGGATTACGAACGATAGCACGTCCCATGGCAACACGCTGTCTCTGTCCACCGGAAAGAGCCTTCGGTTTACGATCAAGAAGTTTCTCAAGGTCAAGGATTCTTGCAGCTTCACGAACTGCTTTATCAATCTGGTCTTTCGGAACTTTACGAAGTTTAAGTCCGAATGCCATGTTATCATATACTGTCATATGAGGATACAGAGCGTAGTTCTGGAATACCATTGCGATATCACGGTCTTTAGGCTCTACATCGTTCATAACTTTGTCACCAATCTTTAATGTACCGCCGGAAATTTCTTCCAGACCGGCAATCATACGAAGTGTAGTAGATTTACCACATCCTGAAGGTCCTACGAAAATGATGAATTCTTTATCTTCGATCTCCAGATTGAAATCTTTAACTGCCTGGAAACCATTTGGGTAAGTTTTGTTAATGTGCTGTAATGATAAGCTTGCCATGATTATTATTCCTCCAAAATTATTTCATATTGTTTTTGCTGATTGATTACTCGTTTTTTTCATCTGTAGACAGTATAGCGAAAAGGAGGGGGGATGGCTAGGGAAGAATCGTACAAAGATTTTTTTCGTTTCTTGTCATTCTGACGAAAAGCCGTAACCAGTATCTGGGGATTCCGTCAAACTGTCAAAAGACATAAGAAAAACGCAGGACAAAATGACGAAATTCTGTCTGCGTTTCTCGAAATTGGAGTTAAAATATGGTTCTTTTTTACTACCTGTTACTCAAAGTATATATAAGATTATGGTTTGGCTGAATCAAGTCAAAAATCTCTGACAATATGAAGGAACGGATGAGAAGAGACGAATATCGGGCTAAAATTACAGGAGGATCAGAAAAAGCAAATCATCAGGAAGCATTTTGCGCAAATTCTGTGTTGACCAGTTCTGTATACGGTGTACGTTCTTTCAGTTCACCTGCATCTTCCAGGATATCCTGCAGCAGTTCAAAACCATCCTGCCCGAACACCAGATTTTCTTTCCAGGTGTCCTGATCATAGTACCGCTTCACAATGGTAGTGATCGTGTCGATATCTGTTTCTTTAAACTGGGGTGCGATCACTTCTGCGATCTCCTCCGGCGTATGACTCTGCACATAGTCCATACCTTTCTGAAGTGCATTTGTGAATTTCTGGATGATCTCCGGGTTTTCTTTCATGTAACTTGTTTTTACACTGTAAGATGTGTAAGGCACATACCCGGATGCTTCCCCAAGCGATGCCACCACATGGCCTGCGCCTTCTTTTTCCAGAATTGTGGCAGATGGCTCAAACTCTACGGTATACGCCGCAGAATCATCCCCTGTAAAAGCCGCCGCCGTGGAACCGAAATCAATACTCTGGTCAATGGTCAGATCTTTCTGCGGGTCAATGCCGTTTTTCTTCAGGATATATTCAAATACCATTTCCGGCATGCCACCTTTGCGTCCGCCCAAAACTTTCCTGCCTTTCAGATCTTCCCATTTAAAATCCGGCATTTCTTCTCTTGCCACAAGGAAATTTCCGGCCCGTTGGGTAAGCTGTGCAAAGTTTACAACAGGATCAGTAGCTCCTTCCTGATAGGCATAGATAGATGCTTCTGCTCCCATAAATCCGATATCCGCCTCGCCGGATATGACTGCAGTCATAGTTTTATCTGCCCCAAATCCAGTTATAAGCGTCAGATCAAGTCCCTCATCTTTAAAATATCCTTTTTCAATTGCCACATACTGCGGAGCATAGAAAATAGAATGTGCTACTTCGTTCAAAGTGATTTTTGTAAGCATCTTATCATCTGTGCTGTCTTTTTTCTCTGCAAATGCTGTCGCAGGAAGTGCAGTTACAGCAAGCACAACAGCAGCTGCCAGCGCGATCCACTTTTTATTTTTCATGCAGATACTCCTTTAAGAGATTTCTGCTGTTAGAATATGCTGTAAATCTCAAATGGTGTATGCGCTAACTGTTGTCATGCATAAAAATATGTGTTAAAATAACCACCGACACTGGTTCGAAACCCTCCCAGTATAAAAAACTAGGCAAAGTAAAAAATATTGCGGTCGCTTATGAGTTATCATAAGCGGTCTGTTTGTTGATGCTTTTGTTTATTGAGGGATAAACAAAAGTATTTTTTTTGCTTTGACAGAAAGGAATTAAATGAAAAAAAGAAAAGTAATTATTGATTGTGATCCGGGGATTGATGACAGTCTTGCGATTATGCTTGCACTGAAATCACCGGAGATCGAAGTGATCGGAATCACCATTGTGTGCGGAAATTCACCGGTGGAGATGGGATTTGGA
>OGPL01003472.1_pt1 | contig 9992 bp, 6 predicted proteins | sample 1552901 | NCBI WGS metagenome assembly OGPL01 (sample SAMEA2580244, study PRJEB22360) | human gut metagenome | biome: human gut; feature: human-associated habitat; material: faeces | place: Denmark | collected 2008/2010 | reverse complement strand
TCGCCCCGTTTTTGCCGGCTGTCCGAGGCTGCGGAGCGCGGGGATGAAAAATTGGCGGCATCGTCCGGGCGAATCCGGTTCTGCATCCGGTTCGCGGAAACATCCTCTTTGACGCTCTTTAACGGAACAGGAACAGCAGGAGCACCCACTGGAAATCCTTGACACGGAGCCTGATTTCGCGCAGCGCCAGTTCGAGGTGCTTGTCGACCGTGCGTACCGACACTCCCAGCCGTCGGGCGATCTCCTGCCGCGAGAGGTTCTCCTGTCGGCTCAGGGCGAAGATCGTCCGTCGCTGCGGCGGCATGACGGCGACCGTCCGTGCGATCGTCTGCCGGAGTTGCTCGGCTTCGAGACCGCTTTCGGGGCTTTCGGCTTCGTCTGAGACGGCATCGAACTCCGACAGCGGACGGCGGAGCGCTTCGAGGTTGTATCGACGGCGGAAATGGTCGTAGATACGGTGCTTGGTCATCGTGAAGAGCAGATTGTAGAGCGAGCGGTGCTCGTCGAGCCGGTCGCGGCCGAGCCAGAGTTGCATGAAGACCTCCTGCACGATGTCTTCGGCGGCGGCATGTTCCCTGACGACTCTTTTCGTGAAGGTCAGGAAGAGGTCGTAGTAACGGTGGAAGAGGGCTTCATAGCTCTTCAAATCGTCCCGTTTCAGAAGGACGACCAGCTTTTGGTCGGAGATATCGGGGAGAGGCCTCTTCATGTTCGATCTGGCATTGTCTGTCGCAGGGCTCCGGCGCGGCGTGCTTTCGGGTATCGATTATCCAAAAATAGCAAATTTTTCCGATAAAATCAACTCTCCGGAGTAGTATTTATGTCGGTTTGTCGGGGGAAGAACTCTTGTCGGTGCGGGGCAGGAATCTCAGCGGTTTGGTCGGAAACGGCATTCGGCAGGCTCCGTGGCGGGAAGAGGGGCGCGGCGGGCCGGTGCCGCAGGCAGGGGGCGGGAACGGTACCGATGCGGGCAAAGGACGTCGGAGCGAAGCGATTTGTCCGTACCCGATGAAAAAAGAGGTCACGATCCGATCGTAACCTCTTGAAAATTCGTGACTCCGACAGGATTCAAACCTGTAACCTCTTGATCCGTAGTCAAGTGCTCTATTCAGTTAAGCTACGGAGCCATTCCCTTATTGCGAGTGCAAATGTAGGGTATTTTTCCGGTTTATGCAAATTTTTTGCGGATAAAATTTATCCGACCCGGAAAATGGCGCTTCGGAAGTCGGGAGTGTCTGCTGTTGCGGGCTTCTGCGGACGATGGGCGGCGGAGCGGGTGCGGGGTTCGCACGGCGGAAAATCCGGAAGCCGGCAGGGTGGGGTGTCCGCTATGCGGGAGTAGGGCGGGACCGGCCCTTCGGGACGGGGCGGAACGAAAACGGCAGGACATTCGTCCTGCCGTTTTCGTTGAGAGAATTTCCCGTTACTCCTGTGTGAGCGCCCCGTAGATGACAGCCGTCTGGCTGCTGTTCGTGGCACGCAGCTGCCCCATCGTATAGACGTCGTATGCTACGTTCGTCCATTCGATCTTGAAGGTCTTGTTTTTGAGGAACTCGGTCAGGTTGTAGATACTGCCGTCGTTGAAACTTTCGGCATTGCTGTCCATCGAGAGCGTCGAACCGTCGATGGTGAAGCTGTCTTCCGCCTGGTTGAAGGTGATCTGGTAGGTATACCGCACCTCCTCCTCCTGCCCGATGCCGCCGATCACCGGAGCGACCGTCAGCTGCGAGTTGCCCTCCGTATCCAGCCCGAAATAGAGGTTGATGTGCGAGAAGGAGGCGATGCCCGACGTGAGCAGCAACTTCATCTGGAAGATGTTGTGCATGAGATAGCCCAGATAGTTCTCGGATTCGTTCGTACTGGGGAACATGCCGTCCTCCACGCGCAGGATCGTGTAGTACTTTTCGACGCCGAAGCAGGCTTCCATGCCGATATTGGCCTTGCTCTTGGCCTGTATGAGGATCGGAGTGTCGCTGTCGGTGGTGAAATTGTCCGTGTCGGCATGGTAGTTCAGCCCTTTGATCTCCACGCCGTTGATCGTAACGGGAGTGTCGAATACGAGGTCTTTCGTGACGATGTCCGTATGCGTCTCGACCGCTTCGATCTGCGTGACGTTCCCTACTTTGTAGAGGAACATGACCGTGCGGGTGCTGAGTTTCACGTCGACGGTCAGTCCGTTGACGTCCATGTAGCAGAAGAGGTTCTGCTTGTAGGAGGGCGCATTGCGCAGCGCCTCCTGCAACTGTCCCTGCTTCACGGCCTGCATCTCGGCCTCCGTGGCACGTGTCAGCGTGGCCTTGATGCGGTTGATGCGGCCCGTCATGGTGAACACGTCGTCCGTCACCTCGTCGATCTCGAATTCGAAATCGGTTTTCAGTCCCAGGTTGCCCGTACCGCCGCTGATCGCATCGTTGGGGTCGCTGATGATGTGGAGGTAGTTGTAGGTGTCGAACGTGAGCACCGGACGCTGGTAGGCGTGGAACATGTAGGTCGACGTGCGCGGGATGCCGTTGAGTTCCGGATAGTCGAGGTTGTCGGTGAACATCGTTACCATGTTGTTGTCGGCGAAATCCATCCAGAAACGGTAGAATCCCTTGCTGGTCTCGATGTCGGCGAACCAGCCGAATTCGGCTCCGGCGAGCTGTGCCTGATAGCCCTTCATGGCGGAGTCCACGCGAACGTCGACACTGTCGTCCATCGTAACCGTACTTTCGTTACAAGCCGTATGAACGGCCGCGGAAGCCAGCAGAATGAGTATGCTGATATATTTTCTCATAGTATCTTGTCGTTTTCTTACTTGTTAAAATCCGGACGTTCGCTATTTCGTGGGAGGATTGGAAACGACCTTTTCGATGGCTTCGCGGAAATAGGTCTCCAAGCCCTTTTCACCCGAAGTCTCGTTATCGAAGAACTCGATGTTCCACGTCTCCTTGAAATAGCTTTCGACGATGGCCAGCTTCGCTTCCAGATCGGCTTTCGCGTTGGGATTCTCGGTCGATTTCTCCGCTTCGGCCAGCACGGTATCCTTGAACCAGTCGTAGCCGAAGACCAGAATGCCCGAAACCATCTCGGCGAAATCCTCGTCCTTGTTCAGCATCGCGTAGTTGGTGATGAATCCCAGACGGCGGGCCTCGGAATCGTTGAGCAGCGTCCAGTTGGAGTTGTACCGGCCCGTCGAGATCTCTTGATACTTCTTGTCGAAGAGCTTGGTCTGGTGGAGAATGTGCGTGAACTCGTGGACGATCGTGTGGAGCGATTCTTTGAGCTCGTTCTCATCCGAAGCGTCGAAATTATTGACGTTCAGGAGCAGAATCTTGCGTCCTCCCTCGGCCTGTCCCAACTTGTAGGAACCGTTCTGGTATTCGGGGCTGCCGACCAGCACGATTTTCTTCGGGGCGACCTCTTTGAGGAAGTCCTGGCTGTTGCCCGTAGCCTGGATATACGGTTCGAACCATACGTCGCGCAGGGCGGCCATCATCGGCTGTACGGCGTCGAACTCGACGGGAACCAGCTGTACCTCCGACAGGCTGCTGTAAGCCTGCGCAGCGTCCCAGCGGTATACGACGTCGATGTTGTAGGGCAGCGTGTAGTTCTGGTACAGCCATTTGTCCAGTTCGTTCTCGGCGTACTTCTCCCCGCCCAGTCCGGGGATGTAGAGATCGTCGGCTATCTTTTCTTCTTCGCGGCAACCGCCCAGAAGCAACGTCGCTCCGAACAAGGCTGCAAGGAATATGTTGTTGTATCTTTTCATATCTTTCACGATTGGATTGTATTGTTTACCACGGTTGCGGAATGTTGTTCATCGGGTTGGCTTCGACGCCGGCGAGAATCGCGGTCTGCGGGATTTGCAGGATGCGACGGTCGTCGTCGGGCGTCAGCGTGCTCGTCTGACCGGAGTTGTCGCGGTGCGTGACGGGGATGTTCCAACGCAGGATATCGTAGTAACGCTGTCCCTCGTAGAGGAACTCGATGCGGCGGAAGTCGAGGATCGTCAGGATCAGTGCCTTTTGCAGACGCCCCTGCTCGCCGTCGAGGAAGCGGCCCTTGTTGAAGTCGCTGTTGATGAAGGTGTTCGCACCGTTCAACTGCGCCGAGTAGTAGCTCAGTATCTTGGCCTGCGTGAGCGACGTGGTGGCGATGTCGAAATCATCGGCCGGGATGCGCAGCTCGATGAAGCAGTTCAGATCGTCGAGCGCCTCGTCGAACTTGCCGAGCATCGTATTGGCCTCGGCGCGCGCCAGCAGCATCTCGTCGCTGCGGAAGAGCGGCAATTTGGTGTAGGCCGTACCGATTCCCTCGACGATGTCCGAATAGTAGAACTCCTCGTAGTACTTCGCCAGCACCTTGCCCTTGGCACCGCCGCTGTACCCGTAGGCGCAGTTCGAATAGACCCAGTCCGCGCCGGTGGCGTTCTCGGTGGTCAATTTGGTGAAGACCTCCTCGTTGAGCGTGTAACGGGTGTAAAGGTTCGCCGAGATGGTTCGCCCGATGGCGGTCATCGGTTCGCTGAGCAGCAGGTTCGCGTTGCTGCCGGCCGACGCGAACTCCTGACCGATCTTGTCGGAGTTGTCGTTGTAGGTGCTTATCTTGTTCCAGTCGGTGAGATAGCTGCGGCAGAAGATGCGGCAGGGATCGCTCTCCGAGGGGAACCGGACAGGCGTCTTGGTGATCGTGTTCGAGGTGCCGGGTTTGTCGAAGAGGCTCGGCGTGGGGAAGAACTGGTTGACGTAGTATACTACGTTCTGATAGTCGCGCGTGAAGAGCGCCACGCGGGTTGCGAAGGCCAGGGCCGACTGGGGCGTGAAGTGGAACTTCGGCTCGTTGTAGTCGCTCGCGCTGCCGACGATTTTCATGCCGTCTTCGAGATCCTGGAGCACTTTCGAGAGCGTTACGGCGACGGTTTCGCGCGAGTATTCGGCATAGGTCGTCTTCTCGGGATCGGTGGCGTAGGGGATGCCCGGATTGCTGGCCATGTTGTCCAGATCGAAGAAGTCGCTGTACAGCGACAGCAGGCAGAAATGCGCATAGGCGCGGCACAGCAGCGCTTCGCCGCGCGAATGTTCGAGTTGCGTGGTCTGGCCGTGCGTTTTTTCCAGTTCGTCGATCGCTTCCAGGGCATGATTGGCGGCCGCTACGGCCTCGTAGGCTGCAGACCAGTAGGGTTCGTAGCCGTCCCATGCGCCTTCGCCCGCAAGCGAGTATTCGCGCCAGCGGAAAGCGTCCTCCTGATAGGTGAAGAGCGAATTTACGCCCGCGATGGCCGTACCGTAGTCGACGAAGCCGTCGCAGCGGGCGTCGACTACCGAATAGAACGTGGAACTCGGATAGGCCGAAACCAGCAGCGCGGAGACTTTTTCCGGCGTATCGATGTAGGTACGATTGTCGGGATCGGTGCCCAGAAAGTCGGAACAGCCCGAAAGGACTCCGGTCGAGGCGATCAGTGCGATGATTATTTTTCTCATATCTCTTTTCTCTCTTTTTTACTGAATTAGAAGCCGAGGTTCAGCGACAGCGTGAACTGCGTGGTGGTAGGCATGGCCACACCGCCCGTGTTGTAGAATTCGGGGTCGCGGCCGTTGAGCGCCTTGTCCGAGTAGATCAGCCACGGATCCTTGACCGTGAAGCGGACGCTGGCGGTCTTGAAGAAGCGGCTCTTGCTGATCCAGTCCGACGAGAAGTCATAGTTGAGCGAGATGCTTTTCAGACGGATGAAATCGCCCTTGGCCACGCGCTTGCCCGTGTAGTTATAGGAGGCGTAGGTGCCTGCATCGGTGATCGAGATCGAATTGTGCACGTAGTCGAGAATGGCCGGAACATCGCTGTCGCCCGACATGACGTAACGGTTCTTGAACTCGTTCGTCAGGGCGGCCAGGTCGCTGTACGACTGGCTGAAAATCGGGTCGAGGCGGATCACGTTGCCGGCCTGGTAGGTGAAGAAGGCGTTCAGCGAGAGATTCTTGTAGCGGACCGTGGTGTTGAAGCCGCCCGTCCACTTCGGGTCTACCTGGCCTTCGTAGATCAGGTAGTCGGTATCCGTTCCCTGCTTGTCGATCTCCTTGGTAATTTCACCCTTTTCGTTGATGTACAATGGAATACCCGTTCCGGGTTCGAGACCTGCATAGGGGATCGAGAAGAGGCTGTTGACGGGATAACCCTCCTTATTGCCGCCTTCGTTGCGGATCAGCTCGTTGGTCTGCGTCAGGTTTTTGGCGTTCTTGATCCGGTTCCACGTATAACCCAGCGTGAAGTTGGCCGACCAGGTCCAGTCCTTCGAGCGGATGAACGTACCGCCCAGCGTGATGTCGTAGCCGTGCGAATCGAGGTCGGCGTAGTTGGCGTATTTCCAGAACTCGCCGCCGATGCCCGACGTCTTGACCGTCGCGATCAGGTCGAAGCCCTTGCGGTTGAAGTAGTCGAACGAGAAGTTCATCCGGTTGTTGAACAGCGTGACGTCCAGACCGGCGTTGAACTGGTAGCTCTTCTCCCAGGTCAGGTCGGAGTTTTCCAATGCCTCGATGTAGATCTGGTTCTCGCTGTGGCCGGGGTTGAAGGACTGCTGGTTGCGGAAGACCACGCCTGCGCTGGCCAGCTGCGGCATGGAGGCCGTCAGACCGTAGCTCAGACGGAGGCTCAGTACGTCGACCCAGTCGGAGGCGTTCTCCATGAACGATTCGTTCTGGATGTTCCACTTGGCACCGAAGTTCCATGTAGGCAGCCAGCGCTTGTTGGCGCTCTTGCCCAATGCATTCGAACCGTCGACGCGGATCGTCGCCGAGATCGAGTATTTGCGGTCGAACGAATAGTCGGCGTTGGCATAGGCCGCTACGAAGCGGTCGAACAACTCCTCGGCCGAGTAGAGGTCGGTCTTGCGGTCGGCCATCATGCGGTAGAAGTTGGGATCGTTGTAGACCACGCCGCCCATCTTATACTGGTAGCCGGGCTGCGTCGCGGAGGTGATGCGGCGGTCGGTGTATTTGATCTGCATACCGGCCAGCGCGTTCAGCTCGTGCATGTGGGCACCGTCCCAGACCTTGTTGTAGTTGAGCGAGTAGCGTATGTCGTAGTTGAGCATGCGGTAGTTGTTCGTGTTGTAGAAACCTCCCAACGGCAGTACGACGATCGGCTCGGCGTTGAGATCCTCCGTATTGTGCCACAAATAGGGGTTGTTCTGACGGATGGTCGAGTTGCCGGCGGCTCGATAGGCGTTGGCGACGTTCGAATCCTCGGTGATCTTGTGGAGCTGGTCGCTCTTCACGTAGCGGAGCGCTCCCGTGAAGTTGAATTTCAGATCTTTGAGGATCGACCAGTTGAATTCGCCCTGCAGCTTGGCGTCCACAACGTTCAGCTCGATCTTGTTGTTTTCCAGCTCGTTGAAGATATTGAACGGCGCGTAGTTCATCTGGACGTATTCCAGATTGCCGTTGTCGTCGTAGGGACGCACGGCGCGCGACGTATTCAGCGCGTAGCTGAAGGGGTTGATGTCGAATTCACGCGACCATTCGCCCGTCACCGAGTTGATCTTGCGCGAATAGGAACCCGGAGCCGACTGGTCGCGGAACGATGCGACGGCCTGTACGCCGACCGAGATCTTCTCGCTGACGGTGTAGTCGTTGCGGAAATTCAGCGTGTAACGGCTTACTTCGTCGGCTACCGACCAGCCGTCGTCGCGAAGGAACCCGATCGAAGCGTAGGTGCGCGACTTGTCGGAACCGGTCGAGATGCTCAGCGTGTGCTCCTGCTGGAGGTTGTGCGTGAAAAGCTCGTCGAACCAGTCGGTGTTGGCCTTGGCGTATTTGAGCAGGAAGGCCTCGCGTGCGCTGCGCGTGTTCATCAGGTCGAATTTGCCCGTGTCCTTGTTGTAGGTCGAAATGGCCTTCCACATCAGACCGTAGGGGCCGTAGCTCGACGAGTTGAGAATGCTCTCGTTGAGCATACCCTTGCGGGCGATTTCCGACGTGACGGCCATCTGGTCGGCCGAGTTCATGATGTCGTAGTTCGAGTAGCGGGGCTTCGTGCGGATGGTGAAGTTGCCGGTGTAGTTGATGCGCGGCGCCCCCTTCTTACCCTTTTTAGTGGTGATGACCACTACGCCGTTCATGGCGCGGGCACCGTAGAGGGCCGTCGCCGAGGCGTCTTTCAGGATGTCGAAGGTCTCGATGTCCGAGGCGTTGATGCCCGCCACCGACGAACCCAGCAGTGTCGTCGGGTCACCCGACGACAACTGGTCGTTGGAGATGTTGACGACATCTTCGAGCACGACGCCGTCGACTACCCACAGCGGCTTGTTCTCGCCGCTGAGCGACGTGACGCCGCGGATACGCACTTTGGGGGCGCTACCGAAGGTGCTCGAAACGTTCTGTACCGATACGCCGGCCACCTGTCCTTCGAGCATACGGCTCACGTCCGTGACGCCCGCGATGGCGACGTCGTCGGCCGAAATCTTGACCGACGAACCGGTGAAACTCTCTTTCTTTGCGTTTTTGAAACCCGTCACGACGATCTGGTCGATCACGACTTCCGGTTTCAGTTTTGCGTTGACAACGTGATTTTTGCCGACCGTTACATTGAGGCTTTCATAGCCGATGTAGGTGAACGTCAGCACCGGATGCTCGCCTGCTGAGGCGGGGACCGGAAGGACGTAAGTGCCGTCTGCGAGCGTCGCTACGCCCGTCGTCGTACCGATCATGACGGTGGCGCCGATAAGGGGCTGTCCGGTTTCGGCATCGACAACCTTTCCCGAAATCTTTATCTGTGCGAACGTCGCGCCGACGCTACCCAGACAGAGTACGAGCAGTAGTAAAAATTTTCTCATGCGCAAAAAATGATTAATATTGTATTCGTCTTTCGTTTCTTCGTTCGGGTGAATCGGTTTGCATAGTGCGCATCGTCTTTTCACCGCTTTCAGGAGCTTATATGTATAGTATATGTAGTCGACAAAGATAGGTATTTTTTCATTACCCCCCCCCGCAATGTTAGGAATTTTTTTTGAGTTTTTTTAAATTGGTGACACAGTGATTGGAATTTATTCGATAAAATTGCAATTCGTAACTGAATTTCGTCTGGAAATTTCGGAATGTAATTAAAATGGCGGATCGGCGGGGGAAACGCTCCGAAAGAGGGTGCAGCGGCCGGACGACTGCCTGAAAACGTGTCGGTTGGGAGAGGCGGATTCGTGGACGCGAAACGGTTCGGGAAGGGCGTCGCGGAGGAACCGGATCAACGTTTGAGTTCGCGGTCGGGGTTCTCTTTGAGGAATTTTTCCCACGATTTGCTGCCGTGCGCCGACGCGGCCTTGCGGCCGCCGCCCAGCCCCTTGTTGCGTTCGTCGCCCAGTGCGGCGTTGAGCGGGCTGCACGACATGAAGTAATGGCACAGCGCCACGGCCATGCCGTCGGTCTCGTCGAGCTTCTTGGGGGTGTAGTCGATCCCCAGTATGCGGGTGACCAGTGCCGCCACCTGCTCTTTGGCTGCCGCCCCTCCGCCCGTGATGCACTGCTTGATGCGGCTCGGCGCGTATTCGAAGACGGGGACGTCGCGGCAGAGCGCGGCGGCCATCGCCACGCCCTGCGCCCGTCCCAGTTTGAGCATGCTCTGCACGTTCTCGCCGAAGAACGGCGATTCGAGCGCCACCTCACGGGGGGCGTACTCGTCGACGAGCGCCCCCACGCGGTCGAAGATGCGGCGCAGTTTGGCGTAGGGATCCGTCAGTTTGTGGAGATCGATGGCTCCCATGACCACCGAGCGCAGTTCGCGCCCCGTGACCTCCACGACGCCGTAACCCATGTAGTTGGTTCCGGGGTCGATTCCCATGATGCGGTAGGACTCTTTGTTCGGTGCAGGCATTTCGGCAGGTATGTTATTGTCCGAGCAGTTTTTCGATCTCGCCGACGGGAATGTGCGAGGCTCGGCCCCATGGCTTTCGGGCGACGATCTGCCCGTCGGAGCAGCGGATCAGCACGAAGGAGGGGAGGCTCTGGATGCCGTAGCTGTCG
>OGPL01003470.1_pt1 | contig 10004 bp, 6 predicted proteins | sample 1552901 | NCBI WGS metagenome assembly OGPL01 (sample SAMEA2580244, study PRJEB22360) | human gut metagenome | biome: human gut; feature: human-associated habitat; material: faeces | place: Denmark | collected 2008/2010 | reverse complement strand
TTATAATTACGGTTCTTTATCATGGAAATAACCGTGTTCAAATCTTTAAACTGATGCTTATAAACTTCAATCAGGCGAAGTCCCTGCTCATAATACTGATTGGCAATTGCCTTTATGCTGGTTGATTTACCGGTACCTGCATCACCAAACAACAGACAGTTATTGGCACTCTTTCCCTTTACAAAAGCTTCTGTATTATCCACCAGCTTCTTCTTGGCAATTTCATAGCCTACCAGGTCATCGAGTTTCACATGAGCGATTCTGGTAATCGGTGCCAGTTCTACAACACCGTTGGTATTCTGGATACGGAATGCCTTATGTAAGCCTAGATTTCCTACACCAAATCTTGCATAGAATCCGGTTACGCTGTCCTGAAATGCATTGGTATCCTTTGCTCCTGCCAGTTCTACAGCCAGTTCACAGATGCAGTCACGGATACGTTTGTTAAATACGCTTCCATTATCATCCGGTCCCTTGAAATTCTGAAGCACATCCATATCATCAATTTCCAGAGTCTTTGCCACTTCATTTAAGTTATAATCAAACATTTCTTTTAAAATAGCAAAATCATGGGCTGCAATCGCATTGATACTTCCGTTTACTGCTCCTTTCATTTCGCAGGCGGTACTGTAGGCATTTTCATTATTTACCATAATAAACGCAAGAAAACAGTGCCACAGATTTCCTTCAAAACCGTGGCTCACTGCCAGTTCAATCAGTTGGTTCAAACATCTATAATACAATTCTACTATATCAGACCGATTGTAAAATTCACTATCATAGTTTTCCAAAATCCATGTAAAATTATAAAATAATTCTCCATTTTCAAAGTTCTTATATAAAATTAATTCTCCTGAATGTTTCATCTTAATGTCTTACCTGTCTTTCTAATAATTTCCAAGAATTTTAAAGTTTTCAGCTTCTTCTTTGATTCCATGCAATGCATTCTTTACTGCACTCTCATTTAAATTTCCTTCAAAGTCAATAAAGAAACGATATTCCCAGTTCCGCTCTCCTAATGGTCTTGATTCTATCTTATTCATGTTCAAATCATTAAAGATAAAATGGGATAACATATGATAAAGAGATCCACTTTCATGCGGAATTTCAAAGCAGATGCTGATTTTTCCGGCATTCTTTAAGAATATCTTACGGCCGGTTACAATGACAAACTTTGTACAGTTATTGCTGTTATCCTGGATATGCTCGTCCAATATATCAAGCCTGTAAATATCGGCAGTAAGACGGCTGGCAATGGCTGCCTGTCTTAGGAGACCATCTTCTTTTACTTTTTTTGCTGCCATGGCAGTATTCTTAAAGCTGTGTTTTTCCCAGTTCCGATGCTCGTCCAAATATCTGCCACACTGCATCAATGCCTGCGGATGGGAATATACCTGTTCAATATCAGATAGCTTTGAGCCTTTCGTTCCGAGCAGGCAGTGGTCTATTGGAATAATCTGTTCTCCCACGATACAATTATCATATTCTACCAGCAAATCATAATTTTCTGACACAATTCCGGCAGAAGAATTCTCAATCGGAAGCACTGCATAATCTGCTTCTCCTTTTGCGATTGCTTCCATGGCATCCCGCCAGGTCTGCACATGATAACTGTTTGTGGTATCATGGAAAAACTGCTGCATTGCCATCTGGCTGTATGCGCCCTCTTCTCCCTGATATACGATTCTTATATTTTTATCCGGAAGTGCCGCTACCTCTTCAAATAGTATCGGCTCCATAATGCCTTTTTCTGCCAGCTTCTGATACTGCCTTTTTCTGCTCATGCTCATCAGATGTTCAAAAAGCTCTCTTGTTCCACGCTTTAAAAACGGGTCATCTACCATGGAAGTTACCTTTTCTAACTTCTCTTCTTCCCTTGCCTTATCAAAGACTTTTTTCCCGGTAGAAAGCTTATAATCTGCCACCTGTTCAGTCAGTGCCATACGTTTTTCATACAGTGACACCAGCACTTTGTCCACGCTGTCAATTTCTGCTCTTATCTCTTTTAAATCTTTCATTGTTATCTTTCACCTTATTATTTTTTTCTATCATATACCATTCCCATTTCGGTTGCAAGTTTCCCGAAAGAAAGTTATAATTTTTATCGTAAGAATTGTGGAATTCGGAAATGTTATAGGAAAGTTCTTTCCGTTGCTTTGACTGGATAGCGACTTTGTCCGGCTGCAGCGGATACATCCTTTCGTCTGTAATCAGCCGTACAAAGCTGCCATTCTGTCAAATATCGGAAAGAAAAACACGCTCCTGTCATATTTCCAAATTTCACAATCAGACGATTACATATGACACCAAAGGAGGATTCTTATGAAAAACAAACGAAAAAAACAGCTCTTTATCACGATTGCAATTATTCTTATTCTGATTGCAGTTTTTTGTCTGATTCATTTTCTCAACCGCACAAAAATGAATTCCGGTTACGTCAATGGAAATTCTGCCGGTAATCTTTATAATGGCGGACTTTTCTGTGAAAGCAACGGCACTGTTTTCTTCAGTAATCCTTCCGACAACCACCGACTCTATTCCATGAATCCTGATGGTTCTGATATGAAGAAGCTTTCCGATGATACCGTCTCTTATATCAATGCAGATGATCACTATGTTTACTATGTCCGAAACAACAAGAGTGAGGATACTAATTTCTCTTTTCTGAATTTTGGAACTAACAGCTTATGCCGTATCAACCGTGATGGAGGCAGGGTTACCATTTTAGATGACGACCCAAGTCTTTATGCCGGACTGTACGGAAATTATATTTACTACATCCACTATGACAAAGAAACGGCTTCTACCCTGTATCGGATAAAAATCGACGGCACAAAAAAAGAACAGGTTTCTAAGTTTCCTTATAAGACCTGCTCCTCTAATGGACAGTATATGTACTTTAATGGCGAAAACGATTCCCACTCTCTCCTGCAGCTTGATACTGCCGACAACTCTGTTGCTACACTCTATAGCTGCACCTGTTATGAACCGACTGTAATCAATGACACGGCTTATTATATGGATGGTGACAACGATTATGGACTAAGCACTTATTCCTTAAGCAGCGGTGCTGCCAACCTTATCATCCCATCCAGAATTGACTGCTACAACGTCACCGGGGATTATATCTATTATCAAAAAAATGGAGCGGGTGCCGGTATCTACCGCTGTCTCACCGACGGAAGCAATGAGGAATTACTGATATCCGGTAATTATACCGCATTACATACCACCTCACAGTACCTTTACTTCTATGAATACGGCAATGACTCTGCCTGTTATCAGATGCCACTTAGTGGAACCGGAAATGATATCGGTGTATTTACGCCGGAGAAATTATAGTATTCTTTTTCAAGGATCATATTCCAAATGTAGATTAACTCGTTTTGATTAAAGAATCTTTTAATTTATGAAAATAAATTTCAGAAAGGCTGCCCACTTGGATAGTGCGACAGCCTTATTATTCCCATCTATCAGCCTTTCACTTAAAATTCAAGCAGTTCGGCGATTCTTAGAAGTATTTCCATCACATCTTCATAAGAAACCTCCTCTGCATATGTATTGTTCACGCAATAATTATTCCAAAGAACTTTTAAGGCTGTATCCTCTCTCATATCCTCTATAATCTCTTTCCACTCCAACATTGTCTGCAAGGATTCTCTTTTCTTTGCAGTTCTTGTAACAGCAAGTTTCAACATTTCAGGATGAATCGACTCCTTATACATATGATAAAACATATATAAATCATAAAAGTCTCTGGCTCTTGAAGTTCCAATATTTCTTCTAATAATCGTCTCATACTTTTCTGCTATAATAGTTTCAATATTATATGCCTTAATATTAATTTCATCGTCATCCAGTATTGTTTTATAGGAATACCGAACAGCTCCCGGGGTTATCTCATCTCCTGTAGTAATGTCAACTTTCACCTTATTTGCAATTTTTCCATAATGAGCAACTAAAAATGCCCTGAAATTATTATAGTCATCTTTTTCTCTGATTATTTCAAACTTTTCAAACTCAAACTTTATGCCATCACCAACATCAATTAGAAGAATCTCTCGAATTACTCTTTCTAGCTCATCTTCTTCCATATTGATTCCAGTTACCGTAGTATCCATATCCATGGTAGTTCTTTCTGAGATTCCAATCATTGATGATATTAGAAAACCACCCTTTAATATAAAATTATTTTTATATGATGACTTTGCCAATCTTTCAAGGAAGCGCTCAATTAAAAACATCTGCAATACTTCTTGTGGCTGTAACTTTCTCTTTTCTGCAAAACTCCTTATCTGTCCCTTTAATTGTTCTGGTGTTCTCTCTTTCAACTCAACACCTCCATATATGTCCGAACCTTCTGTTCCAAATGAAACGCTCTGGAATATTTGATAATCTTTCTTGGATTACACTTTCCACCAAAATATTCCTTCAGAGCCTGTGTATACACTTGAACATCGATACTCTTTTTATCTCTTATCAAATCACAGATACATCGTTCCAAATCATATGCCTTAACGTCATATCCCTGTGGGCTTTTCAACATCACAATACCTAAATCCCACAGTTCCTTCTTACAATAATGAAACTTTGTATTCTCATAGTTCTTCTTTATCCTGGAAACATTATCTCCCTGAGGAACCGTTAAATCCAGCTTGTGTGGCACTCTGTCTGAAATTCCATGTAAGAATAATGCGGTTCCATGGGAAAATATCAATTTATCAGACCTGCTTTGAATAACCCGGAATTCATCCGGCTGCTCATCTGCCAAAATATAATTTCCATGAGATTCTTTTAAGAGGATTCGTTTTTCCAGACTATCATAAAGCAGCAACCGGTTGATACCTGCTTTATGAAAATCCTTAGCGGATGCAATTCCACCATTCTGTTCAATTACCGACTTCAATTTATCAATGTAATAATCCACAAATACCACCACTCTTTCAAATCGTTCTTTCATTCTATCATATGAAAGAACGATTGTAAATATTGTTCTTTTATTCTATTCGATTAAAGAACGTTTTTCTTACTATACGCATAGAAAAGGACATATCTCCTTCCAATTTAGGAATTTGATATGTCCTGTTAATTTCTTATTTCCCCTTACAGGCTGGTACGAACCTGTTTTGGTTTATAGCCTTCTTTTTCCAAAGCATTGATAATCTGCTGTTTATGCTCCGGTCCAAAGCACTCTAATGTAATGCGAAGTTCAACTGCCGCGGTACGGTTGGTTGTTACAAACTGGTTATGCTCCAGCTTGATAACATTTCCCTGCTCTCTTGCGATGATTCCGGACACTTTACAAAGCTCACCCGGCTTATCCGGAAGCAGTACAGATACAGTAAAGATTCTGTCACGGAAAATAAGTCCCTGCTGAACAACGGAAGACATGGTAATGACATCCATGTTTCCACCGCTCAAGATAGATACGACCCGTTTGTCTTTCACATTCAGATGCTTTAATGCGGCAACGGTAAGTAAACCGGAGTTCTCTACCACCATCTTATGGTTTTCTACCATATCAAGGAAGGATACGACCAGCTCATCATCACTTACGGTGATGATATCGTCTAAGTTCTTCTGAATATATGGGAAGATTTTTTCTCCCGGAGTCTTTACTGCGGTACCATCTGCAATGGTATTTACTGCCGGAAGTGTTGTAACCTTACCCGCCTTAAAGGAAGCCTGCATACAATTTGCTCCAGCCGGTTCTACACCGATCACTTTAATCTTTGGATTCAGTAATTTGGCAAGAGTGGAAACACCGGTTGCCAGTCCGCCTCCTCCGATTGGAACTAAAATATACTCAACCAGCGGAAGTTCTTTAAAGATTTCCATGGCAATGGTTCCCTGACCGGTTGCAACCGTCAAATCATCAAAAGGATGGATAAAGGTATATCCATGCTTCTCAGCCAGTTCATAAGCATGTGCACATGCTTCATCATAAACATCTCCATAAAGTACTACATCAGCGCCATAGCTCTTGGTACGGTTTACTTTAATCAGTGGTGTTGTGGTTGGCATAACGATGGTTGCTTTACAGCCATAGCATTTTGCTGCATAGGCAACACCCTGGGCATGGTTTCCTGCGGAAGCGGTAATCAGTCCCCTCTCTCTTTCTTCTTCGGATAAAGTGCTGATTTTATAATAGGCTCCACGTACCTTATATGCTCCGGTAAACTGCATATTTTCTGGTTTCAGATATACTTTGTTACCGGTCTGCTCACTCAAATAATTGCTGTAAATTAATTTTGTCTCCAAAGTTACTTCTTTTACTTTTTCACTTGCTTCTTCAAATTTATCTAATGTTAACATTCTGTCTCTCCTTCTTCTCCCGAATCTTCCTTTACATCAAACAATGCATTTACAAACTGCCCGGAATCAAATTTCTGTAAATCATCTATGGTTTCACCGACACCGATATATTTTACAGGGATGCCAAGCTCTGACTGAATGGCAACTGCGATACCACCTTTCGCGGTTCCGTCCATTTTCGTTAAAATAATTCCGGTAATGTCTGCCACCTCTGCAAACTGTCTTGCCTGTGCCAGTGCATTCTGTCCGGTTGTAGCATCCAATACTACCAAGGTCTCACGGTATGCATCAGGATACTCTTTTTCCAGAATACGGTTGATTTTGCGAAGCTCTTCCATCAGGTTTTTCTTGTTATGAAGCCGTCCGGCAGTATCGCACAAAAGGACATCTGCCTTTCTTGCTTTCGCAGCTGCTACTGCATCGTATACCACAGAGCCCGGGTCAGCACCCTCCTGGCCGCCAATCATGTCTACTCCGGCACGGTTCGCCCATTCCTTTAACGGGTCTCCTGCCGCTGCACGGAAGGTATCTGCCGCAGCTAAAACCACGCGTTTACCCTGACTCTTTAATTTACCTGCCAGCTTGCCAACAGAGGTTGTCTTTCCGACTCCGTTTACACCAATGACTAAAACGACAGATTTTTCTTCCTCGAAGCGGTATGCAGTCTCGCCTACATCCATCTGCTCTTTGATACTCTGAATCAGAAGCTCTTTACAGTCTGCCGGCTCTTTGATTTTTTCTTCTTTGACACGTTCCTTTAACTTGTCCAAAATTGCCTCTGTGGCATGTACACCAAGGTCTCCCATAATCAGAATCTCTTCGATTTCTTCATAGAAATCATCATCAATATGTGAAAATCCATGAAATACAGAATCAATACCGGATACAATGTTATCTCTTGTCTTGGTTAATCCTGATACAAGGCGGGCAAAAAAGCCTTTTTTCTCTTTCTTTTCTTCTTCCATCTTGTCACTTCTTTCTCTGTTCATTTCTCTTATTTATCTAAATCTTCTTCAATCAGATTTACACTTACCAGTGTGGATACACCCTTCTCCTGCATGGTAATTCCGTACAGGCGGTCGGCTGCTGCCATGGTTCCTCTTCGGTGCGTAATGATAATAAACTGCGTATTCTTCGTTAATTTATGCAGATATTTTGCAAAACGTCCTACGTTAGAATCATCTAACGCTGCCTCAATCTCGTCTAAAAGACAGAATGGGGATGGCTTTAAGTTCTGAATTGCAAATAACAGTGCAATGGCTGTCAACGATTTCTCTCCACCGGACAACTGCATCATGTTCTGCAGCTTCTTTCCAGGTGGCTGCGCAATAATACGGATGCCGCACTCTAAGATGTCCTCATCCTCGACTAACTCTAAGGTTCCTTTACCGCCACCAAAGAGATCCTTAAATGCCTTGTCAAATTCATGCTGGATTTCCGCAAACTTCTCGGTAAACTGCTTGCGCATTCCGGTATCCAGATCTTCAATGATACCCACCAGCGTCTGCTCTGCTTCTACTAAATCATCATGCTGCGTCTTTAAAAACGTATAACGTTCACTGATTTCTTTATATTCTTCAATGGCATTGACATTGACATCACCCAATTTTCGGATATCATCCTTGATACCGTAAATCTGTTTCTTAAGTTCCGGCAAATCCTGATATTCTTCATTGCGAAGCAGCAATGCGTTATGCGGAGTCAGCTCATATTCCTCCCACATATAATTAATCTGCTTTTCAGAAGCTTCTTCGTATCCTTCCCTCTGACTTTCCAGACGATAAACCTCTTTATCAAGATCTGTCATATGTTTTGAGATCTCTTCACGTTTTTCGAAGAATGATTTGTGCCGTTTATTCAATTCCTCACGTTCTCTTTTTGAACGTTCAATCTGAAGTTTGATTTCATCAAACAGATCCCCGGAATTATCAATTGTTGTTTTCAATTCCTGGATCTTCTTCTCTTTTTCGGCAATTTCCTGAGAATTTCCACCCTTATTCTTTGTCAGTTCTTCCAATTCTGCCCGGAATTTATCCATCTCTTCACGGATACGGATAATATTTTCCGTAATAAATGTATACTTCTGCTCTAATCCTGCATATTCCAGATGAATCTGTTCTGATTTTCTGGTCTTAAAGCTTTCCTTTGCGTGGATCTCTTCCAGCTCTTTTTGTTCTTTCTCAATGTTGATATTCAGATCATTTTCCAGACTTTCTGACGTATCCAGTTCTATATTAATAGACTCCTGATTGTCCATTATCTCGTTGATCTGTGTATCCAGTTTTGCAGCTTCATTTCGCAGATTATCGAATTGTTGTTTGAAGCTCTGGATCTTTGCAGATGACTGATCTGCATTCATCTTTGCGGTATTCTGTACGACATACGCTTTCTGAAGCTCTGCACTGATTGCGTCAGTCTTTTCATAATACCCTGCGCGTTCATCTTTCAGGCCACAGATCTGCTGTTCCGTCTCCGTCATCTCCTGTTTTAATTTCTGAACGGTCTTTTCAAACTCTTCGATTTCTCTTCGTCTGCTCAGAAGATTACTGGAATTCTTAAATGCTCCACCGGTCATGGAACCACCCGGATTGATCAGTTCCCCTTCCAGTGTAACGATACGGATTGACTGGTGGTATTTTCTTGCGATCATTGTTGCATGATCAATATGATCTACTACCAGTGTTCTTCCCAGCAGATAATCTGCGAGAGTTTTATATTTATTCTCTACCTGAACCAGTTTGTTGGCTGTTCCGACAACTCCCGGTTCTTTAAGTGCTTCCGGACGATTGATCCCGGAATTCGCACGGATTGATGTTAAAGGCAGGAATGTTGCACGGCCGAACTTATTCTTCTTCAGGAAATTGATCATACGTTTTGCCGTATCTTCATCCTCGGTTACGATATTCTGGATATTACCGCCAAGTGCGGTCTCAATAGCGATCTCATAGTCTTTTTCAACCTTTACGATATCTGCTACTACACCCAGAAGTCCCTTCTCACGGTCCTTATTATCCATAACTTTACGAATACTGTTACCGTATCCGTCATAACGTTCTGTAATATTCTTAAGGGATTCCAGTCTTGACTGCTCCCGGTGGAAAGCAGACTGACCAATCTGTAATTTCTGAGACTCTCTGGATATCTGCACCTGTAACGTCTTAATGTTACTTTCATATTCTTTATTTTCATTGTTCAGGGCTATGATCTTGTCTGAGATAACTTTTAATTCCATCTGATACTTGTTCAGATTTTCATTTTCTTCTGCAATCTCACTGTCATTAGCAAGAATCTCTCGGTTGATCTGCGACTTTCTAACCTGGATCTGTTCCATCATCGTATCAAATTTCTGGATCTGAGCTTTCGTAGATGCTCTGTTATTCAGTATCTCCATGATATGATTCTTCTTTTCATCAACGGATCCTGTAATCTGTGCTATCTTCGCCTGTAATTCCGTCAGTTCATTCTTAATCTGATCTTCTTCCGACTGTTTTTCTTCCATCTGTTTTACAATGGAATCCTTCTCCGTCTGAAGTTCTTTCATCTGTCCTTCACGGACATCCATCTCGGAATCAATCACGCTGGCCCGCTGTTCGAAATGTTCATCGTTCATCCGTGCACTGTGAATCTGTTCCTTTAACAGTGCGATCTGGTTCTCTAACTGCTGCTTCAGAATCGTCGTCTCATTTAAT
>OGPL01003460.1_pt1 | contig 10019 bp, 9 predicted proteins | sample 1552901 | NCBI WGS metagenome assembly OGPL01 (sample SAMEA2580244, study PRJEB22360) | human gut metagenome | biome: human gut; feature: human-associated habitat; material: faeces | place: Denmark | collected 2008/2010 | reverse complement strand
GCAGCAGCGGATCCGGGGAGGGGGGGGCGGTGCCTTCCAGCCGCTTCTGACGACAGGCGGCTGCGGCTTGTTTATTATTTCTGACATGTGCCGCGTTTTTTCATAATTATGGTTATATTTGTGTAGTTTTGATTTTTACGGGTTTTAATTGTGCCTCGACTTAATCTCAAATTTAGAATTATGAAAAAACTGATCGGCATCGTTGCCGCGCTGGCGGTGTTCTTTGCCCTGCAGGCGTGCGGAGAGGGCGACGACCCCTCTCCCGGAATACGGTTATCTACGGAAACCCTCGATTTCCCGGCCGGGAAATCGACCCTCGACCTGGTGGTTTCCTGCCCGCAGCAATGGCGCCTCCGGGTCAGTGCCGGGTGGTGTTACGTGCTGGGCGCGGATGTCCTGAACGAGCCGTGCGAGGGAAAGACCTTTAAGATCGGCGTGGATGGCAACAACTCCCTCGAGGGCCGTGAGGCACTGATTACGTTGACGGGGGCGGACGGGACGGTGAAAACCGTTACAGTGACGCAGGGAGCTGCGGAAGAACTCGCCCCCGTCATCGAGTCGTTCCGGTTCCGGACGGCGGCGAATGCGGCGAAATTGCCGCAGGATGTGGTGCTGGAGGTCGGTGACGGTATTATTTCCGGCAGAACTTCATTCGTGGTGGAGGACAAGGTGCTCGTCCCCGAGTTCGAATTCGAAGGCGGGGGCGTTTATCTGGGAGCGCAGGAGGTCGTCAGCGGAGAAACCGAGGTGGATTTTTCGGGCCCGGTCGTGCTGACGGTCAGGAGCAAAGGCGGCGAGGAGCGGGAGTACAGGGTCAGCCTGGTCAGCTTCACGGGGCTGCCCGTGGTCTATATCGACACCGGCGGCATACCGGTCGTCTCGAAGGAGGAATATGTGGCCGCTTCGCTTAAGATCGTGGATAACAACGGGCTGCGCCCGAGCAGTGTCTTCAAGGGGGATGTCACTATCAAAGGGCGCGGAAACAGTACGTGGGGCATGCCGAAGAAACCCTACCGGCTGAAGTTCGGCAAGAAACAGTCCCTGTTGGGCGAACCCAAGGACAAGTCGTGGGTGCTGCTGGCCAACTATATGGACAACGCCTGCGGGATACGCAATGCGACGGCCTATGCGATCGGCCGCCTGAGCTGTCTGGAGTTTACGCCGACGACCCATTTCGTCGATGTTTTCCTCAATGACCGTTACAACGGCACCTACCAGCTTTGCGAGCACATGAAGATCTCCGAAGACCGGGTGAACGTGACCGACGAGGGATACCTGCTCGAGGCCGACCAGCTCGACCGCCTGAGCCCGGACGATGTTTATTTCCGCACGGAGCGTATCCTGATGAATATCAAAGACCCCGACGTGGAACCCGGAAGCCCGCAATACGAATGGATCAGGAATTACGTCAACGAAGCGGAGAATGCCCTCTATGGTGCGGATTTCGCCGATCCCGAAACGGGGTATGCCAAGTACCTGAACGTCGATACGTATGTGGACTGGTACGTGATCAGCGAGATCACCAAGACCAACGACGCGTCGCTCTATACGAGCTGCTATATGAATATCGCGCCCGGCGGGAAGCTGAACATGGGGCCGATCTGGGATTTCGACATCTGCATGGGCAATACGAAGTGGAACGGTACGGACGGGCGCGGCCCCGAAGGGTACTGGAACCGCGAATCGCCGTGGTTCGAGCGGATGCTGCAGGATCCGGCCTTCGTGCGGAAAGTCAAGGAACGCATCGGCTATTTCAAGTCCAACCTCGCCGTCATCCTGGCGCAGGTGGACGGCGAGGCCGCCTATGCCGAGGCTTCGGTCGTCGAGGATAACCGGCTGTGGCATAACCTGAAACCGGAGGGAGCGGCGGACAGCGAGGTGAAAACCGCGTTCCGGCAGGAGGTTCGGGCGATGAAGGAGTGGCTGACGGCGCGCCTCGACTGGCTCGACCGGGCCTCTTTTCAGGATTAGGGCAACGGACAGGGCGGCACAGGATGCCGCCCTGTTTTTCCCGGGGCATCCCGGCTGCGGAATGCTGCCGGTGGGTGCCCCCCCCCTCCCGATGCGCAGGGTGCGATATGCCGGGCGGACTCCGGGCGGGGAGTCCCGTCCGGCAGGGAACATGCAGCGGTGTATGTTATGCCAAAAAAACCTATATTTGCACGAACACAAACATTACCACTATGAAAGTATTGCTTATAAACGGCAGCCCCCACAGGGAGGGGAACACTTTTATCGCCTTGTCCGAGGTTGCCCGGACGCTCGAAGCGGAAGGCATCGGGGCGGAGATCGTCCACATCGGGACGAGGGCCATGCAGGGTTGTATCGCCTGCGGGAAATGTGCGGAACTGGGGCATTGCGTCTTTTCCGATGCCGTGTATACCGCCGTGCGGGAGAAGCTTGCCCAGGCCGACGGCCTTGTGGTCGGCTCGCCGGTCTATTATGCCGGGCCGAACGGTTCGCTTTGCGCGCTGCTCGACCGCGTGTTTTATTCGTGCGGCCGCGATCTGGCCTACAAGCCTGCCGCAGCCGTGGCTGTCTGCCGCCGTGGCGGGGCGAGTGCGACGTTCGACCGCCTGAACAAGTATTTTACGATTTCGAATATGCCCGTCGTGTCGTCGCAATATTGGAACAGCGTACACGGACGGGTGCCGCGCGAAGCGCACGAAGATGCCGAAGGCTTGCAGACGATGCGGGTGCTGGCGAGGAACATGGCGCAACTGCTGAAGGCCGGCGTCGGCCCCCGTCTGGCCCCGGAACCCGAAGAACGGGTGTGGACGCATTTCATCCGCTGACCGCCGCGGGGCTGGATTTCAGGATGGAGCAGAGTGCACAGAAAAGGAATTGGCAACGACTAACGGTCGTTGCCAATTCCTTTTTTATGATATAGTTGTCGAGGATTGCCTGGCCGGCAATGTTGGTTTCCATCTTCTAATAGGCTGTTATGACCCGGCTCGTTTCGCTCGTCGTCGTACCTCCGGCACCCGTGGCCCGGCACTTTACATAATAGGTCGTCCCGGCTTTCAGTCCGCTGATCGTCGCTTTGATGAGGCTGCCGGTTACGGTGGCGCTTTTGCCCCTCGTCGGATCGGATGTGGTGCCGTAATATATCTTGGCGTCCGAAACCTTTGCTTCATCCTTGTTGTAAATCTTATAGGTTACGGTTACCGAGGTTTTGGTCGCCGTAAAATCGTAAAACCCGATATCGGGCTTTTCTGCCGGGGAGCCCGGATCCGATCCGCTTCCGGAAGTTGACACATAATAGAAATAGTTGCTATACGTGTCGTAGTCGGCTATCATTACCAGTTCCGAGTCCGTCATTTTTCCGATGCGGCTGTGTCCGAAGCCGAAGGCCGTGCTGTATGCTCCGTTCGTCTTGGGGTCTCCCGTGTCCCATTGGCAACGGATCATTTCCCCGTCGATCCACCACCAGCCTGAATGGGTATTGTTCAGGTACAGGTAGTGCCATGCGCGGTCGGTTGCGCCCGAAAATGTTATTGTATTCAATACGTAGGGGTTATTCAGAACTTTTTCAGTGCCGTCTTCTACTTTGATTTCTTTGGCCAGTTTCCAATGTGTGTCCAGGAGTTGCCGTTCGAGTTCCTGGCCGGTTGCCTGCGGCCCATTGCCGCTTTCTCCACCTTCGTCGCTGCTGCACGATACAAGCATGACGTATCCGATTACCAATATGGATCTGGCAATATTGATTAGTTTCATCGGTTCCGTTTGTTTATGATTTCTGGGGTGTTTGAGTCGTTGGGATTTCGGCTTTCGATAAATTGTTACATTGTTTCGGGACTTCGACCCGGGATTATTCCCTTGCCGCTTCCGGGGGCGCAGGGGATGGGGCCAAACATCCGGCTGTTGTCGTACGTATCAGAAATAGTAATTGAATGCGATCGTCGCGCCGACGTTCAGGCCGAGCGAGAAGTCCCGGTTGGATACTTTGTTGTCGCCGTCTTGTTTGATAACGGTGGTCTTCGTACTGGACGAACTCCACGAAAGCGATCCGGAAACGAGCATGTCGCCGCGTTCTTGTGCACATAGTGTCGATGCCATTCCTACCAGTGCGAAACAAAGAAATAGTTTTTTCATAATAAACTGAATTTAGGTAGATAATGGATGTTTTTGTTTGCGATGCTAATATATTGTTTATCCGTTCGTTTGGAACGGAGGGTTTTCTGTTCATTTCAGGCTGCCGTATGTGTTTTGTGCGGGAACGACGTCGGACGGATCGGTAGTCTGACAGGTCTGAAATGAGAAATCGCCTCTATTACAGATTTCTATCATCTGTAATAGAGGCGATTTTATAAAAGCACAGACTTGCCGGTCGGTCTTTGTCTGTCGATCCTGCGGTCAGGCGGATCATCCTGCGGAGAGGAGGGGATTCGAACCCCTGAAACCCTTTAGGGGTTTACTCGCTTTCCAGGCGGGCCAGTTCAACCACTCCTGCACCTCTCCTTTCGGTTCGCAAAGGTAATAATTATTTTCAGATTTTACCAAAAATTGCCGTTTTTCCTTCGGCGGGACGGGCGGCCTGTCCCTGGGTGGGTGCAATGCGGCGGTTTGCCCGCAGCCGGCCGGGTTATTGCTGCCAGACGGTCTGGAGCAGTATCCAGAATGAAAACCGGAGGAAGGAGCCGGCCAGCGCCAGGAGTGCCGTCGTCCGGGGGCGTACCTTGTATACCCCCAGGGCGATCATGCAGACCATGCCGATGAAGGGGGCCCAAAAGACCATCGCAAGCCATACGCCGTATTTGTCGACCCGTTCCTGCTGCCTGCGGAGCGTGTCGGGCTTTATCCTGAACCATTTTTCGAGCCATTCCCACTTGGCATACCATCCGAGCCAGTAGGAAGTCATCGCTCCCAGCCAATTTCCGACGGCCGCCACGGGCAGGCATATCAGGGGGTCGGCTTTTGCCGCGAGCATCCCGACAAGCAGTATGTCCGAGCTGAGCGGCAGCACCGTGCCGGCCAGGAAGGTGCCGAGAAACAGCCCCAGGTATCCTAAGTTGAGCAGCCAGTCCATAACCGTGTTTGCGAGGTTCCGTTCTTTATCCCCGGCAAAGATCGTCATTTTAAACCGTATCTGCAATATTTATCCGGGCAGGGTTCGTCAGGGCCGGGTGAATGAAAACGGGACTGCCTAAAACATGTTAGGCAGTCCCTTGCGACACACTATCGAAGAACAAATTGCATTGTTAGCGATTGTCCTGCGATTTTTTCGTGTACTGGTTATGGCCTTCGGGATTGTTGCTGCGCGAAGTGCGCCCTGAACCGGACGACTGGCTGCTTGCGGTTCCCCGGCTCGCCGAGCTGGTGCGCGAAGTGGTCGTACGCGACGACTTTTCCGCCGATTTGCTTTGTCCGGACTGTGTATGGCCGGAGGTTTTGTTGTTAGACTCTTTCATGACTTTTAAAGAATTAAGTGAGACATAAATGCTGCCCGCCAGCCGAAGGGCCGAAGCCATGCGGTTGAAAGCCAGCCTGTACCGCATCTCCCCGCCGGGATGTACGGTATAGCTGACAACACAAAATAGATACCGAATATTTACGGAATATTTACCGGAGCCCGAAGTGGATGATGCTCAGCCGGGAAATGCTATGCGAATCAATCCTTTTTTCGTACCCAAACGGCTAATTTGCCTCCGTGTACTTTGAAAAGGGCCTTCCCGTCGTCGCCGATGGTCAGTTCGTCGTCGTAGCTTCCGGTGATCTCATGCCACGTTTCGTTGGCATGCATTACGCCTACGGACATCACTTTTTCGCCGTCCTCGCCGTTGGAAAGGAGCAGTGCCAGGCCGGAATCCGGATGTTGTGCGTCGCCCGAGCGGGTGAAACCTACCGTATTGGGATGGTCGAAATAATCCGTCTGTTCGCCGAAGGCGCGGGAGCGACGGGCATCGAGCAGAATATCGAGGATGGGACGGTGGGGCGACCCTTCGCCTTTCATGCTGTAATAATCGCCGTAGAAGACGCAGGGGTACCCCTCTTTCATCAGCAGGATCAGTCCGTACGCCAGCGGTTTGAACCACGATTTGACCTGCGATTCGAGCGAGCTGCCGCGCTGCGAGTCGTGGTTGTCCACGAACGTCACGGCCAGCGTGGGGTATTTCTGCACGAGCGTGTCGTCGAGCAGCGTCCGCATGTCGAAGTCGAGGCCCTGCTGCGATGCCGTGAAAAGTTTGAAGTGAAGCGGCGCGTCGAACAGGTCGATCTGGTGGTCTACGGCGTCGAGGTAGGCCTCCAGCGACTCGAAATCGCCGCTCCAGTACTCACCGACGGCGTAGAACTCTTTGCCCCGCGAAGCCCGGACGTTGTGCATGAAGTCGGCGATGAAGGCATTCTTGATGTGTTTGAGCGCGTCGAGGCGCATGCCGTCCGCGTCGAGCGTTTGGGCGATCCATACGCCCCAGCGTTTCATTTCTTCGGTCACTTCGGGATGGTCGAAGTCCACGTCGTTGAAGATCAGGAAATCGTAGTTCCCGTTCTCGCCGTCGACGCCTTCGCTCCACTTCTTGCCTTCGCCCTGGATGAGGTAGATGGCCCGTTTGCCGGTCTCGTAAACCTGGTCGGTTCCCGAGAAGTGGTACCAGTGCCATTTGAAGGGAGAATATTTGTCGCCGCGTCCTGGAAAGGAGTATCCCGTCCACCCCTCGACTTCGACGGGCGCGCCGATCACCTGCTCGCGGTTCTCGGGATCAACCTCGCAGGCCATGAATTTCTCGGTATAGTCGGCACCTGTCTTCTGGTTCATCACCGTGTCGAGGTAGACTGCTATCCCGTTCTCGTGGAGCGCCGCGACCGCTTCTTCCAGTTCGTGCCGCGTGCCGTACTTGGTGCGGACGGTGCCTTTCTGGTCGAACTCCCCCAAGTCGTAGAGGTCGTACACGGCGTATCCCTCGTCCTGTTGTTCGTCGGCCTTGTAGGCCGGCGGTATCCAGACCGACGTGATGCCGATGTCGTGCAGGTGTTTGGCATCCTCTTTCAGGTGCACCCATAATTTACCGTCGTTGGGCAGATTCCATTCGAAATACTGCATCATTACTCCGTTTTTCATAAAGCCGATATATGTTTAATGTTTACGCGTTTTCGTTGCAAAGGACATGCTAAACAGGATGAACGCCCCGGGGAAATTCCGGGGCGCTCTCACCTGCAGGCCGGCGGGGGCGTCACTCCTGCCCGACCGGCTGGCGCCGGGGCGCCTTCGTGTCCTGCGAATCGTACTGGCTCCACTGGAGGTTTTTCTCCGGCGTAGCCTTGCGGATTTCGCTGCTGCGCTGCTTGCTGAGCTTCTTGTCCGCGCTGCGCACCGAAGCCTCCGTGCGGGGTGTGCCCTGCGGTTCGAGTTCGGTGAGCCCGTCGGTTTCGAGTACCTGCTGGCGCGGATTTTCGACATACAGCCACTCTTCGCCCAGGCCGATGCTTTCGCCTTCGTTCCACGGCCCGCGGGCATCCTCGCCCATCGAGTGGTTGGAGTAGATATTGCTGTAGCGGGGGTCGCTTTGCAGCACACCGGGCGGGAAATTGGGCTGGATGGTGTCCAGTGCCGCCTCGAACTGCTGGAAATGCGCCACTTCGCGTGTCATCAGGAAATTGAGTGTCGCGAGCACGTCCTTGTCGTCGGTGAACTGCATCAGGTATTCGTAGACGATCTTGGCACGCGATTCGGCGGCGATGTCCGAGCGCAGGTCGACCGTCAGGTCGCTGTTGGCATTGACATAGGAGCCTTGCCAGGGGACGCCGTTGCTGTCGGTGAGGCGCGGCCCGCCGCCCGTCAGCACGCCGAACTGTGGGTTGACCGAAAAGGCCGAATGGATGAAGTCGTCCTTCGAAATGCCTTCGCCGAAGACGTCGTTTCGCTCGGCCGCATCTTTGAGGTTGCCGTTTACGCCTGCGAGGAGCATCTGGATCGTGGCCCCGACGATTTCGAGGTGCCCCAGCTCTTCGGTGGCGATATCCATCAGCATATCGTACTTGTCCGGATAGGGGTTATGGCAGGCGAAGGCCTGCACGAAATACTGCATCGCGGCTTTCAGCTCGCCGTTGCCGCCGCCGAATTGTTCGAGCAGCAGCCGCGCGAAGCGGGGATCGGGTCTCGACACCCGCGCTTTGAACTGGAGTTCTTTGGAATGGTAAAACATATATTCGCTGTATTAAGTTGAACATGCCGGAAGCCGGCCTGACTATTGTTTCTGCTTGAGACTCTCCTCGTTCATGCGGCTTCCGATGCTCTGTTCCCGGTCGGAGCCCTTCTCCTCCCAGTACGAGCCTTTCTTCGAGCCGTATTGCTCCTTGTTGTCCGGCTGTGGCCGGTAGCTGCTGCCTTCGGTGCTGCCTTCGGTGCTGCCTTCGGTGCCGCCTGCGTGCATGCCGCTGTTGTCGCGGTTGTGGCTCCGGCTGTCGAGGTCGTTCGTATTGCCGTTTTGCATCGGGGCGCTCTGCGTATCGTTTTGCTGTTCACGGCTTTCGCCGTGCATCTGGTTTGTCTTGTCCATAATCGTGATTTTTAAATGATTCGGTTTAATTTGTCCGTCCCGGATTCGGGGCGGTCGTGACCTTCGGTCTTGACGATCTTGTTGTAAAGGCCCATGATCAGCAGCGGGGCGGCCCACTGGCCGACGAGCAGCGCTGCGGATTTACGGCCGCGGAACATCATGCAGGCCGAGACCGCCAATGCGCCCAGACCGGCACTCAGGTAGACCATCGAGGGAATTTTGGAGGTCTTTTTTTCTACGGCAACGGTAACCTTGCCTTCTTGTGATTTGTCGTTTGTCATGATTGTACGGGTTTAAAAACCGGAGCAGTTTCCTGCTCCGGACGCAATTAACACACACACGACGATCCTTAGTAGATCGTTATCTTGACGATTCCGTCGACGGCGGGAACCGGGTAGGTGTCGCCGACTGCGCTGATGGCCTTGTCTTCGGGCATCAGCGTTCCGCCGAATACGGACTGGGCATTGCCGGCGCCGGGATACTGGCTTACGGCCGTACCGTCGTCGAGCAGGACGGTCTTGCTCGTTATGTCGCCTTTGGTCAGTGCGTTAAGCTCAGGACCGTTGGCGAAGAACCAGTCGTTCGAATAGCCGAACATCGTTGCGAACGCTACCTTTTCGTTGGCTGCGGCCTCATAGGTGCATTCCATGCTCTCGCCCGGCAGGGCGGTCTTCGTAATCGTGTAGATCTTGCGCACCTGCGGGACTTTTTCGAGCGAAGCTTTCAGCTGTCCCGGATCGCCGCGCTGTGCGAGAGCCGCCAGACCGAGCTGTGCGTCTTTCTGTCCCAGCTGATAGATCGGGTTGGTGTTGCCCGTGTAGACTACTACGATGGCGCCGTGCAGCGTGGTGATGATTCCCGTCTGATCGGCTACGAGCGACTTCAGGGGATCGACGTTGCCCGCTTCGGCCAGTTTGGTCAGCTCCACGCCCGATTTCTGATCGACGTTGAAGAACGGCTTCTCCATCACCAGCTTGCCGTCGAGCATATTCGATACGACGAATACGCCGCCGGAGAACGGAGTCTCGTTCGAGGTGCCGTTAGAGATGTTGGAGATCGTGCAGGTGAACAGCGACTGTACGGCGTCGAAAGTCAGACTTACCTGAAGCAGGCTCGAAGCCGCCGGGTAGGTGTGACCCTCCGTGTCCGTACCGTTCACCTCGCTCACTACGCCGGCCTGAGCTACGCCCGGATGGTTGACGTTGGGGCCGGGCTGTTCATTGACGCGGGTTCCGTTGTCCCAGAGTTTCACGGCATTGGCTATGACGCCGGTATAGGGGACGCCCGCATCGTTGAAGAGTGCGATGCCCGGATTCTCAGGGGCGAAGAACAGGTCGTTGGAATAGGAATACATCGTGGCGAACATCAGCCGCTGTCCTTTGGCCGCATGGAATGTGAACGAAGTCGTCGCACCGGGAGCCACGGCGGCGAACGTGCCGCTCTGAACGTAATTCTTCGTCGGGATTACGTTTTCGAACTTGATCGTCGGCTTCGTGCCGGGAGCGCTGTTGTCGTCATCGT
>OGPL01003451.1_pt1 | contig 10041 bp, 8 predicted proteins | sample 1552901 | NCBI WGS metagenome assembly OGPL01 (sample SAMEA2580244, study PRJEB22360) | human gut metagenome | biome: human gut; feature: human-associated habitat; material: faeces | place: Denmark | collected 2008/2010 | reverse complement strand
AGAGCAGAGCAGAGCAGAGCAGAGCAGAGCAGAGCAGAGCAGAGCAGAGCAGAGCAGAGCAGAATTATGCGATTGATGTTGTGAAATACATAATGGCATTTTGTGTTATTGCTATTCATACATTGCCATTAAAGAATGTTCAAAATGAAGTAGTTACCAGTTTGTTTGATATATTTGTTTCACTTGCGGTTCCATTCTTTTTTCTTTCAAGTGGATATCTTGTAGAGAAAAAATGCAAAAAAAGGAATGACAAGATATTCGTATTAAACAAGCAGATACAGAAACTGATACGGTATTATGTTATTTAGACGGCAATTTATCTGCCTATTACAATATATTGGTTTGCCTAATCTGGGGACGGGATAGTAAAGTCTACGGCTTTGTTCTTTAGGAATGTGATCTTTCAAGGTGAAAATCACTATTCATGGCCGTTGTGGTATCTTCTTTCATCCATATATGGATTTATGGTATATAAGATCATATCTAAAAAAAGTTCGAACTGTACGGTATTGTAGCTATCTGTATTGCCGTTACTTTGCAGTATTCGGTAGATTACATTATGGCAGTGCCCGTTTCTGAGAACCAGTTACTTGGCATTATTTTTGTTTTAATAGAAAAAACAATAGGTAAAGGAAGAATCTTTTCGGGAACATATTATATTTTGCTGGGTGTGTTGATTGCAAGAACAAGAATATTTGCAAAGGCAAAAATTATTCTTCCAGTATTGGTGGGAACGTTTTTAGCTGCAGCATTCTTAAATCTCTTTCTCATGAAAATAATAATGAGTGTGATGTTCTTTATGTTAGTGCTGATGTGCAACTGCTCTGGCGATGGAAGAAAATTTAGACGAACAAGTACAGTAATATATTATATGCACATGATTTTTCTTTTTGTACTGAATATGTTATGCAAGCAGTCGATGTATGGATTTGTTGGGTTTTGCTTCTGTTGTTTTATGACAAATATATTTGCTTATATATTGAACACAAATGAATATTGCAAAAATAATACAGCGGTAAGTTTGCTATTCGGTTCTCTATACAGATAGTACAGATAGTAGGTGCCTGACTCCATGAACAAAGCGGTTGATTATGCATTTCAGGATATTGAGGATATTCCAGGGGAGCTGCCAGCAGGCAGAACTAAGCCATGGGGAACAGGACAGGCCGTGCTTGCTGCTAAAGCCGTGCTGAAGACACCATTTGTCGTGATAAATGCTGATGATTATTATGGCAAGGAAGGCTTCAGACTGGTTCATGAGTATCTGGTAAACGGAGGACAGTCATGTATGGCTGGATTCGTACTTAAGAATACATTGTCTGATAATGGCGGTGTGACCAGAGGCATTTGCAAGATGGACGATCAGAATAATCTGACAGAGGTGGTGGAGACCAAGAATATCGTCAAGACTGCGGATGGTGCAGCTGCGGACGGCACAGCCATTGATACGGAGTCTCTGGTGTCCATGAACATGTGGGGATTGACGCCGGAATTCCTGGATATGTTGGAGACAGGATTTGCGGAGTTCTTTGAGACGGAGGTTCCAACTGATCCACTTAAGGCAGAGTTCCTTATTCCTACATTTATAGGAGAGCTTCTGGATGAGAAGAAGATGACGGTTAAGGTTCTCCGGACGAATGATACCTGGTATGGTATGGACGTATAAGGAGGATGCTGAGGCTGTTAAGGAGAGCTTTAAGGGGATGATTGAGGACGGTATGTATGAGAAGGATTTGTTTGGGGATTTGTAGATAGGATGTTTATATGGATGTGATGTGATTGCCAGCCCGGGAGGGCTGGCAATTGGTGGTTATAGGAGATGTAGATGGATTGAGATTTGCCACATAATATAGACTATAAAAGAACTGCGTGTTATAATGATTATTATTGAAATACATGACAAAACAAGAAGAAAAGGACAATTTATAGATGAAAGCCCATGGAGTGAAGGAGGTAAAATGAAGATACTTTTTTTACACTTAAGTGATGCGCATTTAAGAGATAATACAGAACTTAGAGTAATAAATATAAATGCAATTGTGAATTCTTTAGTACAAATTGGAGAATTTGATGAATGTGCATTGGTGTTTTCAGGGGATATTGTTAATGCAGGAGATAAAAATTCATATGCCAATGCAGGGAAACTTGTGGGTTATATCGCAAAAAACATTAGTCAGAAATATATTGACGGAAAATATGTTCAAACACTTATTGTGCCTGGAAACCATGACAATTTAGTAAAAAACAAGAATAGAGATAATTTTGAATTGGAGTCCTATTATGAAAGGAACGAAGTAGATTCAAGATTTAATGATGATTTAGATGAATTATCAAATTTTTATGAATTTGCAAAAAGAAATAGATGCTTTTTAAAAAGCAAAGTAATTGATGTGAGAAAAGTCAAATATGATAATTTCATAATAAAGGTAAACTTAATAAATTCAGCTCCTTTTTCCTTATTAGGAAGTGGAAATAGGGACAAAGGAATGCATTATATTCCTCTGACTGAATTTGAAAAGTTAAACATAGATTTACACCAGAAATATACAATTTCTATAATTCATCATGGCCCAGAATGGTTTAGTGATACATCAAAGCATAAATTGTATGATACTCTAAATCAATCAACAGATTTGTTATTTGTAGGACATGAACATTTTGCTTTAAATGAGGACAAGGATGTTAACGGAAAACATATTGATATTTCAAGTGGTATAGCACTTTATGGAACAAAAACAGAACATGGATTTAATGCATTAATATTAGATACTGAAGCACATACACTTGTTGGATATAAATACATATATAATGGCAAAATATATAAACCGACAAAAGTGATAGATAATAAAAATGTTATTTTCAATACTAATAGTAACTTTAGATTCACGCCAGAATTTCAGAAAGAACTGTTGACTGATGCAAATGAGCGGGATGGTGAAAATTATAGTAAGTATTTTGTTTTCCCAGCATTAGAGTCAAAAGATACAAATTCAGATTTAAAGAATTTTACAGTTACATCTGATAGTAAATTTAAAGAATTATTGTCGATTAAATCAAAAATATCTATTGAGGGCAGTTCGCGTACAGGGAAAAGTATTTTAGCAAAATATCTTACGAATCAATTATCAGAAGATTACACTGTATTGTTTTTAACAGAAGATAGTTTTACTCCTAAAAATATAAAGAATATTATAAAATATGCCATTCAAAATGAATTTGGTGATAACGCTGATGTAGATGAATTTTTGCAACTTGAAAAAGAAAAGAAAATTCTTATAGTGGATGGCAACGATAAAGTTAATAAAGAAAAATGGAGAGCATTCTTAGATGAATATTCAGAGCAATTTGGACATATTATCACATTTTGTGGTATTGACTGGAATATGAATATAAAAGACAGAACAGTGGAAGAACTAACAGAAAATGCATTCTTCTATTTAAAAATATGTCCGTTTTATTATGTGAAAAGAGAGCAACTTATTAAGAAAATATGTTCTAACTACTTAGTGGAATATCCTTCATTGGATGTTGAAGAAAAAAGCAGAAAAATCAATGAAGATATTACTAATCAAATAAAATATTTTCAGCTTACTCCTGATTTCATTCATCAATTTGTTGATTATTATATCCAGTTCTCACATATAAAAACACAGAGTGAAACAAATGTTTTTAGTAAGGTATTTGCCGCAAATATTACATACAGAATTTCTAAAAATACAAAAGAAGATAATGATGTTGATGAAATTTTAATGGCATTAGATTATGTTGCACATTTTATTCATTTTATAAAAAAGTATCAGAAAATTTCATATAAAGAATTTGAGAGCGCTGTTGATGAATATAAAAAAAGATATGATAATGAAGAACTTAACACAAAATATGTGTATAAAGTGGCGATAAACTCAAATATTTTGAAAGAATCAAGCATTTCTTTCGAGCTTGAATTTTGCGATGAAAACTTATTGGCATACTTTGTTGCTCGGCATTTGAATAGAACATGCCAGATGAGGGAGAGCCTAGAAGATTTAAAGGAGGTTCTAGATAATATTTGCTTTGGAATTAATGGTGATGTAATACTTTTTCTGTCATATATTACAAGTAATACACAAATATTAAGGCCAATATTACAGAGCATTTTTGCACATATGAATGACTGGCTAGAGTTAGATATTGATAAGAATAATATTGAATTTTTATCGAAAGTTTCAAATACATCAACTCCTAAACTTCCAGACAAAACAGAAAAAGAAAAAATCAAAGAAGTGAAAAATAAAATGGAAAAGGAGATTATTGAAGAAAAGGAAAACCAAGCCGATAGTCTATACTCGTATGATGCTAGTAAAGTGAATTCTTTCAGTAATAAAATAGCTAAGGGTATTAATTATTTGGATCTTGTTGCAAAAATCCTTCCTAATTTTAGATTTATGTTGCAGGCTGATGAAAAGAAAGAAATAGTAGATATTTTGTATAGATATCCAAATAAGCTATTATATTTTATGCTTAAGGATATAGATGCAAATTGTAGTAGGATCATTGAAGATATTTTAAAAAGTAAACCTAAAACAAGAAAAGGTATATTAATAACAGAAGATATGATAACATGTGAATTGCAAAATCAATCAATGGCATACATTTTAAGTATTTATGATTTTATTTCTATGACAGCATCGACTATGAAAACTATTGGGGACTTAGAAAAATTTGATTATAACCAAAATACAAATTATAAAATACAAAATTTAATGATGCAAGAGAATGTTGCCAATTTCAAAACATTTGCCGCAAGAGCAGAGCAAATTTATGATGCATCAAATTTACCGCTAATTAAGAAGATGGTTAAATTAATTGTCAGAAAGTATTTTATTTATCACGATGTTGAAATGCATGGGGATGCTATTCGTTTAATAGATAAATTTTTTGGAAAAGGGCAAAGAAAAGATTGCCAAATTCTACAAGCTAAAAATCAAATAATAAAAAAATAGCAATCACTATATAGGATTTTCACCTATATGTCGTTTCCTCATAAAAGATTACGACCAACTTAATATGAGGTGGTATAGTATTCAAGATACGTTAATAGTGATTGCTAATATAAGTATATTTGAGATTTTGAAAAATATGAATGGAAATCTTGAGGTGTTAGGGGTAGGCGAACGTTCTATGAAAACAATTACTATAATAGGAAATCGTTTGCGAACAATGAGATATGACTGTACATAATGTATATATTGCTGTTGAAGATAAATATGGATTTATAAGCATTTGACTAATTAAGGAAACGAGATATATGTAAATAAATTTACTTATTATGGCGGCAGGAATGGGATTAAGATTTGTAATAGGAATAAAACAGCTGGAGCCTATAGATGATGGTTAGCACATTATCATGGATTACTCAATCCATGATGCCATAGATGAAGGGTTTAATCACGTTGTATTTATTATCCGCAAGGATATCGAGGGTAATTCATGGGAGCTGTCGGCAGGCAGAATTAGCTATGGAGAACAGGACAGGCCGTGCTTGTAGCTAAAGCTGTGTTGAATACAACATTTGTCGTGATAAATGCAGATGATTATTATGGCAAGGAAGGCTTCAGACTGGTTCATGAGCATCTGGTGAACGGAGGACAGTCATGTATGGCTGGATTTGTACTTAAGAATACATTGTCTGATAATGGTGGTGTGACCAGAGGCATTTGCAAGATGGACGATCAGAATAATCTGACGGAGGTGGTGGAGACCAGGAATATCGTCAAGACTGTGAATGGTGCAGAGACGGACGGCACAGCCATTGATACGGAGTCTCTGGTGTCCATGAACATGTGGGGATTGACGCCGGAATTCCTGGATATGTTGGAGACAGGATTTGCGGAGTTCTTTGAGACGGAGGTTCCAACTGATCCACTTAAGGCAGAGTTCCTTATTCCTACATTTATAGGAGAGCTTCTGGATGAGAAGAAGATGACGGTTAAGGTTCTCCGGACGAATGATACCTGGTATGGTATGGACGTATAAGGAGGATGCTGAGGCTGTTAAGGAGAGCTTTAAGGGGATGATTGAGGACGGTATGTATGAGAAGGATTTGTTTGGGGATTTGTAGATAGGATGTTTATATGGATGTGATGTGATGTGATTGCCAGCCCGGGAGGGCTGGCAATTGGTGGTTATAGGGAATTTCACAGATTTATTATGATTTACAATATAATGTAGATTGGAAAAGATTGTATATTATAATGTTCAATATCAAAGTATGCGACAAAACAAATGACTGACGACAATTTTATTTAAACCAATTTGGTAAGGTAATATAGATACTTTATTCGTATCAATTCTTAGCTAGTAAATAATAGCTATTGGGGATGGTTATACAATAAAGGAATAAATCTTCGATTGTTGAAAGGAGAAACAAAGACAGTGATGCGCATGGAGTTGGGGCTAATAGGATAGCAATTGATGAACATCATGCAAGACTGTTTGTAAATGCGTCAATGGCAATGTCGGATTTTTATATTATCTGTTTATATGAAGGAGGCATGACGATATGATTCATCGAGTGACTTGTGATAAATGTGGTTCCATTTCGGAATATGATGATAGATCTATATGGGAGGGCAACCGTGAACGTGAAGAGGTAGAATGCCCTGTGTGGGGGAATAATATTGGGAGCGTTTTTACAGACCTTGTACCTGTAGCAAGGCTTATAAGTAAAGGATAAATTATGTATAGAAAAGTAATGTTTTCATTGATGTTGCTGTCATTGATACTATTATCTCTAATTGCATGGAAAGTTGGTGTGTTTACAGCAATTGTAGGCCTACCATTTTTTTCGTTAGTAGAGAAGATTGTTACAAATACTTATTTTTCTGGTGTAGCTTGCAGTATTATTGCTGTTATTATTATTTACAAATGGCAGGTGTTGTATAGCAAGAGAAAGCTGAAGCAGGATTTTAGATGTAACGAATGTATTGAAGGTATATATGATGGCATTGAAGCAGTTAGAAAATATATGCCATTAGTTCCAGAAAAGGAAAAATGGGATAGAGTTTGTGATTATGAAGAATTTCGCAAAAAAAATGCAAAGAAATATATTGACTTCTATTGGGAGCATAAAGGTGACATTTATATTGCAAATTTGACATTATCATACAAGGGCAATGATTTGCTGATTGACTCAATTCAATCATGCTTTTTCATTAACCTTAATTTCAAGTTGTTGGGGATTTTGAATCATGTGAAGAATAGGCTGCCAAATCTCAGAAACAAATACCCTGAAATTGATAAGCTGGCAAAAGAATACATAGAATCGGCTAGTGAAGACATAATGATACAACTGGGAGAAACGTTGGACTCATACTTTGTAGATGCGAGATGTATGGCAGACTACTGGCAGAAGTTGCTTGATTATTTAGAGTATGATCCGACGTTCGTTAAACTATTTGTAAAAACGTATAATGCACGATATAAATTTGAAGATGATATAAAGTTGCCAGTAACGGTTAGGAATAGCCAGGCTATTGATGTGGAGAGAGAAGTAAAAAAGGCGATTCTAAGATATAAAATTAGAAACTTTTGGAAAAAATAAGAGTGTATAAGCACGATTAAAATAACTTTTACATTTTATAATTTGTTAAAGAGAGAATATAATAAAGCACATTTTGCAAGACAATGCACTTGAATCATGGGCAATGCCCATTAAATATAGCAATTTCATTTTAAACGGAAAGGCTACACTACAATATCGAAAACAATTTGTATCATCCTTACACAATGCAGTTGTGCTATTTATCAAGCAGTTGATAATCTTAGGAGGAAACGAGGTATGTACAATATAATCATGTACGTCCGCGTTCTTATAATAATTACAAAACGCCTTACGAGGCACGCTACGGGGTTGCATAAACCCTGTGGCAGAATTTAGGTCGTAGTATTACAAAAAAGCTTGATCACAACAATTGCAACATGGAGAATGGAGAGAATAATGAAGTAGGACAGATAGCGGTAGATAAGCAGTTGGCCGAATGGAGGATGAAAGTTACTGATAAATAAGGGAAAAATGATAATTGGAGCAATATATAGTAAACAAATAATGTGGAATTTATAGTTTGATGGTTACGTAAAACAACATGATGATATATCAAAATATATTGATTGTATAATAAATACATGATACTATCGATATATATACAAATAGAACACTAAACTAAATCCATAATTGAAAGGGGAGACGGATAAATGAAGAATTCAACATTTGAGACATTCAAAAAGGAAAATAGACTTATTTTATTTGGACATGAGGATGCAGGAAAGGAGGATGATTCTCGTTTAACATCGTACTATTATAAAACAATACAATATGAGGATGTAATGTCTGGATTGAATTTACAAATAATAACGGGGGAAAAGGGAACAGGTAAATCTGCATTATTAAAAATGGCTTATATAGAGTCAGCAGAAAGAAATTTTGTTCCCCTATGGATTAGATTAGATGATTTATCTGAGTTGTACTCAGATATACTTAGATCAGATAATTTGTATGAGTTAAAAACATTATGGAAGAGAGCAATTAGTAAATTAGTAATAATGAAACTGATATCCCATATGACTTTTGTTATGGGAGATGATTGTCAGAAGGCTATGACTTGGGCCTATAATACGGGCTATGCAGAAAAAGATTTTATAGCTAAATCAGTGAAAATATTAAAACCGATGTATGATAAATATATTAAATTAGATGAGGATTCTGAATCATGCGGAGAGCATCATGTGCTACAGAGAATGATCAATAATAAAAAAATCAGGCTTTTCTTTGATGATTTTGATTTGGACTGGAAGGGGAAGGCGTCGGATATATTAAAAATAAAAAGTTTATTATTGGTTTTAAGCGATATGACTAGTGACATGGGGGGATTGTCTGCAAGAATTGCATTAAGAACAGATGTATATGAGATGATTCGAGATGAGGAGTTTTCTGACAAATTCGAAAGCTCGATTATTAAGTGTCAATGGAACAACCAGGAAATAATGAAGACCTTGGCCAAAAGGATATGTACATATTTTGATGAAACATTTGATGAGTCTATCACTGCAAATAAACAAACAATGCAATATAATATAGCAAAATATTTAAATATTGTATTTGTACCTAGATTTGATGAGCAAGCAAGGGCATGGACAAATGCACCAACACACAAAGTAATATATTCATTAATAAGAAGAAAACCTAGAGATATGGTAAAATTGTGCCAAAGTGTAGCTGAAGAAGCGTATAAAAAACGTCTAAATTTGATTGACTCGTCATGTTTCTTTTCTATACTTGAAACATATTCAAGAGAAAGATTAAAAGATCTTGTAAATGAGTATAATAATCAGATGCCAAAATTAAGAGAAGTGTTAATTAAGATGGCACCTACTCAAAAAGAGTTTCAGAATAAAAGAAAAGAAAGATATGTATATACAACAGCTGAACTTCATAATAAAATAAAAAATATACAGCAGAATATACAAATAGGAATATATCAGGCAAATAGCGAGAAAATGTGTGCTGCTGATTTTCATCAAGTAGCGCATTTCCTATACAAAATAGGCTTTATAACCGGAAGAAAAAGAAATGAAACGGAGATAATTGAAAGAGTGTATTATGATGAGGATAAGTATTTGCTGTTAGCAAATGTTGGTGATAGAGGATATTCTTGGGAAATACATCCAGCGTATAGAGGTGCGCTTGCTAATGGTACTAATGATAATTGGGAATTAACATTTGATGTTGACGATGAAGCATAATGTAAAAAATAATATGTATTAATGATTAGATTAGTGCATAATTTATTTTTGCGATATAGAGGCCAGAAATGCGTCGAGATTTAGAGTTTGAATTGTAAAGTTAATGATTCAAAAAATAGTGGGGAAAATTATTTCCTAAAAACTGATATTCTAGAAAAAATAACAAATGCAGAGAGTATAAGGACTCTCTGCATTTGCTATTTTATGTTGTTACAAGGAAATGCTTTAGAGTAGCAAAAAGAAAATAAAATATGGTTTAAA
>OGPL01003449.1_pt1 | contig 10044 bp, 8 predicted proteins | sample 1552901 | NCBI WGS metagenome assembly OGPL01 (sample SAMEA2580244, study PRJEB22360) | human gut metagenome | biome: human gut; feature: human-associated habitat; material: faeces | place: Denmark | collected 2008/2010 | reverse complement strand
ATATCAAGTCTTTTCCCCCGTGGGAAAAACCCCCCCCCCCCCCCAGCCGCTGGCGAACTGCTTCGTACATAAAAATGCCTGCCGCCACGGACGCATTCAGGGAGTTGACCTTTCCACGCATGGGCAGACTGAGCATAGCGTCGCACTTTTCGCTCACCAGGCGGCTCATGCCAAAGCCCTCTGAGCCGATGACAAACGCCGTGCCGCCGGTGAAGTCCGCATCCGTATAGCTTGTGCCTGCGGCATCTGTACCGTAGATCCAGACGCCGTTTTTCTTCAGCGTCTCCATGGCGGATGCCAAATTGGGGACACGTGCCACCGGCAGCCAGCTTGCAGCGCCGGCAGAGGTCTTTCCCACCGTCAGCGTCAGCGATGCGCTGCGCCGCTTGGGGATCACCACGCCGTGTGCGCCGGCAGCCTCTGCCGTCCGGATGATCGCACCCAGATTGTGAGGGTCCTGGATGCCGTCACAGAGTACCAGCAGCGGCGGTTCGCCCTTTTCTGCGGCACGTTCCAGCAGTTCTTCCAGGGAAACATAGGTGCCGCACGCACCCTCGGCAGCCACGCCCTGATGGACTGCGCCGCCGGTGAGCTGGGACAGCTTGGACTCGGTGACCACTTTCACCGGGATGCCCTTTTCCTTGGCGAGCCGGATGATCTCCTGGAGACCGCCGCTCTCCTGTCCCACATAGATCAGATCGATCTTGGCATCACTCCGCAGCGCCTCCAGGACGGGATTGCGTCCGGCAATGCGGTCGTTTTCGGTCTCCGGTGCATCCGCCGGCTTTTGTCCCCGGCGGGGCTGTGGTTTTCTCTGGCTCATATCAAATCCTCCGTTATCTCTCTGCGCTGTGTCCAAAAGTACAGCACAGCTTTTATTTTTGCACGATTCTATTTATTATAGCACACCCAGAGAGAAAAAACAAGAATTTTCACGGGATTTTCAGATTTTTCTTTCCGCCGGGAGCCGTCACAGCAGCAGCAGACACACCGCCGCCGTCCCCAGGCAGCTAAGCAGCACCAGCAGGACGGTACGCAGCCAGAACCATTTTTCCGCCTTGTCCGGCGCAGCCTCCCGGAGCAGGGCATCTGCATCCGCACGGGATAGCTGCTGGGGCAGCTGGGTCACGCCGGGCTTGAGATAAAACACGGCACGCTCAAAATACAGGCTGTCCGGATGGTTCACTTCGATGATCTTTTTCTGTACGCCTTTTACCATTTCTTCTGTCTCCTCCTGTTTCCGCCGTGCAGTGTCGCACGAGCTTTTCACATCTGCACAAACTTTTTACATCTACACGGGCTTTTAACAAGAGTATGCGCACCTCGGAAACCGTTCAAACAGAAGAACCCCGGTTTTCCACAAAAACCAGGGATTCGACCGTATATTCTGTGGAAAACTCTGTGGAAACTGTGGAAAACAAGCGCTTTTTCCATCTCTGCCCCCGAATGTGGAAACTGGTGGAGAGTTTTGCCGGACGGCTGTCTCAGACGCCTGCCGTCAGGGGCATCACCGGCGCATCGGTGCGGAACGGCGCCGCCGGAATGCCGTTCGTCCCGAACAGGGAGACCGGTCCGTAGTTCACCCAGTTGTACCGTGCCGCCACGGGTGCATCCACGCCGTCCGCCGTGAGCCGCACGGTGTTCCCGTCCAGGACAGCCTTTGCCGGATGATACGCCCCGTCTGCCCCGGCGATCTCAAAGCCCACGGGTTCGCCGTGCCATACCATTCCCTGTTCGGCGTGGGAAAAGAATACGGTGAGGGTGTCGCCCTCTGCCGCAAAGCTGCGGTAGATAGGACCGAACGCCTGCAATTCCGTTTCGCCGTAGACCAGCCGCCGTGCCTGGAGCGCCAGACGGTGTCCCACCGGGTGCTTGTCCACCGGGTGGATGTTGCAGTACTCGCCGCAGTCCAGGATCACGGCAATGCCTGTGTTTTTCACCGTCTGATACACCCGCATCTGCGCCTCACGCAGCTTGCTCCACGCCCCGTTTTCCGGGGTGTCCGCATAGGTGTGCATGGGCAGCTGCACCAGGAGAAAGGGCAGGGTCTCGTCCCGGAAATCCTGGCGCCACCGGGCAATGAGCATCGTCAGCAGTGTACCATAGGTGTCGGGTCGGATCTCGTCGTTTTCGCCCTGATAATAGAAAAATCCTCGGATGGTATAGGGTGTCACCTGCCGCAGCATGGTGTGGTACATCCCGGCAGGACGGTACGGGCTTTTGATGCCCATCGGACCGGGATAGCGGTTTTCGCCGCAGCGCCGGATAATCTCGTCCCAGGGCATATTGCCGTCCTCCTGGTAGCACTTCTGCATCCGCTTTTCCCAGGCGGTGTGATAGGTCACATATTCGTCATAGGCGGCGATCATCTCCTCGTCGGTCTTTCCGGCGACGGCATCCGCATAGTCCTGCAAATAGGGGTGTCCGGCAGTGTGCGCCCGGAGATCTTCCTCCGGCAGCCAGCAGCTCACCGAAGAGCCGCCGAAATTGCAGCCGATGATCCCCACGGGAACGCCCAGGGTCTGCGCCAGCTCCTTTGCTGCCAGATAGCCGGCAGCCGACCAGGTGCCGCTGGTCTCCGGGGACGGCAGTTCCCAGTGGGCGGCATCCATGGCAGCTTTGTAAGCGTCGTCCCGGAAGGTATTTCTCGGCACGGAAAAATACCGGACGTTGGAGTCTGCGCACTGTGCCAGTTCCGCAGCGCCGTTTTTGGCATCTTTCAGCATGAACTCCATGTTGGACTGTCCCCCGGCGAGCCAGACCTCACCGAATGCCACATCCGTGAAGGTCTGTTCGTTCACCGTCATGGTACAGCCCGTTCCGCCGGGCATGGGCGGCAGTGTCACGCACCAGCTGCCGTCTGCACCTACAGCGCCGGAAACAGTACAGCGGCGCTCCGGGACGGAAACCGTCACCGTCTCGCCGGGCGTTCCCGTGCCGAAAACCGCAATGGGCTTTCCACGCTGGAGCAGCATATGGTCTGTAAAAATGGTTGCACATTGTATCATAATGGATTCTCCTCGTATTGTGATGGTTTTATAGGCAACACCGCACAAAGCTTGTGCGTAAGATGCGCAGCCAGATTTTTTGGCAGATTGCGCAGAAATTTCGCAGGCATACTGTCGTATGTCAAGAGATTTCTGTGCAATATGACGGAAAATCAGCAAGCAGATTGCGTGCAAAGCCGTCAGGCGGGCTTTGTGCGGTATTGCCTTTATTATACCGGGTTTTCCGGCGGTTGTCAACGAAACGGCAGGGTGTCAAATCGCCGCTCTTGACACATCCGCCTCCGCCATGGTACAATATGGGACAGAACCGGACAGCGCCGCAGTGCGCCGTCCCCACGAAAAAAAAGGAGCAGCAAGCTATGGCAAAACAACACTGGAAAGGCAGCGTCCTCTTAGCACCCGTACCGCCGACCCTGGTCTCCTGCGGCACGATGGAGCATCCCAACGTCCTCACCATCGCCTGGACAGGCGTTCTGGCGACCCATCCGCCCATGACCTATATTTCCGTCCGACCCTCCCGGTATTCCTACGACCTCATCCGGGAATCCGGCGAGTTCGTCATCAATCTCCCCACCTCCGCCATGATGAAAGCCACGGATTTCTGCGGCGTGCGCAGCGGCAGAGACGTGGACAAGTTCGCCCAGTGCCACCTCACCCCAGAGCAGGCGCAGACCGTAAGTGCGCCTATGATCGCCGAGTGTCCCGTCAGCCTGGAGTGCCGTGTCACCGACACGAAAGAACTGGGGACACACACCGTCTTTGAGGCAGAGATCACCGGCGTGAATGTGGACGAACGCTTTCTGGACAGCAAGGGCAAGCTGAATCTCCAGCAGTGTGGTCTCATGGCATACGCCCACGGGGAATACTTCGCCCTGGGCAGAAAGCTGGGGAACTTCGGCGATTCCGTCCGGAAAAAGAAAAAGCCGGGCAAGGGAAAAAGACAGCCGGGGAAGAAAGGATGATTTTCTGCGGAGTTGAAAACAGCACTGTAGGGGCGAACATAGTTCGCCCGCTGTGCGACTCGCTGACATAACGACTCTGACCACACTTCGTACCGTCTCCTCTATGAGAGGAGGCTTTACTAAATTGTCTCCTCTTCCAGAGGAGATGCCCGACAGGGCAGAGGAGTCGATCCGGGCGAACACTGTTCGCCCCTACAAATCCCTTTTCAACAAAAACAATTATTAAAAATGATTTGTGTGGAATCCCCCTGCATTCACCTTGACTTTTCCACAAAATCTGCTATAATATAGAAGTAGAAGGCAGTGCTGCCTTCTTTCTGTATAACCACGGCATTCCGGGACAAACTAACGGGGAAAACACCCGAACCGTCCAAAGGAGTACCGCTATGACCAGACAGAACGACAGCACATCCAAAAGCAGCACCGAGGAACAGCTGGATCAGGCACAGCTGATCGAAGAGACCGGCGGTGTCCGGCCGCAGAACGCCAGGCACCTCATCCACTGTCTGAACATCATCGGACAGGTAGAGGGACACAACGTCCTGCCGGAGGACACCAAGACCACCAAGTATGAACACGTTCTCCCGGCGCTGGTCGCCATTGAGCAGGATCGGGAGATCGAGGGACTGCTCATCCTGCTCAACACCATGGGCGGCGATGTGGAGGCTGGACTCGCCATTGCGGAAATGATCGCCGGAATGCACACGCCCACCGTCTCCCTGGTGGTGGGCGGCGGTCACTCCATCGGCATTCCCCTGGCAGTGAGCGCCGATGTCTCGTTTATTGTTCCCTCCGCCTCCATGACGGTACACCCGGTGCGCACCAACGGGCTGGTGCTGGGTGTGCCGCAGACTACCGTTTATTTTGAAAAGATCCAGGAGCGCATCACCGGGTTCATCACCGCCCACAGCCGCATCCCACAGGAGACGCTGGAACGGATGATGATGAACACCCAGGAAATGGCAACTGATATGGGGACTGTGATCTCCGGCAGAGAGGCTGTGGAAAGCGGTCTCATCGACCGGATGGGTTCTCTCCACGATGCCATCGAGGCGCTCTATCATCAGATAGAAACATAAGGGCAGCACTGCATCTTTGCCGTGCCGCCGTGAGAACTGCAAACCGGCGCTCTGCCGGGCAGTTCCTTTCAGAAAGGCACATAACATTGGCAAAAAAATCTGCATCTTCCAAAAAGACTTCCAAGCCAGCACCCAAAAAGAAACCGGCAGCCAAGAAAAAGGCTGCCGGTACTTCTGCTGCACAGACGGCGAAAGAAGAGGCACTGGAAAAGCTGAACCGCCAGCAGAGCGGCAACACCAAGTTCCAGTCCGTCATCCTCTTTGCCTGCGCAGTGCTGTTTTTCCTGCTGGCGTTTATCCACGGCAATGCCGGATGGTACTTTATGCACCGGGTCATCCGGGGCATTTTCGGCTTTTCCATCGTCACGCCCTCTGCGCGAGCTGCATGAGCAGCAGCTTCAGCTCCCCCTCGCTGTCCATGTTCCGCTCACTTTTCATCCGGCGATCCAGCACCTGACAGCGCTTCACCGCCTCGCGGCACCAGTCACGCCGTACGTTCCGCGCCGAATCCAGCAGCTTCCGCGCCGGATAGTCGGACTTCATGCGCCACAGATCCTTCAGCCATACCCGATCCTTGCCGCCGTCGATGGCCAGCCGCGCCGTGTACAGCTGCCGCAGCATTTTGCCCAGCGCCGCCAGTATCCGGATGGGCTCCTCCTGCATCCGCAGCAGCTTCGCCAGCAGCTCCGCCGCCCTGTCGTATTTCCCGGCGGCCACCGCGTCGGTCATCTGGAACACCTCCGCGTCCAGCACCGGATCCGCCACCGCGTCGATATCCGCCACCGTGACTCGCTTTCCCCTGGCGTAGGCGCCGATCTTGGCGATCTCCGGCACCAGGCCGTCCATCAGGCTGCCGCAGGTGAACAGCAGGTGCTCCACCGCGTTGTCATCGATCTCCTTATCCATGGCGGCAAAGCGGCGGCGCACCCAGCGGAACAGCTTCTGCTGCCCCTGCTGGGCGAATTCGATCTCCTGCGCGTGCTCCGCCAGCGCCGACGCCAGCTTCTTCAGCCGCGCATCTTTTTTATACGGTATCTGCCGGTACAGGAACACCAGCGTGCAGTACTCCGGGAAATCCCCCAGCAGCGCCGTCAGCGCGGTGCGCTGGGGCTCGTCCAGCTTGAAGATGTCCATATCCGTCACGGTGACGAAGGTATGCTCCGCCATCATGGGCATGGCCTCCACCGCCTCGGTCACCTCCTGCACCGTCAGCCCCTTGCCGCTGAGCCGGTGGTAGTTGAACTCCTCGAAGCCCGGCGGCACCAGCAGCGCCTGCAGCTCCGCCACCGCCTGCTGCATGAGGTACGTCTCCTCTCCCTGGAAAATATAGACATTCCCCACGCTGCCGGACTGCACCTGCCGGTGCAGCTCCTCGTAGCCGGGGAGCTTTTCGTTTTTCTCTGTTGCCATGGTTATCCTCCGTTTACCGTGATGCGGATGTTCCCCTGCCGGTCGGTGCGCCAGATCTCCGCGCCCACCGCCAGCAGCCGCTGCACCGTCTCCTCCGACGGGTGGCCGTAGCTGTTATCGCCCACGCTGATGACCGCCGCCTCCGGCGTCACTGCCTTCAAAAACCGTATGTCGCTGCTGTACCGGGAGCCGTGGTGGCTGACCACCAGCACCTCCACATCCGGCAGCGGGTACGTCTCCGCCAGCTTCCGCTCGGTGGAGCCGGACATGTCGCCGGTGATCAGCAGGTCGAAGTCCCCGGACGTGGCCAGTGCCGTCAGTCCCAGCTCGTTCAGGTCGCCGCCGGACTGCACCGGCGGATAGACCGTCAGGACAGCCTGTCCCAGCGGGCACGTCACCGTGTCCGTTACCCAGACCACCTGCACATCCTTTTCCTCCGCCAGCGCGGTGAGCCGCTCCCGCACGCCGTATTCGTCCTCGATATCCGGCAGGTAGAGCTTGTCCACCGGCACCCGGCGCAGCACCTCGTACAGCCCGTTGGTGTGGTCGGCGTGATAGTGGGTCACCACCACGGCGGAGAGCCTTGTGACGCCCATGCTGTGCAGCGTGTCGGCGGCTGTCCCGCCGGGATCCTTATAGCTGTTGCTGCTGCCGCAGTCCACCAGCGCCGTCTCGTCCTGTGACCAGAGGATGACGCTCTCCCCCTGCCCCACGTCCAGTGCCAGCGCCGACAGTGCACCGTACCGGTACGACTGCTGGTTGACCCAGATGGCCGCTATCAGCGTCACCGCCGACAGGACGGAGGCCACCGCGTATTTCCGCCGCCCGTCCGGGGTGACGGCGCAGCCGATAAAGGCCGTGTACACAAACAGCAGCCAGTACAGCGGGTAGGGATCGGTGAAATAAATGGCGTGGTAGCGCCAGCCCATGAGCCACTGCGCCACCAGCAGGATATAGCGAACCAGCACCCACGCCAGCGCGCCCAGTATCCGCGCCAGCGGCAGCCACACAAAGCCCAGCAGCGCCGTCACAAAGGCGGTCATGAAGCTCCAGCCCGCCGCCGGGACTGCCAGCAGACTGGACAGAGGTGCCACCAGCACGAAAATGCGGAAGTAATAGGCCGTCAGCGGTGCGGTGAACACCACGGCGCTGAGGGTCGCCGCCAGATTCGCCATCACAAAGCACAGCCCGTGGCGCAGCACACGGTTTTTGCCCTTATACCAACCGGTCAGCCCCCGGTACAGCCGGGGCGACAGCAGCACCATGCCCAGCGTGGCGGAAAAGCTCAGCTGTAGGCTGACGCTGGCGGCGGCAAAGGGGTTGGCCAGCAGGATCACCAGCAGCGCCGCGGCCAGACTGGTCAGCGGGTCGCTGTTCCGCCGGAACAGCGGCGCCACCAGCAGGAACATCTGCATGATGCATGCCCGCACCACCGAGGGCGACAGTCCCACCATCACCATGTAGAACAGCAGCGCCGGGATGGTCACGGCGCACAGCAGCCTGCGGCGGCGGGACACCAGCAGCGAGAGAAGCGTCACCAGAAAGGCGCAGTGCAGGCCGGACACGGCGAACAGGTGCGCCAGACCCGTCTCCTGCATGGCCAGATAGTCCCCCTCGTCCATGGCGGACTTGTCGCCGGTCAGCTCCGCCGTCAGGAAGCCGCTGACCCGCGGATCGTCCCACACGGCGGCGATCCTCTCCCGGAACGCCTTCGCCGCCCGCTGGGGCAGCCAGCGCAGCGCACCCTCGCTGCCCTCGGACAGCTGCACGTCCTCCCTGCCGTACAGCAGAGCGTATACGCCCCGCGCCGTGAAGTGGGTCAGATCGTTGTTGTAGATATGGGCGGCGGACTGCCACTGCGCCGTGCCCGCAAGGGTGTTGCCCGGCCGGGCGTCCAGCAGCTCCGGCTCGCCGTACAGCACGGCTCTGGCGCCGGGATAGCCGTCCAGCTTCACGGTGATCCTACAGCCCCGCTCCGTCTCCTGCGGCCAGTCGCAGACCGTGGCGGTAAAGGGCGACACCGCGCCGCAGCGCTGCTCCACCGGCCGCTGCACCAGATACCGATACCCGGCAAAATACGCCAGCGACACCGCCAGCGGCAGCAGGATCAGCAGTCCCCGGCGGAAGCAGGTGCTCCTCCGCGCCGCAAGCAGCCACACCAGCGCCAGCAGCGCCGCGCCTGCGGCGGCGTACAGCTGCCAGCCGTCCCATGGCAGCAGCGCCGCCAGAAAGACGCCGGCGGAGAAGGAGAACCCTATGGTAGCCAAAACGCGCATGGTTCTCTCTCCTCCCCGGTCGTAGTCGTATTCTATTATAGCAAATCCCGCCGCCCGTGACAACACCCAAAGGCGGCTACGGGCGCATACGGGGGATCAGCAGCATTTTGTCCGGCACCTCGCCCTCCGCCAGCTGGTTTACCGCGCGGATCAGCTCCTCGTCGGTACGGTACTGCTTCGCCGCGTCCCACAGTGTCTCGTCCGCCGCCAGCCGCCGCATGACCAGCGAGGGGCGGCGCCCCTCCTCCCTTTCCGGCACGGTCTGCACGGCGGTGACGGTGGTCAGCACGGTGGCCTCCCGGCCAAGGTTGCGGTCGCCGTTGGTGGCGGTGGGGGCCTTGCGCAGTTTTGTGGCCAGCGGCCGGAAGGCCAGCAGGCACAGCACGCTCACCACGATGAACAGCAGCGCCTGCACCCGGAACAGATCGGTGAACAGACAGCTGATCAACGCGGCGGCCGCGCCGATGGCAAACCAGATGGAGGTCATATTAAAGGTACAACCCTCCAGCACCAGAAAGCCGACCGCGGCAATGAGCCAGAAAAATGGGGCGGTGTTCATGGGCAATTCCCTCCTTATGGCCCTATTATAGGGCATCCCCTTGGGGGAAGGTCAAGTGTTTTTTACTGGAACGTTGCGCAGAAAACAAAGTTTGGACAAAAATGCCAAAGAAAAATCGGAAATCCCACAGCAGGGGGTGCCCGAGATGCTGCCTGTCTGCCGCTGCGCCCCTCTCTGTGAAAAAGTAAGCTGGGAAGATCCGCAGATCTTCCCAGCTTACAGATCAAAATCAAATTCCGCTAAGGATGCTCAGAGCGCAAGCGGAGAGCATTTTAAATGGTTACAGCCTACAGGCATTACTGGATGTCGTAATAGCTGTGGTTGGGGTTGTGGCCGTTTTCTTCCACCACGATGGTAAAGCCCATGGGGTTCACCTCCGTGTGCTTGCCGGAAGCCAGCGGCTCCACGATGATGTGCTCCGAGCGGTTCACGATGATCTCGGCGGTTTCCGCTTCGCCTACGCGCTGGTAGTGCAGGATGCCGTCCTGCGCCCGCAGCACCCGCAGCTCACCGGTGCGGAAGGCTTCGCAGCTGTGGCGCAGCTGCGCCAGCTGTGCCAGCACCGGCTTCAGGCGCTTTTCGTGGCTGTCCCAGCAGAAGAAGGCACGGTTGAAGGGGTCGCGGTAGCCCTGCATCCCGATCTCATCGCCGTAGTACAGGCAGGGCACGCCGGGCAGCGTGTAGATGATGGCATAGGCCATGCGCAGGCGCAGCATCCCTTCCTCGTAGGCTTCGCCGGTCACACAGCGG
>OGPL01003448.1_pt1 | contig 10046 bp, 8 predicted proteins | sample 1552901 | NCBI WGS metagenome assembly OGPL01 (sample SAMEA2580244, study PRJEB22360) | human gut metagenome | biome: human gut; feature: human-associated habitat; material: faeces | place: Denmark | collected 2008/2010 | reverse complement strand
TGCGCTTTTCCCCGCACACGCGGGGGTGATCCCACCGTGCTGACCGATGCAGACAGTGCAACAGTCTTTTCCCCGCATACGCGGGGGTGATCCCGGCATCATTGCCGAAGGCGCTATTCGCTCGGGCTTTTCCCCGCATACGCGGGGGTGACCTCAAGGGCAAGCGGCGCATGGTGTTCCTGCCGGGGAGACTGGTGACGGACCGGAAAGCCGCGGCGGATGAAAAATCAGGTTGTACAAATTTGATGGAAAAAGTTTATGCAAGACTCCATATTGTAATATATGAAATTTTGTATTATCATAAATCTGCAAGCGATCTGTCTCTTGTGAGGAGGGGCGGAACGCCCAAAATACGCTTCTTTCCTGTGGAATTTCCCACGGTCCACCTGATGCGGATTGAAAGATAGGTCGAGAAGGGAAGAGCAACCATGATGAACACAAGTCTGCTCCAGAAGTCTGGTCTGGCAACGCTGCAGGTCGCGCAGATCCTGGCAGGGCTGGAACCGGGAGACCGGATCCCCACGGTGACGGAACTGAGCGAACAATGCGAGATGGCACGGGGAAATATCCAGATCGCGCTGAACAACCTGAAACAGAATCATGTGATCCGTCTGGAATCCCATGGGCAGAACGGCACCATTGCAACAGAGATCGACTATGTGGCAATGGCGCAGTATTGCAGCAATACGGGTCTGACCTGCGTGATGCCTATGCCGTATGGCCTGCGCTATGAAGGTCTGGCCAGCGGACTGTATGAGGAACTGAACCAGAAAGGGGTCACGGGTGCGATCGCATTTATGCGCGGTTCCGGCTACCGGCTGAACTGTGTGGAAGAAGGGCGCTTTCATCTGTGCGTCATGAGCCAGCTTGCATTTGAACACTATGCGCAGGAGGGCAAGGACATCCAGCTGATCGCGGCCTTTGGCCCGCAGAGCTATGTGGAACAGCATCGGGTCTTTGTCCGCCCGGACTTCAAGGGCGACTGGCAGAACTGCAAGGTGGGCGTGGATGCCTCCTCGGTGGACCAGGAGATGCTGACCCGGTTCTGTTTTGCCGATAAGCCGGTGCAATATGTGCCCATCATCTATAGTCAACTGGTGCCGTTTCTGCACAGCGGCGTCATTGATGCCGGCGTCTGGAGCGCCGATATGCTGCCGGAGGGGCTGAGCTATTATCCGATGCCCCGGCTGGATGAGCAGGAAAAAGATACCGTGGCCGTGCTTGCCTGCCGGAAAAGTGATAACATCACCGCGCAGCTGGTGCGCAAGATCCTGTCGGTGGAGCGTGTGGACCACATCCAGCAGCAGGTGATGCGCAAGCAGATCATTCCGCGCTACTAAGCAAAGGTGCTGTCAAACAGAAGTCACATCTGCATGGAGGACATGCGGATGTTTCTTTCGGGATGAAAATACAAAATATTGTATAAAACATTTTCTTCCGAAAACCGATACAGGATGTCTGATTTTTTTGCAGAAAGAAAAGGAGATCTCGCATGAAAAAGATCACTCGGCGCAACTTCCTGATCGCATCCGGCAAAACCGTTGGCACACTGGCAGCTGCCTCTGCCTTTATGGGGTGTGCAAGCCCGGAGCAGGCGGAGAACTGCTTCCCCCGGTCTGCAATGCCCGTCCGGACCGATGACCGCCTGACGGCCATCGACGACATTGTGGAAAACTACATGGGGCAGGGGTATTTCCCCGGCGCAACGATCGTGGTGGCACGCGGCGGCAAGATCGTGTATGAAAAGGCATACGGCTACGCAATGCTCAACGACATGGGCGTGCGGCTGGACGATCCCCGCCCCATGCAGATGGATACCATGTTCGACATGGCATCCTGCACCAAGATCATGGCCACGACACAGTCCATCATGAAGCTGTACAGCGAGGGCAAGATCGACCTGAACGCCACGGTAGCAAGCTACATTCCGGAGTTTGCCAAGAACGGGAAGGAAAACGTCACCGTGCATCAGCTGCTGACCCACACCTCCGGTCTGCCGCAGTGGAAGGCGATGTTCCTCTACATCGAGAAGGACAAGGCCAAGGTGCTGGATTACATCTGCAACTGTGAGCTGATGTTCGCCCCCGGCGAGGAAAAGTACAGCGACCTGGGCTTCCAGATGCTGGGCTTCCTGGTGGAGCGGATTACCGGGCGCTCGATGGACGAATACGTCAAGAACGAGATCTACAAGCCTCTGGGGCTGAAGCGCACCACCTATCTGCCGCTGGCCAACGGCTTTACCACCGAGGATGTGGCGGCCACCTCCTTCGGCAACCCGTATGAGTATGCCATGGTGGACGAGATCGACTACCCGGGCTTTGGCTACGACTGTCCCGCCGATATGGACGCGTTCCGCACCTTCACCGGCTGGCGCAACTACACCCTGCAGGGCGAGTGCAACGACGGCAATGCATGGATGGCAAACGGCGGCGTGGCCGGTCACGCGGGCCTGTATTCCGACGCGGAAGATCTGGCCGTGCTGTGCCAGGCCATGCTGAACGGCGGCATCTACAAGGGCGTCCGCCTTTACAAGAAGGAAGTCATCGACGAGTTCACCAGCGAGCAGAACGGCAAGCCGTCCCGCGGGCTGGGCTTTGAGCGGGGCTCCTCGTTCATGGGCCGCGGCGACCGCCACTACGACGCCTTTGGCCACGCAGGCTTTACCGGCACCCATGTGGTCATGAACAAGACCAACAAGACCGCCGTCATTTTCCTGACCAACAAGCAGAACGTCGGCTTCAAGCCGAACTCCACCTCGTACTACAGCCCCTATAGCTGCTGCGGCGAGATCTGTGAGCTGGTCTGGAACATTTTTGGAACCGAAGCTCCGGCTGAGACGCTGGCCGACAAGATCGGCACCTGGCTGTAAGCAAAACAAAAAATCATTGGGAGATGTCAGAGATGGATTTTGAACCGAGATTAACGATCCTGCACCAGGCAGGGATGCTGTCCGAGGAGGATTGCCGGAAGGTACAGGATGTGATCCGCTTTTTTCAGGAGAAATACGGTCTGACATTGACCGAAGAAAACGCCTCCGCCATGATCACGCACCTGTGCGCTGCGCTGGGGCGCATCCACCGCGGAGAGCCGGTGGAGCCGCTGGACGAGGAGGTCTACGAAGAGACCAGCCAGGAGCCTACCTTCCCCAAGGCACTGGAAGCAACGCAGGCGCTGGTGCGGGAGATCCTGCCGGACCTGCCGGAGGACGAGCAGAAGTTCCTGACCATGCACATCGGGGTCGTGCTGGCACAATCGTGACAGCATTTGCATAAAACCCACATCAGAAAGGAGGGCTAGCTTATGAAAATCGTAGTAGGCGGCCAGATCGACAAGCAGAAGGTTTATGACACCATCAAGGGTGTTGTAGGCGACCGTGCCTCGGTGGAGATCAAGGATGACATTGCGGCGGCAATGGCGGTCAAGACCGGGCAGGCAGATTACTACTTCGGCGCCTGCAAGACGGGCGGCGGCGGTGCGCTGGCAATGGCCATTGCCCTGCTGGGCATGAACCAGTGCGCAACGGTGTCCATGCCGGGCAAAATGCTGAGCGAGGACGAGATCCTGGCACAGGTCAAGGCCGGCAAGAAGGCATACGGCTTTACGGATCAGCACATCGAAAAGGTCGTGCCGATCATTCTCAAGGGTCTGGGCTTCTGATCCGGATCGTCAAATAAGGAGGATTACATATGGAAACCATTCTGCGCTACGTTATCATCGCGGCAGTTGGTGCGTTGGCATCGATCCTGGCAAACCAGAGCATCGCCGTGTTCAACGACGGCCTGCGCCCGGTCCTGCCGGAGTATCTGGAAAAGCGCATGGACCGCAAGGCTCTGGCAGCCACCAGCTTTGCCATCGGCTTTGGTCTGGTCATCGGCTACGGCCTGCCCCCGTCCCTTGCCGCAAGCATCATCCTGATCCACTGCATCCTGCTCACCACCGACATCATTGGCACCTGGTGCCCGGACACCAAAAAGGGCATGATCGTTTCCGGCGTCATCGGCGCTGTGTACGGCGTGGCCCTGCTGTTCGGCCTGCAGGTGATCATCGACCTGTTCAACCTGCTGCCGGTCAACTTCCTGGGCAGCCTGGGCCAGGTCTCTGCCGGTATCACGCTGGCCTTCGCCATCTTCCCGGCTGTGACGGTTGCCCTGCAGTTCGGCGCTGCCCAGGGCATCATCACCGCCGTTGTGACCCTGCTGGTCCGTCAGATCGTTGAGACCTACGGCAAGATCGCACTGGACGCCGAGCACACGATCAGCCTGAACAAGGACGGTATGGCCCTGCTGGCCGGTATGATCATCATGCTGGTGTTCGCTGCCATGGATAAGGAAGGCAACGACCAGAACTCCAACGAAATGCTGACCCAGATCTTTGCCGACAAGGTCGCACGCATCCGCAAGTATATGCCGGTTCTGGCCCTCATGGGCGGCCTGATCGCAGCAGGCACCAGCATGAGCATCATGGCCGGTGACCCCATCAGCCTGGGCCTGCTGGCCGAGGGTGACCGCGTCAACGCAGGTCTGACCGCTCTGGCCCGTGCCATCGGCTTTATCCCGCTGGTTGCCACCACCGCCATCACCACCGGCGTCTACGCTCCGGCCGGCATGACCTTCGTCTTCGTGATCGGTCTGCTGATCCCCAACCCCTTTATCGCCCTGATCGCCGGTGCAGCCTGCATCTGCGTGGAGATCCTGCTGCTGAACGTCATCGCAAAGGGTCTGGACAAGTTCCCCGGCATCAAGCGCTGCGGCGACAACATCCGTACCGCTATGAGCTACGTCATCGACATCGCCCTGCTGATCGGCGGCATCCTGGCTGCTCAGGCAATCATGCCCACGACGGGTCTGTTCATCATCGTGGCATTCTGGTGCATCAACAAGTGCAGCAAGAAGCCTCTGGTCTCCATGGCGGTCGGTCCTCTGGGCGCGATCCTGGTCGGCCTGATCGCAAACGTGCTGTTCCTGCTGTCTCTGTACACCCCTGCCGCCTGATCCCCGGATAAAATGAGCGCCTCCCGGCCTGCGTCGGGAGGCGGCTCTGGTTAAGAAACAATACAGGAGGCGAATCCTTTTGAAACTGCCTGAAAAGATTCTGTATGCGCACGAGCATACGACGATCGACCTGTCCGGCCCGAAGAAGAACATCGACTGCAGGCTGGATGATTTTGACGCGACCGCGGCAGAATACCGGCGGCTGGCGGAACACGGTGTGGTCGGCATCATCGACCAGACCAACCGCGGGATGGGCCGGAACGTGGCCTATGCGCAGAAAATGGCTGCACAGGCGGGGGTGGAGATCACCCACGCGACGGGCTACTACAAGGAGCCTTTTCTCCCGCCGGAGTGCTATACGCTGACCGAACAGCAGCTGTGTGACATCATGGTGAAGGAACTGACCGAGGGCATTGAAGGCACCGGTGTCCGGGCGACCGTCATCGGCGAGATCGGCACCTCGAAGGACATCACCGAGACGGAGGCCAAGGTGTTCCGTGCGGCATCCCGCGCCCATGCAGAAACGGGGGCACCCATCTGCACCCACACAACGCTGGGCACGCGCGGCCTGGAGCAGCTGGAGATCTTCAAGAGCTTTGGCGTTGACCTGAGCCGGGTGGTGCTGAGCCATATCGACCTGTCGGCCGATCTGGATTACATGAAGCGCCTGCTGGATCAGGGGGTCAACATTGCGTTCGACACCATCGGCAAGTGCAACTACCAGCCCGATGCCTCCCGTGCAGACTGGCTCAGCCGCCTTTGTGCGGAAGGGTACGACACGCAGATCGTCATGAGCATGGACATCACCCGCCGCAGCAACTTTGCAGACCGGGGCGGTGTGGGCTACAGCTACCTGCTGGACACCTTTGCTCCGCTGGCAAGCGAGGCAGGCGTGCCGGACCGCGCATGGGAGAACCTGCTGTACCGCAATGCACTGCGCATCTACAAAGGACAGAAATAACAAGGATTCGAGGAATTGACAATGAAAACCTATCCCCTGCATTCTATCTCGCTGGAACAGGCAAAACAGCTCCAGTTCAAGGTCATTGACGCAGTGACCCGCAATTTTCAGGGAGAGGAAGTCCTCTCGCTGGGCGACCTCGGCGTGGTGAAAGGGCTGAACAAGCCCCGCTGCACGGTAAAGGTGGAAAAGGTCTTTGCCGACACCTTTGATGCCCCGGCGGCGCTGCTTGTGCGCGGCTCCGGCACGGGTGCGATCCGCTGGGCTCTGACCGCCTGCCTGAAACCGGGGGATGCCATTCTGGTGCACACCTCGCCCATCTATACGACGACGCAGGTGACCATCGACGCCATGGGGCTGAAACCCATCCGCGCGGACTTCAACGATCTGGAACAGCTCAAGGCCGTCTGTGCGCAGCACAAGGACGAGATCCGCGGCGCCCTGGTGCAGCTGACCCGGCAGAAGCCGGAGGACCGCTACGACTACAAGGCCGTGATCGCAGCCATCAAGGCTGCGCTGCCGGGCATCCCGGTGGTGACCGATGACAACTACGCCGCCCTGAAAGTGGACGCCATCGGCTGCCAGGCGGGGGCCGACCTGTCCACTTTCTCCTGCTTCAAGATCCTTGGTCCGGAGGGTGTCGGTGCAGTGATCGGCAGCAAGGAGCTGATCGACCGCATCTACAAGATGCAGTATTCCGGCGGCAGTCAGGTGCAGGGACACGAAGCCATGGAGGCCCTGCGCGGCCTGATCTATGCGCCGGTGGCGCTCGCCATCCAGAGCGAGGTCAACGAGGAGCTGGTCCGCCGCCTGAACGCCGGCGAGGTCCCCCATGTGCGGCAGGCGTTCCTGGCAAACGCGCAGAGCAAGGTGCTGCTGGTGGAGTTTGATCAGGAGATCGCCGAAAAAATTCTGGACGCTGCCCCGAAGTTCGGCGCAGCGCCGCATCCGGTGGGCAGCGAGAGCAAATACGAGTTTGCCCCCATGATCTACCGTGTCAGTGGAACGTTCCGTGCGCAGGACCCGACCATTGAACACCGGATGATCCGCATCAACCCCATGCGCAGCGGCCCGGACACCATCATCCGCATCCTGCGCAGCTGCATGGAGCAGGTCGAGGAAAACTGAACCGCTGAAAAAACGAGAGGAAAAGGAGAGATGCCCTGTGTTTTTAAAGACCGTAATGGAGCGCAACCAGCCGTTGGTGCGTCTGGGCATTGAATGGCAGCAGAATGGCGTGATCCTGCCGGACACCTATCTGCTGGATTACGACACGATCCTGGAAAATGCCCGCAGCATCAAACAGGCAGGCGACGCAAACGGCGTGCAGAACTTTTTCATGCTCAAGCAGATCGGACGCAACCCCCTGATCGCCCGTGCGCTGACCGACATGGGATATGTGGGCGCTGTGTGCGTGGACTTCCGCGAGGCGCTGACGATGGTGGAAAATCAGATCCCCCTCGGCAACGTAGGGCATCTGGTCCAGATCCCCCGGGCGGCCCTGAAAAAGATCCTCCGCGCAAAGCCGGTGATCGTAACGGTGTACACGCTGGAAAAAGCCCGCGAGATCAGCGCAGTCTGCACCGAGCTGGGCCTGCACCAGAAGCTGATGCTCCGTGTTCTGGGAGAAGGCGACATGCTGTATTCCGGGCAGTACGGCGGCTTTGAATTGCAGGAACTGGACAGCGCAGTGCGTGCGATCGAGGCGATGCCGAATGTGGAGGTGGGCGGCGTGTGCAGCTTCCCTTGCTTTTTGTACGACGAAGCGGCACAGGACATCCTGCCCATGCCCAACCTCCGGACCGTGCAGACCGCAGCCGAAATGCTGCGCGCCCGCGGCTACCGGGACCTGATGCTCAATACGCCCAGTGCCACCTGCACCCACAGCATCCCGATGATCGCGGCGGCAGGCGGCACCCACCGGGGACCCGGACCCGGCATGATAGTCGGGGAACCGGGACACGGCCTGACCGGAACGACACCGTATCATGCCGGCCACCCGGATGCCGAGGAGCGCCCCGGCTACCTGTATGTTTCGGAGGTCAGCCACAATCTGGGCGATAAGGCGTACTGCTACGGCGGCGGGCATTACCGCCGCGGCCATATGAAGAACGCCCTGGTGGGCACGACGCCGGAAAATGCAAAGGTCGTGCCGGTGCTGCCGCCGGACGACTCCAGCATCGACTATCATTTTGAACTGCAGCAGAACTGTCCGGTCTCGGCTGCGGCGGTCATGGCGTTCCGGACACAGTTCTTTGTGACCCGGAGCCGGGTGGCAGTGGTCAAAGGGCTGTCCTCCGGCAAGCCGGAGCTGGCGGGCCTGTACTCTGCGCTGGGAGAACCGGTCCGGGAATGACAGAAAGGATAATTCGCAATGGGAAAGTTTGTTGTAATCGTTCTGGATGGTTTTGGTGTGGGCGCAATGCCGGATGTGCCGCAGGTGCGCCCTGCGGACTGCGGTGCCAACACCTGCGTGCATATCTTTGAGCGCACGCCGGACCTGAAGCTGCCCAATCTGGCAAGCCTTGGTCTGGCGAACATCGTGGGGCGGGAGTTCCCCGGCCTGCCGTTTGCGACGGATGCAACGTTCGGCCGTGCCGAGCTGATGCACGATGGTGCGGACACCTTCTTCGGCCATCAGGAGATCATGGGCACCCGCCCGGCAAAGCCTTTCGGCGAGCCGATCTGCAATAAGATCGAGCTCATCAAAAAGACGCTGGAGGATGCGGGTTACCATGTCCGGTATTACACCGGAACATCCGGCAAGCGCCTGCTGATCGTCAACGAGGCCTGCACCGTGGCCGACAACGTGGAATGCGATCCGGGTCAGGCCTTCAACGTCACGGCGGCCATCGACGACCTTGATTTTGAGGAAGAGCTCAAGATCGGTCATCTGGTGCGCAGCGTGTCGGTCGTGCCCCGCGTCATCACCTTCGGCGGGCGAGGCGTGCACCTGCAGAACCTGCTGGATGCCATTGAGGAACACGGCGATTACATCGGCGTGAATGCCCCGGCCAGCGGCGTTTACAACAACGACTACCATTGCATCCACATGGGCTACGGTGTTGACCCGGAGGTGCAGATCCCGACGATTTTGGGCAAGAGCGGCCTGCCGGTGTTCCTGCTGGGCAAGGTGGCCGACGTGGTCACGAACAATTACGGCACCAGCATCCCCATGGTGGACACGGCCAGCGTGCTGCAGCGCACCCTGGAGATCGTAAAGGAGCAGGAGACTGCGTTCATCTGCACCAACGTGCAGGAAACGGACCTGTGCGGCCACCGGGAGAATGTCGCGGCCTACGCAGACCGCCTGCGGGTGGCGGACGAATGGATCGGCAAGATCCGCGACGCCTTGGGCGAGGACGATATCCTCATCGTGCAGGCGGACCACGGCAACGACCCGACCATCGGACACCCGCACCACACCCGTGAGATGGTGCCGCTGATGATCCACAGCGCCCACTCTACCCCCAAGAATATCGGGATCCGCAAGACCCTCAGCGATGTCGGTGCGACCGCTGCGGACTATTTCCACAGCAAGGCACCGGAAAACGGCACCAGCTTTCTGCCGCTGCTGCTGAAGTAAAAACAAAGGAGCGGAGAACCGATGAAGATCATTCGCGCAAACGATTACGCAGACATGTCCCGCAAGGCGGCCAACATCCTTTCGGCGCAGATCATCCTGAAACCCGACTGCGTGCTGGGTCTGGCCACCGGCGGCACCCCGGTGGGTGCCTACCAGCAGCTGGTGGAGTGGTACAACAAGGGCGACCTCGACTTTTCGGGGGTGACGACCGTCAATCTGGATGAGTACCGCGGCCTGCCCAAGGACCACCCGGAAAGCTACTGGAGCTTCATGCACCGCAACCTGTTCGATCATGTGAACATCGACCCGGCGCACATCCACCTGCCGGATGGCACCAACCCCGATGCAGACGATGCCTGCGCCCAGTACAACCAGATCATCCACAGCGTGGGCGGCATCGACCTGCAGCTGCTGGGCATCGGCCACGACGGCCACATCGGCTTCAACGAGCCGGGCGAAGCCTTTGAGCTGGAGACCCACTGTGTGAACCCGACCGCCTTCCTCGTCG
>OGPL01003445.1_pt1 | contig 10050 bp, 7 predicted proteins | sample 1552901 | NCBI WGS metagenome assembly OGPL01 (sample SAMEA2580244, study PRJEB22360) | human gut metagenome | biome: human gut; feature: human-associated habitat; material: faeces | place: Denmark | collected 2008/2010 | reverse complement strand
TGGCAACCATTGCCGCCAAAGCCGAGGCAATAGCTCCGTTCAAGGCGGCGATACTGCCGCCACCGGGGACGGGATCGCTGCCCGCCACTTTATTCAAAAACTCTTTGACTGTTAAATCGACTAACATGGGATTAAATTATTATTAGGTATTACACAATTAGGTATCAATTCGCTATTAACGCACCGCTAAAGCACCGGGTGGAGTACGCCCTCCTTCACCGTAGCGTGCACACAATTCATGCCCACATAATAGGGCAGGAAATGATAATTATCCGTATTCAGCACCACGAAGTCCCCTTTCTTTCCCACCTCTATGCTGCCGATGCTGCCGGCACGATTCAAGGCGGCGGCGCCGTTCAGGGTAAGGGCGGTAATGCTCTCCTCGACACTCATCTTCATATAGATGCAAGCCAGTGCGATAGTGAGCGGGATGGAACCGGAGAAGCAACTGCCGGGATTAAGGTCGGTGGCCAGTGCTACGGCACAGCCGGCGTCAATCATCTCGCGCCCGCGGGCATAAGGTTCTTTCAGGGCAAAGGCGGTAAGAGGGAGCAAGGTGGCAACCACGCCTTTGTCCGCCATGGCATGGATGTCGGCATCGGAAGCGTGCAGCAGGTGGTCGGCGGATACGGCGGAAAGTTCCGCAGCCAGTCCCGCACCGCCCAGCGGCACTATTTCATCGGCATGGAGCTTCAGCGCCAATCCCATATCACGAGCGGCAGTCAGCAGGCGGCGGGACTGCCCGATGGAGAACACGCCCTGCTCGCAAAAGACATCGCAAAACTCCGCCAACCGGTTCTGAACGACGGCGGGCATCACTTCGCGAATGATGAAATCCACATAATCGTCCGTACGCCCGACATACTCCTGCGGCACTGCATGTGCGCCAAGAAAAGTGGAAACGATGTCCACCCGCTTGTGCTCGTCATTGTTCAGGCTGCGCATGACGCGAAGTTGCAGCAGCTCGGTTTCCTTGTCCAGGCCGTAACCGCTTTTCCCCTCGACGGTGGTCACTCCCATGACGCTCATCTGCTTCAAGAAGCCCTCCGCCTTGCCGCGCAACTGTATGAAGTTGCTGTTGCGGGTGGCAGCCACTGTGCCGACGATGCCTCCTCCGCGCTCCATAATGGACATGTAGCTTTCGCCCTTCAAGCGCCATGAGAACTCCTCGGCACGCTCTCCGCCAAAAACGAAGTGCGTATGCGAGTCCACAAAGCCGGGCAGAAGGCATTTGCCCCGGGCGTTGTAGTGCCAGTAGCGCTGATAGTATCCGTCGCGGTCCTCGCCACGATTAGGGCCTACGTAAGTGATGACGCCGCCGGTGACTTCCACCGTAGCGTCATCCATGATGCAGATCTCTTCCATTTCCCTGCCACAACGGGCGGAAAAGCCGATGGGAGTGACGACACGAGCGTTGAAGATGATAAGATTCTCCGTCATATTTGTTTCTGTTTCATTTAAAGTTCAGAACATTGATCACTGAAAGACAGTTGTGTGCTATTCACACGTCGGGCACTCACTCCATTATCCGGGCTTCGAGCACCTGCTGCATCGAGAAGTTCTCCAGTCCGAGGTAATAGGAAGCCGTATCAATCAGCGCTTCCATGGGCACAAGGCCGATAATCTCACTGCCCACGATGCTGACACCGTAGCGGCGCGCTTCGATGCGTACCAATTCGAAGGCGCGATAAAGGGCGGTACGGGTATAGTCGGTCATATTGATAGACACCTGCGTGATTCCCCGGTCTTTCAACTCCACTCCCATGGCCTTGCAATAGCGCAGGCCGCCGCCGATGAAGCGTATCTTCTTGGCAATATCGTGCGCAATCTCCAGACTCGGCGTATTCAGGTTGATGTTATAGGCCACCAGCGGCATACGCGCGCCAACCGCCACCGTTCCCGCAGTGGGATGCCGCTCGGCGGGACCGAAGTCGGGCTGCCATTCGGGGAGTTTTATTTTCTCCGCCATACCCTCGAACTCGCCTTTCCGGACAGCTGCAAGGTTTTCCCGGTGAGGGGCTGATGCGGATTTCTCGTAAAGGAACACAGGCAGGTTATAACGTTTCGCCACTTCCCCGCCCACTTCTTTGGAGAGCGCAACGGCTTCTTCCATCGTTACATTCTTAATAGGAATGAAGGGCACAACGTCCACCGCACCCATACGGGGATGCTGTCCCTGATGCTTGTTCAGGTCGATGAGCTCCACTGCCACGCCGATGGCCTCAAGCACAGCATCGCGCAGCGGTTCGGGCTCGCCCACTACGGTGACGACGAGGCGGTTGTGGTCTTCATCGTTACTGTAATCCAACAACTTGACACCCTGTCTGCCACGAAACGGGGCTACAATCCGGTCTATTTTCTGCAAGTCGCGTCCCTCACTGAAATTGGGGACACATTCTACGATTCGGTTCATAATGGTTATGTTTTTAGTTTGCTAACACGAGGATACAGATATATTATTTTTAGATTGGCATATTCTTTCTCTCAGACATAAGAACAAAAGAACAGACCCAATCTCTTATACCCTTGTCTCCCCTATAACAAGCCTGTTATTATTGTTTTATATATCTATCAATCAGTTCTTCATCCGCCACGTAAGGAATCGTGATGTGGTAACCATCCGAATGGGTGCGGTTGAACTCCTCGCTGGTTTCCATGGCATGCTCGTTGCGTGCCCACGAACGGCGTGCCACGCCGCCCATAACATCCCAAAGCATGGCGGAACGCAGAATTTCGTCCCCCCTTTCGGAGCCGTCGCACACCATGCCGAAGCCGCCGTTGATGGCTTTGCCTATGCCCACTCCGCCGCCATTGTGCAGCGCCACAAGGCTCATGCCCCGCGCACAGTTACCGGCAAAGCATTGCACAGCCATGTCCGCCATTACGTTGCTGCCGTCCTTGATGTTGGATGTCTCGCGGAAAGGGGAATCCGTACCGCTGACATCGTGGTGGTCGCGTCCCAGCATAATCGGGCCTACCTCGCCCCGGCGCACCATCTCGTTGAAGCGGAGTGCAATCTTCATGCGTCCTTCGGCATCCTGATAGAGGATACGCGCCTGCGTGCCCACCACCAGATTATTCTTTTCGGCATCGCGAATCCAATTGTAATTATCCAAGTCCTGCCCGCGGCGCGTGGGGTCGATACACTCCATTGCCGCCCGGTCGGTCTTCACCAGGTCTTCGTGCCTGCCACTGAGACACACCCAGCGGAAAGGCCCGTAACCGTAATCAAAGAGTTCGGGGCCCATGATGTCTTCCACATAGCTGGGGAAGATGAACCCGTTCTTATCACTGCCGTTGCGCGCTATTTCGGTGACGCCGGCATCGTAGACGGCTTTCATAAAGGAGTTGCCGTAATCGAAGAAGTACGTGCCCCGCCCCACGAGCTCTTTTATGGCAAGGAAATGGCGTTTCAGCGTAGCATCCACCTTACGGCGGAATTCCGCCGGGTTCTCGTGCAGCATCCGGGTGCGCTCCTCAAAGGTCAGCCCTGCGGGACAGTAACCGCCGTCGTAGGCGGCATGGCAGGATGTCTGGTCGGATAGCAGATCTATGTGTACCTGTTCTTTTGCGGCATATTCCAAGAGGTCCACCACATTGCCATGATAGGCAATGGAAATGGGGGTGCGACTGTCCATGGCCTCTTTGGCCAGTGAGAAGGCATGCGGCAGCGAATCCGTCACGTGCCCCACCCATCCCTGACGATGACGGGTGTCGATACGTGAAGCGTCCACTTCGGCTATGATAGCGGCAGCTCCCGACATTTCGGCAGCTTTGGGTTGGGCGCCACTCATGCCACCCAGACCGGAGGATACAAAAAGCCGTCCGCGCAAGTCGCCGTCTTGCGGAATGCCGAGTTTCAATCGCCCGGCGTTCAGGAGGGTATTGAAAGTGCCATGCACGATGCCCTGCGGACCGATGTACATCCACCCGCCGGCAGTCATCTGCCCGTAATTGGCAACGCCCATCTGCATGGCTGTGTGCCAGTCCTGCTGGTTGTCATAAAGCCCCACCATGATGGCGTTCGTAATGATGACGCGCGGCGCTTCGGGCTTCGACTTGAAGAGCCCCAGCGGATGCCCGCTTTCGATGACGAGCGTCTGGTCGCAGGTGAGGACTTCGAGGTATTGTTTTATCAGGCGGTATTGCATCCAGTTTTGGCACACCTGTCCCGTTTCGCCATAGGTGACGAGTTCGTAAGGATAGAGGGCGATGTCGAAACAGAGATTATTGTCTATCATCACCTGAAAGGCCTTGCCCTCGATGCAGCGTCCTTTGTATTCGTCAATGGGCTTTGCCTTGAGGTCGCCTTGCGGACGGTAACGGTAACCGTAGATGCGTCCGCGCGTGCGGAGTTCTTCCATGAACTCCGGTGCAAGCGTTTCGTGCAGTTCTTTAGGGATGTAGCGCAGGGCATTCTTCAATGCCGTAGCCGTTTGTGCCGGGTCGAGGGTGTAGCCGCGGTCGGGAGCCCGCCGGATGCCTTCTACGAAGGCGGGATAAGGGGGCAGTGTCTTGCTTAAGGTAATCTCCATAGTATAATAAGGTGAATAGTTACAAATTGTCAGCAGATGCGACTCTGTATCTGCCGCAATATAAAAATAAATCCCGGTATTCACAATAGAACACCGGGATTATTTATCATAAAGTCAGAACAATTACTTCTCCATTAACTTATACTGTTGTTTTACATAAGCCACAAATTCATCAGTAAAGACATATTCATCACCTGCTTTCCGTGCAGCCTTGTTATAGGTTTCCACAAACATCACCGGCTCCACAGAATTGTCGACAATCGCCTGCAATCCGAGTTGGTGCTTGATGAGCGTCGCCATATAAAAGCCATTCGGATGTCCGCCGTTAACCGGTAACTTGGCAACCTGCCCATAGACATCGGCGTCCACTGTTCCTTTCGAGTAACCCACCGTCAAAGAATCTATCTTTTGCAGTAGCTTCGGCGTATTGTAGTAGTTTTCGTTCATCTGTTTCAACACATCTTCACCGAAAAGCCCGGCGTCTTTCATAGAATAAGGACCCTCGAACTTGTTCAGAATATCAGCGCAACCCTCCGACTGCATCATGCTCAACGCGGCCGCAACAGGACTTCCACTGTCTTTGTATTTCTCTCGAAGATAGCCCCAACGATAGCTGTGATGCAGTTCGTGACCTATCAGATTGGCCAGGGATTCTTCATCCTGACTATAAACACAATTCAAATCCATAAATACATTGCCGCTGAGCGACCAGGCTTCGGGGGTAAACAAGAGAATGTAGAATTTACTGTGATCGGGATGTCGCATCGCAAAACTGTCCGGTAAGTATTTCAAGGCTTGCTTGTTGCCACGGACAAAAGCGCCGGAGAGGGCAGAACCTGCCAAATAGTCATCGAGCCTATCAAGGTCATCGCCAAACCGGCTGAGATTTTGAATACAAAAATAACGTACGATATCTTCATTGTTCTTCATCGTCTGAAGGGGAACGGACAAGATACTATCCTTAACAGCCTTTAAATTCCGGTCGAAAACAATTTCATAAGAAGCCTTAAAAGTTTTTTTCAGCGATTTCCCCACAGGGCGGTCAAAAAACTGCTTATATCCATCGGTGGCAAACAATATTTCCCACTCCTGTTGTGAAGGCAGATGACCGTTTCTCGCTTTCTTGGTCAGTTCGATAAGGGCTTGGGCTGATTCGGTGGAACAAGTCGGTTCAGACTCAAGCTGTCTCAGATATCTCCCGATGACCTCCGCCGACTCGCTCGTTTCCTTTTCAAATGCTTCTTGCAGCGCAGGATAGTCCGCCAGCAGTTCCAGCATCTTCTCCCTGCCCACAAACTCCGAGCGTCCCGTTTCCGGATTCAACTCATAATACACGCGCGCAAAGACCAGCCCCGAAGCATTGATGGCATCCCCCACTTCACCGCCCAGCTTCGTTGCATCGGGCGGGGTTGCGGTGCTTGCAGCGACCTGCCCCACAGGTTGCGCACAGAAATAAATCTTACCTTTCACCCACATGGCAGGCGCATACCAACCGCCGAAACGGTAACGCTTATAGCGCATCTTCTTGCAGTTGACGTAGAGCGACGTATCCATCCGCACCGCATAACAACGTGATTTCAAATAACGGCACAAGCCGGAGTTGTCTTCCGCCTCTATACGATAATCCGCACCGCCCATCAGATAAATCTGGTTCTTGGAACGCTTCTCCACTTTCAATATCGTGACCGTATCTCCGCGGCCTTCCACCAACGCTTTCAAGTTGGAATACATTATCTGCTGAGCCGAGCAAGGCAAGCCCAATAATGCCAATATCCCTAACAACCAACGTACTTTCATATCATTTCCCTTTCTTTCTGAAACTTTACTTACCCAGGCGAAAGGTACATTTTTTATCCTTATTCAGCAAACATAGAGAGGAAAAAAACATCGTATCGCCCATAAAATGATTTTCGTATATCTGCACCGGCCTTGCCCAACCCTCTCTGTCGCAGACAAAAACATCCAAAGCAGAAATGCGGGACCCCCTTGTTGGAACTACCGGGATACACTACTGATTACAAACGAGATACAGATACCAATCGAATACCAACCTTTGGTACACGCCGTACCAAACTGTGGTAGTCCTTGTACCAAGCTGTGGTAGCCCTCGTACCAAACTGTGGTACTTCGAATACCAAACTGTGGTATTTTGAATACCAACCGTTGGCATTTCACATCTTCTTAGGAGAGGAAAACCATATATTTACTTACCTTTGCCAATCTATAAAGCATGGGAATAAATGGAAAGCATTGAAAAAATAAAATCAACATACAGCCGCATTGCGGAGGAAGCACAACAAGAGTCGAACAAAATACAGCAAGCAATTTACCATACCGGCTCCTTACGGTTGCTGCTGTTCGTGACAGGAATCGCAGGGATTATCTACTTCCGGGAGGAAAGTTGGACGATACTGGCAGGAATCGCACTCGTCACCCTGCTGCCGTTCATCCTTCTGATAAAGTACCACAACAACCTGTTTCGCCGCAAAGACTATCAGGAAAAGAGAGCAGAGGTGAACCGGCAGGAGTTGGCCGCGCTGGATTACGATACGTCCTGCTTCGATGCCGGCGAGGAGTTTGTCGACCCCGCCCACCTGTATGCCTACGATCTGGACGTATTCGGCACACATTCATTGTTCCAGTACGTCAACCGCACCTGCACCGAACCGGGAAAACGCCTGTTGGCAAACTGGCTGGGACAGCATCTCGAAAAGAAAGAGGATATACTGGAACGACAGGCAGCCGTACGCGAACTGGCTCCCGAACTGCAATTCCGCCAGCACTTCCGCATCCTCGGCATGCTGCACAAAGGCACAGCAGCCGACGAAACCGAACTGAAAGCATGGGCGGCAAGCCCCGGCGTATTCCGCAAGAATAAGTTCTTACGACTTCTGCCGGCAACCGTCACCGGCATCAACGGCATCTGTCTGCTCCTTATGCTTACCGGTTATCTGCCCGCAAGCATGTGGGGAGTAATCTGGACGCTCTTTGTCACCGCCGGATTCGCCTTTACCGGAAAGATCACCAAAATACAGGCTGTGTACGGCAAGAAGCTACAAATCCTCGGTACGTATGCCGGACTGCTCAAACTGATGGAAACCCAACCCATGCAATGCAACCTGCTGAAACGCATCAAAGAAGAAATTGGCGGCGAACAACGGAAAGCCTCCCTCGCCATCAGCCGGCTGAGCAAACTGATGAACGAACTGGACCAACGCAACAACGTATTCATGTACGTCATTCTCAACGGTCTGTTTTTTGGGGAACTGCGACAGATAATGCGCATCGAAGCCTGGAAAGAGCAATATGCCCGCGAACTGCCGCATTGGCTCAGCGCCCTCGGACAGATGGATGCCCTCAACTCACTGGCAACCTTCGCCTATAATCATCCGGACTATTCTTATCCCACCCTGCTCGACAAGACCGATATGATTGCCGCCAAAGTCAACATCTCTTCCGATACGAAGAAAGCTGATACGGGAAACACCGGCAACAACACCCGTTTCATGCTTCGCGCAAAAGCCCTGGGACATCCCCTGATGCACCGCGACCGCTGTGTCCGCAACGACATCGACATGGAGAAACGCCCTTTCTTCATCATCATCACCGGCGCCAACATGGCAGGAAAGAGCACCTATCTGCGCACGATAGGCATCAACTACCTGCTTGCCTGCACCGGCATGCCCGTCTGCGCGGAAGAGATGGAGGCGTATCCCGCCCGTCTCATCACCAGCCTGCGCACCAGCGACTCCCTGACCGACAACGAGTCCTACTTCTTTGCCGAACTCAAACGCCTGAAACTCATCATCGACAAGTTGCAATCGGGTGAGGAACTCTTCATCATCCTCGACGAAATACTGAAAGGAACAAACTCAATGGATAAGCAGAAAGGGTCTTTCGCACTCATCAAGCAGTTCATGGCCTTACAGGCAAACGGCATCATCGCCACGCACGACTTATTGCTGGGCACCCTCATCGACCTCTTCCCCGAAAATATCTGCAACTACCGCTTCGAAGCGGATATCACCGACAACGAGCTGACATTCTCTTACCGCCTCCGCCCTGGCGTAGCGCAGAACATGAATGCGTGCTTCCTTATGAAAAAAATGGGGATTGCCGTCACCGACTAATCCCCACTCCATATCCTAACGGTTCCTTACCCGCAGCATCCGCTTACATCGCCTTGCATCTGGACAAGAATGCCGAAACCGCCGCAGCTTCATTACCCGTAAAGTAGCACACCGAGGTCACCGGAGTGTAAGTGTAAGGCACAAACTGAAACAATTGAAGTGCAGCAAATTTATTGTCTTGCGAAATCATAACGTCCAGACGTACATTACCACTCGACTCACTCTTGACACCGGCTTCACCGTCGAGCTTACCGCTTTCGAGCATCTCGGTCAGTTTTCCTATATGCTTCAAATCGAAAAACAGACTGCGTTCCTTCGCCACACTTCCCGTCGGCAGATAAACGATTTCTTTTGATTTCCAGAACAAACGGAACACCCCCAACAGAATCAATGCCGTCCCCAGCACCATCAGCCCCATACTCAAAGTAGAGGACTTATCGCTCATCTCAAAAATAGATGCGAAAATAAGAATGCCCACCAGCATCATCCCCACAGAAATAATAAGTCCGGAAACACTTGTACGCTTTGCAATATCAGGATGTGAAGACGCAAAAAGAGTCGCGTCGATAGTTTGAGTTGCCATAATATAAATAGTTTTATGAATTAATGAATATTGAAATAGTGAATAATGAGTACAATCTCCCCCATACAAGCATTATATGCCCGTACTCAAGGGAAAAAACAATGACAATAATACATTAAATCAGAATCCGCCGCAGTGCGAAAATGTAATACTCGCACACAGGCTGGCAACGATAGTAAGCGGTAGCATCAAAAAGCTTCTCTCTATGCAACGATAGAACCGCTTCACGCTGGGCAATCTTGTCCACCCAGTCCTTTAATGAAAAGATATATTCGGTAATATAAGAACGCTGGATACGGGACATGGTAAGCAACTGCACATGCCCGTTGTTGCTTGCCAACTCCGCAACCGGCAAATATGGCAAACGGGGCGAAGTGAAGCATGCCTCCTCCTGATGATGTGCAGCAACAGGCACCGTTCGGATATCCATAGACTCCTCCGCACCTGCCGAACTACCGTCGGCAAATGCAGCACCCGATGTTTGCCATACAATAAACGCAAGCACCAGAAACCCTATGAATTTTAAATATCTGCCCATAAACACCTGCAAATATAACAGTTTATTTCATAGATTTGTTTTGCTCATACATCTTTTAATGTTTGTTCATGTAAATAAAAGTATAAACAAAAAAGCCGCCCCAATCGCTGGGACGGCTTTCTATATATAAAAAGAATAGTTGAATTATTCTGCTTTTGCTTCTTCAGCAGCAGGAGCTTCAGCAACCGGCGCAGTTTCAGCAGCGGGAGCAGCTTCAGCAGCAGTCTTCTTTGAACGGCGGGTACGGGTAGCTTTCTTAGCAAC
>OGPL01003436.1_pt1 | contig 10067 bp, 7 predicted proteins | sample 1552901 | NCBI WGS metagenome assembly OGPL01 (sample SAMEA2580244, study PRJEB22360) | human gut metagenome | biome: human gut; feature: human-associated habitat; material: faeces | place: Denmark | collected 2008/2010 | reverse complement strand
CTTCCAGAAGCGGAAACAATACGGAAACAATACGTAACGATACGTAAGCGATGTGGGTTTGATACGAGGTCGATAGGAGGAGCAAGGGAGGAACATAGGAGTAACTCCTCCAAAATCGTCAAATAACGCAGGTTCACACCCATTATAGCTGTAGCACCCTGTCAACAACCACTTCATTCGTGCTTGGCGGATACTGTACTTCTCTCGCTGGTTCCACCGTTTCCCCTTCAGGCTTCTGACGGCAATTTGTGCTAATTTTTATTAATTACCGTTCTAGTACTTGGTCTTTTGTCCTAAATGGTTTATCTTTGTCCTCATTATTGCGACCGGTTGTGGTCGTTCGAAAGAGACTATGCTTGCTCTTTTTCACGTTGAAATGAAATAATGATAATTATGGATGCTGTAGTATTAAATGAAAACACTATCAAGTATGCTGAAATGTATGCAAAATTGCATAATATCAGCGTGTCTGATGCGATTGAAAAGGGTGTTATGATGCTTTTGGGTAAATTGCAATCCAAGGAGAAATTTTCAGATACCGCTGAGTTCCAGGACGCGTTAGCCTATGTCAGATCATTGAAGGCGGAAAAGGGGAGGCCTGTTCCAGAAAACGATAATGGTCTGGATGCGTTAATTGAAATGAAGTACGGCAAATGAGAGTTTTTGTAGATACGAACATACTGATAGATTTTGTATGTAACCGCCAAGGCTTTTCTGAGGCGGCAGAACGTCTGTTCGCCTATGGTTGCGTGGGAAAGGTGAAACTTATGACTTCCGCTTTGTCTTATGTGACAGTTATGTATGTTGCACGCAAATATGGGTATCAGAAAGTCAAGGAGTCCCTCCTAAGTGTCTCGAAGTTCGTAGAAGTTTTAGATTTGTCTGCAACTACTGTAATAGGTGCGCTTTCTTCGGATTGGGTAGATTATGAGGATGCCACGCAAAATAGAACAGCCGTTGAGGCAATGGCTGATTGTATTGTTACTCGAAACAAAAAAGATTTTAAAAAATCAGTTTTGCCCGTATATAACACAACAGAATGGTTAGACATCTTTGAAAACGAGTAAAACTTCCGCTTCAATACATCTATGTAGCGGATTTTTTGTACTTTTGCATTCAGATAACAAAATACCAAGCATGAATATGGAAAAGAATTTCAAGCGCACTACGGTGACTGCGGCCCTGCCTTACGCCAATGGCGGCGTGCATATCGGCCATTTGGCAGGCGTCTATGTGCCGGCAGACACCTATGTCCGCTATCTCAGACTGAAGAAAAAGGATGTGGTCTTCATCGGTGGAAGTGATGAGCACGGCGTGCCCGTCACGATCCGTGCCCGCAAGGAGGGTATCACCGTCCAGGAGGTCGTCGATCGCTATCATAACCTGATCAAGGACTCGTTTGAGAAGTTCGGTATCTCGTTCGACATCTATAGTCGCACGACCAGCTCCATCCACAATAAGTTTGCCTCCGACTTCTTCCGCAAGCTCTATGACGACGGCAAGCTGGAGGAGATCACCGAGGAGCAGTATTGCGACGAGGTGACGGGCGAGTTTCTGACCGACCGCAACATCGTCGGCACCTGCCCCCGTTGTGGTGCCGAGGGCGCCTACGGCGACCAGTGTGAGAAGTGTGGCGCCACGCTCTCTCCCGAGGAACTCATCAACCCGACCAACAAGAACAACCCCGGTCACGGACTGGTGAAGCGGCCCACGAAAAACTGGTATTTGCCGCTCAACCAATATCAGCAATGGCTGAAGGAGTGGATCCTCAATGGCCACAAGGAGTGGCGATCCAACGTCTATGGACAGTGTAAGTCGTGGCTCGACATGGACCTGCAGCCCCGCGCCATGACACGCGACCTCGACTGGGGTATCCCCGTGCCCGTGGAGGGTGCCGAGGGCAAGGTGCTCTACGTATGGTTTGACGCCCCCATCGGCTATATCTCCAACACCAAGGAGCTTTGCGACGCCGACCCCGACCGCTGGGGATCGTGGGAGAAATGGTGGCAAGACCCGGAGACGCGCCTCGTCCACTTCATCGGCAAGGACAATATCGTCTTCCACTGCCTCATCTTCCCCACCATGCTCAAGGCCCACGGAGGCTATATCCTGCCCGACAACGTGCCCTCCAACGAGTTTCTCAACTTGGAGAACGACAAGATCTCCACGTCGCGCAACTGGGCCGTCTGGCTCCATGAGTACTTGGTCGATTTCCCGGGCAAGCAGGACGTGCTGCGCTATGTGCTCACGGCCAATGCCCCCGAGACGAAGGACAACAACTTCACGTGGAAGGATTTTCAGGAGCGCAACAACTCGGAGCTGGTGGCTATCTATGGCAACTTCGTCAACCGCGCCCTGCAGCTTACGAAGAAATACTGGAACGGCGTGGTGCCCACGCCGGGAGATTTCCTCGATGTTGATCACAAGGCCGTGGAGGAGTTTAAGGACGTGAAGGACAAGATGGAGCAGCTGCTCGACGGCTTCCACTTCCGCGAGGCACAGAAGGAGGCCATGAACCTCGCGCGCATCGGCAACCGCTACATCACGGAGTGTGAGCCGTGGAAGGTGTGGAAGACGGATCCCGACCGTGTGAAGACGGTACTCTATATCTCGCTGCAACTCGTTGCCAACCTCAGTATCGCCTTTGAGCCCTTCCTGCCGTTCTCCAGCAAGGACTTGCGCGCGATGCTCCGTCTCGACAGTTTCGACTGGAAGGACCTGGGCAGCACGGAACTGCTGAAGCCGGGTCATCAGCTGGCCGAGCCGCACCTGCTCTTCGAGAAGATCGAGGACGAGGTCATCCAGAAGCAACTCGACAAGCTCGCTGCCACGAAGAAGGCCAACGAGGCCGAGAAGGCTGCTGCCGACTACAAGGCGGCACCGATCAAGTCGAACGTCGATTTCAGCGAGTGGGAGAAGCTCGACATCCGTGTGGGTCACGTCAAGGACTGCCACCCAGTGAAGAAGAGCAACAAGCTCCTGCAGTTTACCATCGACGACGGATCGGGTACGGACCGCACCATCCTCTCGGGTATCGCCAAGTACTATAAGCCCGAGGAGCTGATCGGCAAGGACGTGCTCTTCATCGCCAACCTCGCTCCCCGCAAAATGATGGGCATCGAGAGTTGTGGCATGATCCTCTCTGCCCTCGACTTCGATGGAAGCCTCGCCGTCACCTCCCTCCTGCGTGGGGTGAAGCCCGGCAGCCAGGTGGGATAAGTCTATAAAGCGAACGATCTTTTCGCCCCATACGACAAAGGCCATCGTAACAGATCTTTGTGGTATGGGGCGTTTGTGTTGTTTCCAATACGGCCTGCTGAATTAGGAAAACAACTAGAACAACTTTTACAACAAGTGACAACGCTTCGCGGGGATTGCCTCTTCGAGGCCCAAGCAGACCAAAGGTTGCTTGTAGCGAAACAACAATATACAACGCTTTGCCAGGACAATCAGCAGGAATAGATATAGCCCTGACTATAACACAACTTCATGTGTCATTACAAATATCGGATGAACCAAAAACCAAGGAGGTAGTGCGGCTGCTACTCCCCGCCGATGGTGAGCGTCTGGTCGCAATAGTCCGTGACGGCCATTCTGTGGGTGACGAAGATGATGGTCTTGTCCGAGTCTTTGAGGACGTTGGCCAGGAGCTGTCGCTCCGTTTCGGGGTCGAGGGCCGAGGTAGCCTCGTCGAAGAGCATGATGCTACGGTTGCGGAGCAAGGCACGGGCGATGGCGATGCGCTGCGCCTGTCCTTCGCTTAGTCCGCCACCCTGTTCGGTGCACGCCGTGTTGAGGCCGTCGGGCAGGTCGAAGACGAAGTCGGCACAAGCCTTGCGTAGCGCCTTCTCCATCTCCTCGTCCGTGGCATTGAGTTTGCCCAGGCGCAGGTTGTCGCGTATGGATCCGCTCAGCAGCGTGTTGCCCTGTGGTACATAGGCCAGATTGCAGCGTGTGCGGGGCGAGAGTTGGCGCACGCGCTTGTTGTCATAAAGTTCTATACACCCGTCCTTGGGCGAGAGCAGGGCGAGCAGCAGGCGGACGAGCGTTGTCTTGCCCGCTCCCGTCGGACCGAGGATGGCCGTGCAAGATCCCGGGCGGAAGTCGAAGGACAGGTGGTCGATGACATTCTCCGTGCCGTCGTCGTAGCAATAGGTTGCCTCCCGGAGGCGGATGCCACAGGGGGAATCCATCCACAGAGGAGCTCCCTGTTCTTCCGTCGGGTCCTCCTCCAGTTCCATCAGTCGCTCCGCTGCCGTCATCACGCCGACGAAAGCCGGGACGAGACGCGTCAGCTGGCGGGCAGGCGACTGGATGCGCGCCACCAGTTGTAGGAAAGCCGTCATGCCACCAAAGGTCAGCGATCCCGCCGACATGCGTATGGCCGCCCAGGCGAAGGCCACCAGGTAGCAGAGTGAGAAGCCCAAGTTGAGGATGAGGTTGGAGAGGACGGAGAACTTCGTGCGGCGCACGACATTCTGCCGCAGTTTGCGCTGCTCGTCCTCCAGTCTATCGACCGCATGGTCGGTGTCTTCGAGTGTCTTGATGAGCGTCTGGTGCTGGATGGTCTCCTGCAGGACACTCTGGACGACAGAGTCGCTCTTGCGCACCTCGCGTGTCAGTCGGCGCATCTGCCGCATGTAGATTTTGCTGAAGAGAGCGAAGAGGGGAATAGCCAGGACGATGATGATCGCCAGTCGCCAGTCCATCTGCAGCAGGTAGAAGAACGCACCACAGAATAGCAGCACCTTGCTGAGCGTGTCGGGGATGGTCTCGGTGAGAAATGAGACCACTTGCGTCACGTCCGTCTCCAGGCGGTTGAGCACGTCGCCAGAATGGCGCCGCGCCTTGCCGCGCCAGGTGGAACGCAGGATGCGGTCGAGCATCTGCTGCTGCATGCGGTTCTGTGCGCGGATGCCCAGCAGGTTGCGCACCCAGACCGAGGCGATGCTCAGCGCAAACCCCATCAGAACGAAGGATGCCATCACGGCCACCGAAGCGAGGATGCTGCCCTCTGCGGCATGAGAGGCCACGTCGATGGCGTGCTGAATGGCCCAAACCGACCCGAGCGATACCGCTACGTCGCCCAGTCCGATGAGGGCGTTGAAGAGCGCCTGGCGACGGTTGCCCCGCCAGGCATGCCAAAGCCACCGAGCGATCATCGTCGCTGGATACTGACGGTTGGCCTCTTGCAGCTTGCCGCCGGAGAGTCGGTCGAGAACCCTCGCTATTTTCCCCGTTATACTCATGGTGCTATCGGATATGTGATTTTTGCGCCCCCTGCTTTATTGTCTTGGGTCAGCCCCCCACATCAGTTTTTCGCGTAGGGTACTGAAGTAGGTGATATCTCCCCGCACGACCATCTTCGCCTCGTAGGGCGCGCGGCGGATGGTCATCACCGTCCCCTCGTGGAGTTTGGTCGCCTCGCCATCGATGGCGATCATGAAGTTGTGGCTCCGGCTCTTCACCTCCAGGCGTATCTCGCTGGTGTCGGGGAGCACGATGGGGCGTGTGCTCATGCTGTGGGGAGCCACTGGCGTGAGTGTCAGTACCTTCGACTGTGGCACGACGATCGGTCCGCCATTGCTCAGCGAGTAGGCCGTGGATCCTGTCGGCGTGCTCACGACGAGGCCGTCGGCCTGGTAGGTGTTGAGATACTGCCCGTCCACGGTGGCGCGGACCGTGATCATCGCGGCAAAATCGCGCTTGAAGAGCGAGATGTCGTTGAGCGCATAGGGATAGATGCCGAGCGGCTCCCCCTCCGTCTCGATGCCGATGACCGACCGCGAGTCGATGCGATAGCGCCCCTGGTAGATGTCCTCCACGGCCGTGGCAAACTCCTCGGGCAGCACGCTGGCCAGGAAGCCGAGCCGCCCCATGTTGATGCCGAGCATCGGGATCTGCTTCTCGCCGACACGACACGCCGCCTTGAGCACCGTGCCGTCACCACCCAGGGAGAGGGCGAAGTCGGCCTCGAAGTCGCGGCCATCGATCAGCTCGTCGATATCCAGCCGGTAGCGGAGGATCTTCGAGAGTTGCCGGGCGAACTGCCGCTCCATCAATATCGTGGCCCCATGCTGGCGCAGGACGCTCAGTATCGAACCGATGCGGGCGGTGTCGCGCGCCTTGTAAGTGTTGCCAAAAATGGCAAAACGTAGCCTTTGCTCCGTCATAATTGGTCGATTAATCATTCTTTTCGCTGCTTTTATACGCCGTTTCAAAAGGTTTTCGTATATTTGCAGTTGGAAATTTTCCGCAAAAATAATTATTTTAAACGAGAAACAAGACTTTAAAGCAGAATATTATGGCAAAAGTGTATGAATTTCTGGCCGATGGCTTTGAGGAGATCGAGGCGCTGGCGCCTGTAGATGTCCTTCGCAGGGGTGGTGTGGAGACTGTGACGGTGAGCATCATGGGCCGTCGCGAGGTCGTTTCCGCCCATGGTGTGACGGTCGTCGCTGACCTGATGATCGAAGAGGCTGGCGACTTCTCGGATGCTGACATGCTCCTGCTCCCTGGCGGAATGCCCGGCAGCACCAACCTGCGTGACCACCAAGGGGTGATAGCGGCCCTTCAGCGTCAAGCACAGACCGGGAAGCGCGTCGGAGCCATCTGTGCCGCTCCCCTTGTGCTGGCCCATGCCGGCCTGTTGCATGGTCGCCGTGCCACGATCTATCCCGGCATGGCAGCCCATCTCGGCGACGCTATCTACGAGGAGAAGTTGGTCGTGGAGGACGGACTGATCACAACGGCCGAGGGACCTGCCGCCGTGCTGCCCTATAGCTATCGTCTCGTCTCCTACTTCCGTGGCGATGAGGCTGCGCAGAGCATTGCCAAGGGAATGGTGTATGACCGTTTGCTTCGCGAGGGATGAAACGCTATGTCGTGATCGTGGCTGGTGGAAAGGGCACGCGTATGGGAGGAGACGTGCCCAAGCAGTTTTTGCCCATCGGCGGACGCCCCGTCCTCATGCGGACGCTGGAGCGTTTTCATGAGTTTGATCCTGAGATGCATCTTGTTGTCGTCCTCCCTGCCGATCAGCAGGACTACTGGCGGGCACTGTGCGAACGCTATCAGTTTGACTTGCCCCATGCCTTGGCCTCGGGGGGTGCCACCCGTTTCGACTCTTCGCGCCATGGACTGGCTCTGATCCCCGACGACGAGGCCGCCCTGGTAGCCGTCCATGATGGCGCGCGCCCCTTTGTCTCCATCGAGACGATCGGCCGCTGCTTTGCCAAGGCAGAGGAGGTGGGAGGTGCCGTCCCCGTCCTTCCCGTCACGGACACGCTCCGTCGCAGAACAGAAGGGGAGGGGAGCGAGACCGTAGATCGGAGTCGCTACTTTCGTGTGCAGACCCCGCAGGTCTTTGACGTGCGCCTCCTGAAGGAAGCCTATGCCCAACCCTACCGTCCGGAATATACCGACGATGCCAGCGTCTATGAGTATTCGGGCGCCCATCGGGTGGCCCTCGTCGAAGGCAATGTCGAGAACATCAAGCTCACCACGCCCTTCGACCTGCTGGTGGGCGAGGCTTTGGCCCATGAGGCATCGGCTGAGTAGCCATGCCGCATGGGATAACCTATTAAGATAAAAGAAGAAATGAATCTACTCGAACAAGACATCATGTACCTCCCCGGGGTTGGGCCGCGTCGCAAGGACCTGCTCAACAACGAACTGGGTGTGGCTACCTATGGTGACTTGCTGGAGTATTTTCCTTATAAGTATGTCGATCGGACGAAGATCTATCGCATCTCCGAACTCACGGGCGACATGCCCTTCGTCCAGATCAAAGGCCATATCCTTAGTTTTGAGAGCCACGAACTGTCGCCGAGGAAGAAACGGCTCGTGGCCCATTTCACGGACGGGACGACCATCTGCGACTTGGTGTGGTTCAACGGGGTGTCGTATGCTGCCAAGACCTATCTGATAGGAAAGGAGTATGTCGTTTTTGGCAAACCGGGGGTCTATAACGGGCGCATCCAGTTTACGCATCCCGACCTCGACGATGCCTCGCAGTTGCAACTCAACGATATGGGGATGCAGCCCTACTATGTCACTACCGAGCGCATGAAGAAGGCAGGGGTGACGAGCCGGAGCGTGGAGAAACTCACCAAGACCCTGATTGGAAAGTTGTCCCAACCGCTACCCGAGACGCTGCCACCCTATATCACGGGACCGCTGCACCTTATCTCCCGCGATGAGGCCCTGCGCAAGATCCACTATCCCAAGACCGTGGAGGACACCCAGCGGGCACGCCTCCGACTGAAGTTTGAGGAACTCTTCTACGTTCAGCTCAATATCCTCCGCTATGCTTCCGACCACCGCCGCAAGTATCGGGGCTATGTCTTCGGAAAGATTGGCGACCGCTTCAATGGCTTCTATGCCCACCACCTGCCCTTTGCGCTGACCAATGCGCAAAAGCGAGTGATGCACGAGATACGCGAGGACGTGCGGTCGGGACGCCAGATGAACCGCCTCCTGCAGGGAGACGTGGGGTCGGGCAAGACGCTGGTGGCGCTCATGGCCATGCTGATAGCCTTGGACAACGGATTCCAGGCCTGCATCATGGCGCCGACGGAGATCCTGGCCGAGCAGCATCTGCAGACTATCCAGGCGTTTCTGCAGGGGATGGAGGTGCGCTGTGAGCTACTGACGGGTATCGTCAAGGGAAAGCAGCGCAAGGCCGTACTGGAGGGTTTGGCCGATGGGAGTGTGGATATCCTCGTGGGTACGCATGCCGTCATCGAGGAGACGGTGCAGTTTTGTCGCTTGGGCCTTGCCGTTGTTGACGAGCAGCATCGCTTTGGTGTGGCGCAGCGGGCGAAGTTGTGGGCGAAGAGCAGCAATCCGCCTCATATCCTCGTGATGACGGCCACGCCGATACCGCGCACGCTGGCCATGACGATCTATGGAGACCTCGACGTGAGCGTCATCGACGAGCTGCCGCCGGGACGCAAGCCCATCGTCACCCTACATAAATATGACAACCAGCTCACCTCGCTCTACCAAGGAATCCGCAAGCAGATCCAGCAGGGACGGCAGGCCTATATCGTCTTCCCCGTCATCAAGGAGAGCGAGAAGAAGGACTTGAAGGACTTGGAGAGTGGTTTCGAGGCGCTGAAGGAGGTGTTTCCAGACCTTCGGCTGAGTAGGGTGCACGGCAAAATGAAGTCGAAGGAAAAAGAGGAGGAGATGATGATTGTGCTCTTACACGACTTTTTGCTGCGGGGTGCCAAGCGCGTCCTAATTGCCGTTGCAGGCATCTTCGGAGCGGCTATCTCTTTCGCTTTCGTAGACATGATGCCGTTCCTGATCTGGATGCTGATCTTCGTAGCAGCGGATTTCGCGACCGTACTCTATGCCGCGCGGTCGACTAGCACCTATCAGAGCGGCGCCAGTTGCCGCCGAGTATGAGAAGAAAAAGGGTTTCATTTCTGAAGCCCTATATTCTCACGACATGCCACAAATTTCTTTACACAGGAAAAGCAACTTGAAGATGATTCTTTTTAGGCTCTGATATACGGGTTATATGGGAGATATCAATTGAATGTTCAGCTTGCCAAGCGTCGTAATCCGCCTGCAAGCCATGCCTCGGGGCTCGGTCCAGAAATAGCCGCAGAAATTCGAACAGCCATTTCCGGAGTTATCGGACTTTTTTCTTTGATGATGCGAGTGACAGTACTGGGAGCCACGCCGATATGACGAGCAAACTCCCTGGCACTGATTCCGAGATACTCTAAAGTTTCTGCAACCATTCTCCCCGGGTGCGGGGGATTAAACATCCGAGCCATTAGTGATAGTCCTCATAATTGATGATTTCAGGATGAGAAGGAACGGCGGCTCTTTTTATGGACGCCGAGAATCTTCCGGACGCCCCTCGCGGTCGGCCTGATCAAGCGCTCCGGCCGATTCGGCTTTCGCTGCATCCGCATCAGTCGGTTTTGAATCATGATTGAGCACTCCCGATTCAGATTGCTCCCCATGATCGGTCTCAGCCGAGCTGCTCGCCCCTGCATCCAGAACCTTTTGGATTCGAGTTCTGCGGAAGTCCGCCAATGCTTTGATCA
>OGPL01003432.1_pt1 | contig 10074 bp, 12 predicted proteins | sample 1552901 | NCBI WGS metagenome assembly OGPL01 (sample SAMEA2580244, study PRJEB22360) | human gut metagenome | biome: human gut; feature: human-associated habitat; material: faeces | place: Denmark | collected 2008/2010 | reverse complement strand
CAGATCCAGATAGCGGCGGGCGGTGTCAGCCTCCTCATTGAGCCGCTGGATAATGCCCTGTACTGTGTTGGGGGACGCCCGCATCTGCGATTCATACTGGAATACCATGAAGAACCGGTGCTGCAAGGCATTGCTGGCCACACCCATGCCGATGTCCTGAATGTTGTCCTGGATCATGTCACGGCAATAGGCGTTGTCCTCGTTCTTTGCGTACTCCTGCATCCGCTCAACGTAGCGTGATATGTCGGCAGGCAGCGTCCGTGCCTCAAACTGCATATGATCCGGCGCGATCTTCAGATATGCGGCAAAGGCTTCCACGATGGCCTGCCGGTCCTCAGCAGACTTCAGGTAGATGTTCACCGGTACGATCTCAAGGATCTTGATAAAGCGGTTGTCCTTTGTGATAACCACGCCGCCGATGATATTCTTGACGGGCAGCCAATCCTGAATGCTGCCCTGATAGCTGGCGGTAGCGCGGGTCTCCACACCGCCGCCAAATAGTGCTTTTTTGATACTCATGCCGTTACCACTCCTCTGAAATACATCATGCGCCTGCGGCAGTGCCATGCCCACCAGCCTTTCAACCAGCGTGTCAGACTGTCATCGCTGACACCCATCAGCCCGAAGCCGCCGATGGGGACGACCAGCGAAACGGTCACGATGATCTTCGGCGTCAGGGAGAAGGGCAGATATGTCAGGCACACATACAGCACCGGCAGGCATAAAAGAAGGGCCTCGATGAGATTGCGGATCTCAAACAGGCCCAGAATCCGTCCAGCATTGGTAAAGTTGACAGGGATATAGTAGGTGTCAGTGTTCATCCTCGACCTCCTTTGCGGGCTGCAAAAGCCGCCCTTTATAGGTTTGGTATTCTTGCTTTAATTCTTCCGGCGCACCGTCCCATTCCGCCAGCAGCCGCTCCATCCCGAGACAGATCAGATGCTCGTGGTACTCGGTAGGCGGAATATCCGCCAGCTCCATGCGGCTGAGATGCTGGTTGCTGATGTTCATGCGTCCGGCAAGCGCTTTCAATGTGATCTTATATTTGATGCGCAGAACGCGCAGACGGGTGGGAACGTACATTATCCGGCCTCCCTGTATTCGATGTAGGGGATGCGGCACCAGCCCTGCCAGCCGCGTCCGGCGACCTCCGTCCGTACCACGCCGTACTTGGTACCCATGGCCTCCACCGCGTAGCCGTTGCCTACATAGACGCCGATATGGCCCTGTTTCCATAGAGCGATGCCCACAAGCTCCGGCATGGTGTCCATTGTTCCCGCCATACCGGCCTTCTGGGCGTTGGCGTACATCCGGTCAGCGCCCATATCGGGCATTCCGTTCGTGCCGTAGTTGATGGAGCCGCTGGCGGCATCAAGCCACCCATAGCCTTTGATGAGTCCGATGCAGTCCGCCGTGCGTCGGCCCAGCCAGTTGGCGCGGATAAAGTCCTCATATTTGCCGACGCCCTCTGGATACTGCTGAAGCTTGTAGTTGAACAGAGCTTCTGTCAGGACATTTCCATAGGTACCCCAGCAATAGCCCCAGTTGTTCTCCCACGCCTGCATGGCGTAGGCGGCAAGGTCTACGTTATTCTTGGTGGAGGGGCTGACAAAACCGGACGTATCAATGGTGTCGCCGTAGCTGCCGCCGTGCTCATAGTCTCCGGTATAGCCGGTGTCACCGCTGTAATTGGGACGGTATGGCGCGTAATATTCCGCGTATTCCTCCAGCGCATTGCTCTCGGTCAACACCTCATACAGCGCACCCGCCCATGTGCGGGCATCTTCCTCAAAGGAGAGCTGATCCATAAATGCCTCCGGGTCAAGGTGGTCAATTTTGATGACCAGCGTTCGCTTGAGCAGGCCGCCGAACTCGAAGATGTTCAGTGTCGGCTCATAGCGGAGCCGGGAGGTCGCCAGTGACAGCACGGCCTCCGTGGTCATTACCTCCAAGTCCTGCTGATAGGCCACAGAGCTGATAGCAATGAATCGGCGCAGGTCATCCTCATCAAAGTCGCTGTTGATCTCCACCCCATCGATCTCTATGCCCTCCTCTTCATATTGCTGGATAAGGCTTGTCACGATGGCGTCGATCTGCGTGTTCTCAAAGTCCTCCAGATCCATATAGAACCCGCCCAACGTCATGGCTTGCCCTGTCATGCGGGCAACGGACGCTGTCCCGGAGGAGGAAAAGCCAAAGAAGATATTGGGAAGGTAGGCAAAGATCAGCATAGGCAGCGCGATCAACGCCGCCAGCACCCAAATTGCCAGCTTGGCGAGAAACGGCGCAGCCTCCTTTGCCGCCGCCACGGCAGCGCCGTGAACACCGCCCGCTGCGGCTGCCTTGGCGATCCTCGCGGCACTGACAATGCGCTTTGCCGTGTCGATACCGCTGTGCTGGCGCTGGTTATCCTGCATGGCTATCGTCCTTTTTCTTGCCAGCCCGCTTGCTGCTCTTGGCGTCCTTCGGGACAGCGCGGCCCGATACGGCGGGCTGTTTCACCGGCGTAGGGATATGCAGCGTCTGCTTGGGCGCACCTTGGGTATTCTTCGTGGGGCTGACGGTCGGCCTGCGGGTGCTGTGACTCATTCCTGCGGTATCGGGACGAACCCCGCTGCGCTGACCGGTGGACACAGCAGCGGGGGCAGCACTCCGTTCCTGCGGTATCGTACTGGAGCGCGGTGCCTTGGTCGGAGCATTGGCAGACGCGGGAGCCGGACGTGCGGTTTTTCCCACCACAGTGGGACGGGCGGGGCCGGTATCCCTGCTGTATCGGCTCTCAAAAGCAGAGGTCGCCGTATGCTGTTGGGTGGCAGAAGCGGTATGCTGCTGCGCACCCGCCTGCATATGACTGCTGCGGCTGACGGTATGGCCTGCTTTTCCTGCTGTATCGGAGGGCGCGATCTTCTGCTCACCGGGAACGTGGCTCACGGGGCGGCGTGTGCCGGGCATGACGAAGCTGCGGTCTGCCGCTGCGGACGCCGACTGCGCGGCCGGTTCCGTGCCGGATGTCCGCGGCTCAGTCTGGCGCGGCGAGTTGCCGGACTGCTGCTCGGAACGTCTGCTGTCGGCAAAGGTGTTGACCGTGTTGACGCCGCCATAATAGCGCCCACCGCTGGCGGGCTTGTTTCCGGGATTGCTGCCGGACTTGGCCTGTGCCTGTGCACTGGTTTTTCCTGCGGCAGTGTTCTTGCCTGCGGTCTGCACAACACGGGAGGCCACCGTCCGCGCCACCGTATAGGTCAGCACACCGGGGAAGGAACGCCCCAGAGAGTCACCGGTGATGGCAGGATTTAACCCGATCCGCGTGATGATGGCGTCGATCTTTTTGGCTACCTTGACTACGGTAAGTACCATCACGATCCACGGCAGTACATCCAGTCCGCTGGGATAGAAGGACAGGATCGACAGCAGCATTTTGACGAACACCACATTCATCACCATCAGCAGACACATGGAGCCGTACATCCGGCACCAGCCGGAGAAAATATCCGAGGTGCTGCGGCTGCCGCCTACGCCGAAGGCCAGCGGCGCCATGATGGTCAGCACCGCCAGAATAAAGTATCGTTCCGCCATCTCAAAGAACAGCTTGCAGGACTGGAACATGACGATAAGACCACAGATAATGACCAGCAGCCACGAAGCGGTCAGACCGGCGAAGATGCCATCATCCGGCAGCTTGATAGTCGCGGCGTCCGGCATCTGCACCATGTCAATGATAACCGAGGTCATATTCAGGCAGACATCGCAGATCTGCGGACTGACCACCAACAGGAAAGAAAAGACGAAGGTACGGGTGAACAGCAGCTTGGGATCGTCGGCCTCAAAGCCTACTCCTGCCATCATGCTGCGGGTGGCCTGAAACACCAGATTGCCCAGCAGCAGCGCCCAGCCCACACCCAGCATGATCTGCCGGATGGTCGTGATAATGGGCATGTGCGTTTCCAGATAGGCAAAGTCGAGGCTCATCAGGTCAAACAGCACCGAGGAGAAATACTCCCAGCATTCCAATATCAGTCCGTATGTCCACTCCAAAAAGCCCCGAAAGAGCAGCTCAAGCATAGTCGGTCACCCCTCCCATTCGAGGAATGTGATATTTCACGGCTCCAGCGTGGCAAGTCCCTGAAACAGCGGGACAACATAGGCGATAAATGCGCCGATGCCGTTGATAATGGCCCACGCCAGCCAGATGCGCTTCAGCCAGTCCCATGCCTGATCCGATTTCTGCTGGGTGTTGGACATCTTCGCACCGATCACGGCGATGGCGGTCATAAGACCTGCCAGCACTGTGCTGACCGAGGCGATGTGGGTATAGATGTCCTTGATGATCCGGCTGGCCGCTGTCCACATATCCTCCACGGCGTAGACGGGAACCAATAAAAAAAGCCCTGTCAAAAACAGGACACAGCAAAAGAGATAGACCTTGTATGCGGTTTTCATGTTCATTCAGTTTCCTCCATAGTGGCAGATGGTTCGTTTTCTTGCAGGATATCTGATAAATGCGCGGCAAAGGCACGCATGAAAATGGGGAGGATGTCCTTGCTGCCTGACAGCCACCAGATGGGGTCAGGCAGACCGCGGCGCATGGCGTCATAGGACATGGATAGTGCCAGCAGTGCTTGGCGGGGCCGGTTCTCCGCTTCCTCGCTGATGATGTGCTGGCAGACGCCCGCCGCGCTCTCGTGGCTCTCTACAGAGTCGCAGAGCTGATCGTAGTAAAGCCCAGCACTGACATAAGCCAGCGGTCGGATAATGCGTTCATCCGGCGTACCATCCGGCGTGAGCAGCCCCATCCGCCGCAGCCGCATGGCAGCGGAATCATCAAAGGGCGTGGTAATGTGCGGCGGCATTCGTTGTGCGTGCATGGTGATCCTCCTTGATATATCAAATATTTATTACAAGTATTTAAAGGGAACATCTGACAAAAGTAATATTAATCGGGAATAGACACGTTGCCTGGAACGGCTTTAAGTAATAATATAAAAGCTCGACACTATGTGTCGAGCTTTTATATTATTACTTAATAACAAGTCTGTACCGCGATTACATAGAAATCTCTGTCGCAAAAAATATTGTATCACATGTGTCTAAATCTATCGGCGCTTTGGGTAACTTCGTTCTACACCACAAACAAAACAAATCGTGACCGTGCTTTACTTTTTGCTGGCAGAAACCAAGCCGCTTTTTTTCAAGTGAGATGCTCGTTCCACCAACAATCCAAAAACATTTGCCATTGTTAAAATATTATAATTCTGATACAATTCTGAAAAGAACATATCTTTATATACACTTTCCAAAAATGTATCATCGCAATCACTGTCGTTCACATCGCCAAGTGCATCAAATTCAAAAATATGCCCACTCTTGTCGATTAGCTCAGCAATATATTCCTGCTTATAATCAAGAATTATTGAAGACAACGCAAAATAAAAGGCAAACCGTTGCTTTAGAAAGTATGATACATGATCAAACCTTTCGGATGTTGGCATCTTATATTCTAGTGGATTGGCTAAAATCACTGCGTATGCAAGGGCTGCAGCTCGTTTATATCTACTCAGCGTCTTTTGTTCATCTTTAAAATATAGTTTTTTTGCTGCAGTCTTTATTGCAATATATTGAGTATATACTTTTTTTGCAGAATCTCTGCTAATCGAACACACATCAGAAACAGCTATTTTTTTATTTGAATCGATTTCGATTTCTGATTTCAACCAATTCTCGCAAGAGCTGTTCCATAGTTCTTCAAACTTTTCCGCTTTCATAATAAATACCCTTAATGAAAGATTCCCAAATCTAACGGAGACATCACAAAAATGTCACGACAATCCATCGACACTCCTTTGTTTGAAACGCCTAGTTTTTCCTTGCAAGCACGTATTTCTTCACTTGTGTGTTGAGCCATTGGGGGCAACTTTGATTTCCTAGCGGCTCTTGTATAACGACGCCCCAATATAATCGCCGCTATAACTGAGATACCAGAAATTCCGAAAACAATCCAATCAAAAAATGTCATAATAGTTTCTCCGTGGGTTTTATTTTATGTAGGGTCTGATTTGTCATACATTCATTTTGAACGTTTAAAGTATATGAACTCAGGCCACAAAATATGTATTAAAGAGCACAATTCAATCAATATGTAATTGATTTTTTTCGGCCAGTTCAACAGCAGATAAGAAAGTCGTAATAACAAAAGAGCCTTTTCGCTCCGGTTTGGTCGCGGCTACATCCGCAACCATAAGCACAATAACAGAGGTGAAAATCACTGCCATAGTCCAATATGAAAAAGAAATCCCACCTAAGATTGCTACGCTATCCCGGATATAAACGATATAATTACTAGAGTAGCCTTCAAGGGGCTCTATTGTCGCTGTTAGCCCGATTGTCATGCAGAAAGCACCAAGGAATGTAGCAAAAACAAGCAAACCGGTTTTCTTTTGAGTCAATTCATCTGACCTGTTCGTCATAAATATCCAAGACGATGCGGTTACTATTATTGGTATAATAGAGAATGGAGTTCCGCTGTTAGGATATAATAGCGTGATAATTAAACAGGCTATATTTATTCCTGACATTACTAGCTTTGCGTAAAATATCATTGTGTGTACCCTCGCCAATAAGTATTCATTCTTTGTAAATGCTATATACTTTTATATAACATAAGAGAAAAATATCTGACCAAAAATTTGAATTTTTTTGTAAAAAAGCAGAAGCAGTTTCAGCAGAGTACACGATACCTTTATCATATTTATATAAATATCACTTTGTACATACAGTATTATAATTATAAACTGTCTCTTTATATAAATCAAGGCTTTTCAATTTTTTGTTTCGATTGTGTGCCGATATAAAACGAACTTGTAATAAGAAGCATTTCAAAAGCTAGCTAATGAATATTTAACCAGCCAGTTTAACAGTCTTGGGCACATCATTTCACTCGCTCACGCAAAAACTCCAAAAACATTTCCTCCAACTCCGCCTCACTGCCGATCTGCTCTAAGTATGGTGCAAACTTCCTGCGGTCAAAAGTTATCTTCTTGGATGGTGCGGAATGCTTCTTATCTGCGGCGGCGCGTGCTTCACGCCACGCGGCGTAGATGACCTGCTTATCCGCTGTGGGCGGCGGGCATTTCTGTGTGATGTGGTTCATGGCGGCCTTGTTCAGCCGATACCCTTCAATGCGGCACATCTCCACAAACGCCTCCTGTGAGGTTTCATCGTAGTCGGCGATCATATCCGCACAGCTCAGCGGCAAGTGCCGGGGATCGCTTTCCAGAATATCCGCCAGAGGCGGGATCAGTCCAGCCAGCTTGACAGCCTTGCGGATCTCATATTCTGTAACGCCAAAGAAATCCGCTACGATTTCTCTTGTTAGGAACTTCTGGCGATTTTCGCCAGAAGTTCCTAAGTCCGTCCGCTCACCTTGGCGCCGCTTAGCCTCCAGCATAGCCTTGTATGCTTTGCCTCGCTCGATGATGGTCAGTTCCTGCCGCCGCAGTAAATTGGTAGCTGTGGCGATGATAATGGCGCGGGCATCGTTGGCCGCGACGACCTCAGCAGGAATTGTGTCGTGCCCGGCCATGCGCCATGCGGCAGTGCGATTGTGTCCGGCCAGAATCTCATATTCATCGCTACCGGGGATACTCCTGACGATGATACGCTCCAGCAAGCCCTGCTCAAGAAGCTGCTGGGAAAACGCCCGCAGTTTTTCCGGGGAATATGGGTGAAAACCAATATCGGTGGTGAAAAAGGGACGCAGTTTGTCTACCGGAAGCTCGCGAATCGTAGAAGCTGCCACGGGAAGCGGGTCGATAAGGCTTTCGTAGGCCCTGTTGCCGATCTCCATTTCCGAGACCTGCTGGGCAGCGCTCATGCGCTGCTTCAGCAGGTCCTTCATGTTGTTGCTCTTAGCCAAGCGACAACACCTCCCACGCCAGACTGCGGTAGGACTCCGCAGCGGGGTTCTTCGGCGCGTAGTCCAGGATACTCATACCGGCGGCAGGGCATTCCGCCACCTTGATGGTCTGCTCAATGGGGCGCTCAAACACATGAAACGCCTCCCCGTAGACTTCGCCGACTGTTGCCCGAACGCTCTGGCAGAGCTGCGGACGGGACTGATACATGGTCAGCAGGATGCCGGCGATTTTCAGCGAGGGATTGAAGTGGGCCTGCACTGTGCGTACCAGCTCCAGCACATCGGGAATGCCCTCGCTGGCGAGGTAGTGAGCTTGCACAGGGATGATGCAGTAATCCGCGGCGGTCAGCGCGTTGACCGTCAGCAGCTCGTGTTTCAGTCCGCAGTCGATGATGATATAGCGATAGGTGTCGCGCAAGGTGTCCGTGATATGCTTGAGCATTGCTTCACAGCTGCGGCCGCTATCACCATAGGGCTGATACTGAGATAGCTGCATGATTTGCAGTCGGGCCGCGGCATCTGCCAGCCTGCGATTGGCGGGAACGATGTCCATGCCGGTATCGCTATGTAGGATAGCCTTTTGCAGATGCTGCGCAATGTCCTCCGGATAGTCGATGGCGGCCAACAGCAGAGAAGCCAGTGTGCGCTTCATTTCGCCAGCGGTATATCCCAGCGCCGCAGTCAGATTGCCCTGCGGGTCGTTATCAATGAGCAGGACTTTCTGCCCTTCGGCGGTCAGCGCGGCGCCAAGGTTCAAGGCCGTCGTCGTTTTGCCAACGCCGCCCTTGGAATTTGTAATGGCTATGATGGTTGAATTCTTCATAAATAGAAGCTCCCTTCAAGAATGAGACCTGAATCGATCTGCTTGAGATGATCACCTCCTTTGGGCAGCTGCGGTGGATTTCGTATTGCACAAATACGGCCTATTTCATGTCAGTGAAAATAGGGACAACGCCAGAAACCCTTGTAAAATCAAGGCTTTCCCGTGTTGTCCCTATTATATATCACTCACATCCCCTGCACGATGCCGCCGGTGGCGGACAGAAGCCGGGGATCGGTGATGCGCAGGAGCATGTTGCGGGTGGGCTCGTCCGCGCCGTAGAGCCGGACGATCTCCACCTGGTACTCCGCCGTGTCGCTGCCGGAAATGGTGGCCAGAATGGTGGCGCGGCCTGTTTTCACCTGCTGCGCCGTGGCTACAGGCACCGGCGTGCCGCCGGAGAGGAACTCTCCGTCCGCCACGGTGCCGAAGATGCCGCCGTCACTGTTGACGGTGACGGTGCCCACGTCCCGCTGCACGGAGAAGTCGCCCTTCAGCTCGCCGGGGTCGCCCTTCCTGCCCTTCTTCACCGCCTTGACCGTCGTCTCCATGATGGAGCCGGAGGCCAGCGGCATCAGCTGGGCGGTGTCCACATCGGTGATGCCGTGACCCAGCGCGCCGTATTGCCCGGTGGCCGGGTCGTAATAGGTCAGCGTGCCGATGCCGGCCATGCTGTCGCGTATCCACGCGCCCAGCTGCCAGGCGCCCCCTGCGCCGGGACGGGCGCAGGCGGACAGCGCCAGCGTGGAGCTGCCGCGGCGGACGGTGAGGGTCGTCTCCTGTCCGGCGGCCTCCGCCAGCAGGGACTGCACCTGCTCGGTGGAGTCGATGGCGGTGCCGTCCATGGCGGTGATGATGTCGCCCTGCCGCAGGCCGCAGGTGCGGGCAGGCGTGTCGCCGTCCGCCAGACCCACCACCAGCACACCGGCAGCAAAGAGCTTGATGCCCACCGCCTTACCCAGAGGGATCACGGTGCGCTCCGCCGAGACTGCGGGCGACGCCCACGCGGACTGGGCGCACAACGAGAGGGAGAATACCGCCGCCAGCAGCCAGGCGGCCAGGCGGCGCGCTGCGGGGATATGCCGTGTTTCATACAAGCGTCTCACCCCTGATCCTGTTGTTTGATTTTGTCGCCGGCGACAGCGTTACTTTGCGCCGAACGGCGGCGAAGCATGAGAAACAAAATCAGGATGAATTGGAAAACGGCGCGGACACTGGCGCGGCGGCGGCTGGGAAATTTTGCCGCGCAAAAAGGCGGAGCTGCAACAGCCCCGCCTCAGTTTGCCGAAAAAGCCTGTCATTGCGAGCCAGTGCGCGCCGCGAAGCAAGTGCCCTTGGGGTA
>OGPL01003425.1_pt1 | contig 10090 bp, 10 predicted proteins | sample 1552901 | NCBI WGS metagenome assembly OGPL01 (sample SAMEA2580244, study PRJEB22360) | human gut metagenome | biome: human gut; feature: human-associated habitat; material: faeces | place: Denmark | collected 2008/2010 | reverse complement strand
GAAGACCGAGGGTTCGCGTGTTCACCCCGGCTGCCGTACTCGTCCCGGTTGCCATACCGTCATTCTTTCCGCCCGAGGTCCTCGATCTCACCCATCCCTTCCTTTTCCGGTACGATCAGCCTCTCGCCCCGGAAAAACACGCTACGCCGCCGATTTCCCTCATCGGCACGGAAATCCCCCTGCCGTCCCCCAACAGCAGCGCTTCACCGTCCTGCCGGCAGGGCCGGTATCGCTTTCTTCCCGGCAGGTCAGTACCCGAGCTTACCGACCCATTCGCGGATATCGCCGGCGCTCGCCCGATTCAACAGTTTCCCTTCTTTCCAATCGATGTCGGGATATGTCTTTTTCAACGCCGCCGCGCTATTCGTGATGCCGCTGCTCCCCGAGGTGGCGAACGGTATGACCGTTTTGCCGTTCAGATCGTGACTTTCGACGAACGTATTGACGATACGCGGCGCAAGATTCCACCAAACGGGATAACCGAGAAAAATCACGTCGTAGCCGTCCGCGTTCAATGCCTCGCCGCCGATTGCCGGACGCGACGCCGGATCGCTCATCTCTACCGAACTGCGCGACTGTTTGTTGTTCCAGTCGAGGTCGGCACTCGTATAGGATCGTGCAGGCACAATCGCATAAAGCTCTCCGTTCGTAACATCCGCCAGTTTTTCGGCAGCTCGTGCCGTCGTTCCCGTCGCCGAAAAATAGGCTACCAGTATTTTGTTGTTTGATTTTCCTTTGCTCATATCCTGTCTTTGTTGTGCGCCGGTGGCAGTAGCCATGCCGACCACCGACAGCAATATCAATAAAAATCTATACATGCGGCTGATTATTTAAGTTTGTCATACTCTTCGTCGGTAACGGGTTCCAGCCATTCATTGGAAGCGTTTTCGCCTGCAATCTCGAACGCCAGATGCGCGAACCAGCTGTCGGCTGCCGCACCATGCCAGTGCTTTACATTGGCCGGAATGTGGATGACCGTTCCGGGCAAAATCTCTATCGCCGGTTTGCCCTCTTCCTGATACCAGCCGCGCCCGGCCACACCGATAAGCATCTGTCCGCCGCCTTTCGTGGCTTTATGGATGTGCCAGTTGTTGCGGCAGCGAGGCTCGAAAGTCACGTTGGAAATATTCACCTGCTCACGCGAAACCGGTGCGAGGTAACTGTTGCCGGTGAAATATTGGGCATACGCCGTGTTGGGTTCGCCGATGGGGAAAATCATTTCGCGTTGGAATGCAGCTTTTGCATCCTCTCCGGTCGTCTCTTCCGCCCATACCTCTTTCGCCAGACGGAATGCCGCCCATGCTTTAGGCCAACCGGCATAGAAGCCGATATGTGTGATGATTTCGGCGATTTCGGTGCGGGTGATGCCGTTGCTCTTCGCCGACTGCAAATGATATGTCAGCGAGTTGTCTGTGATACCTTGACTGATGAGCGAGGTAATCGTCACCAAGCTGCGGTCGCGAAGACCGAGCTTGTCGGTGCGGCTCCATACCTCGCCGAAAAGGACGTCGTCGTTGAGTTCTGCGAATTTCGGGGCGAACCCGCCTAACTGATCGCGCCCTGCTGTCTGTACTATCTTTTCCTGTGCCATAACATTAAATGTTAAAACGGTGAATACTGAAATTAAAATAATTCGGTTCATGATTCTTTATTGAATGAAGTTATTGATTCGGTTCGCGGGATTGAGCGGCGTCTGGTCAGACAACACCAGCGACTTGACCATGTGCAGCGTCCCCTGCTTGTATTTTTGGAAATGTTCGGAAGCGATATGCTTCTCGTAGGCTTCACGGCTCGCATAAGTTTCGAGGATGGTTACCTTGCAGGGATTCTCCTTTTCGCTGACTGCGTACATCGTCAATACGCCCGGTTCGGTACGCAGGGAGACTTCGCCCACCTCGGTCGCGTATTTCATGTACTCGTCGAGATGCTGCGGGTAAACCTCGATTTTCGACAGGCGCACGATACCGTCGGCGGTCATCGGCTCCTTGGCGCACATTCCCGGCTGCTTGTCCAAGTTCAGGCATTTGCCGATAATCTCTCCGGTGGCGATGTAGGAATAGGTCGGAAACTCGAACAGCACGGGTTTCAACCGCGTATAATCGAGTTTCCCGTCAGCGTCGAGTACATCGGGAGCGACGTAGGTATTGGCGACGGAACAGATGAAGTTGTCGAAGCCTTCGGTTTCGTAGATGTCCACCACGGCGCACTCCATCGTCAGTGGCGAGGCGTCGATTACGGGCGTGCCGTTCTCTCCCCAATGATATTCGAATACGTTTGATTTATCGACCGATGCGCCGCTCACGCTGCCCACATAGTCGGCTTTCGGCAGCATTTCACGACTGACAAGGTTGATAGAAAGTTTTTTGGAATCTTTTATCCCTTGATTTGTATGATGGCTTTTGCTCATGCTCACGAGAATCCGGTCGTGACCGATAATACCCGTATGCCCCACGACGAGCCAGTTCACCTTGCCCTCGACCTCCGCACCGACAACGGTCATCGGTTTGGGATAGAGAGCAAGCAGGTTTCCGATATTTTTCTTTTCCATTTCCGTACTGTTTTGTTTGTTTCCCTCCTTTGCCGGTTGCGTATTGCACGACAGCAAAAGTAAGAGAAACAAGATGGTCCATATCGATTTTTTCATCCTCAAAATGGTATTAAAGGCTTTGACGCAACACTTCGATTACATCCTCACGGGTGAGGATGACATAGCCGCTTTCGTTGATGGGGCATGCATCGGCCATGCCTTCAAGTTGCGATGCATCGGCACCGCAAGCCGTGATATTCATTGCCAGTCCCAAGTCACGCATCCACTCTTCCATCCTCAGCAGTCCTTCAACAGCAATATCCTTTTCGGTCTTGCCATCAGAAGATATACCCCATACATTCTCCGCCAAGCGGCAGAATTTCTTCTCGGCATCCTTTGAGCGGCTGATGAGCAGACGGTAATAAGCACCGCTGACAGCCGAAAGCGTATGCCCGTGGGTAGCGTCAGTATAGGCCGCTACGGCCTGTCCCAGCATGTGTACCATCCAGTCGGTGGGTTTACCGCAGGCGATAAGCCCGTTCAAAGCCCATGTCGCAGTCCACATGATGTTGCTGCGTGCCTCGTAATCCTCCGGATTGCCGAGCACTTTCCGGGAGCTGACAACGAGGGAACGCATCAGCCCTTCGGCGATGTAGTCGGTCGTGTTGTCGTCCGTCCCCGAAAGGTATTGTTCCAGAATATGTGACATGATGTCGTAAATGCCTGCCACCGTATGGTGCTTGGGTACGGTATAGGTGTAAACGGGATTAAGAATGGAGAAATCCGGATTGCGGAAATAATAGAACTTCTTCCGGTTCTCGCTGTGCTTGGAGATGACGGAACAACTGTCCATTTCCGATCCCGTTCCCGCCATCGTGAGCACGCAGCCGACAGGAATCCAGCGACAGGTCATTTCTCCGAAATTGTTGAAATAATACTCCCACGGGTCATGTTCGCAGTACGCGGAGCCTGCCACCGCCTTGCAATAGTCGCAAACGGAACCGCCGCCGACGGCAAGAATAAAATCCACCGCTTCTTTCCTTGCGAGCGCCACGCCCTCCATCACCTTTTCGATGGTGGGATTGGGCATGACGCCCGACAGTTCGACCGTCTGCTTGCCCGCTTTGCGCAGCTCCGCCAGCACCGCATCGTAAATGCCGTTCTTACGGATGGAACCGCTGCCGTACACCAGCATTACTTTTTCTCCGTACTTGCCTAACTCCTTGCTCAAATTATCCAATGAGTTTTCCCCGAAATACAGTTTCGTAGGATTGTAAAAAGTGAAATTGCCTAACATATCAATTTGTTTTTAAGTTATTACTTGTCGTTAATATTCTTGATGAACCGTGCCGGAACGCCGCCCACAACGGTATTGGCCGCTACGTCTTTCGTAACGACCGCGCCTGCCGCAACAACGGCATTGTCACCGATGGTCACGCCTTGCAGTATGGTGGCGTTCGAGCCGACCCACACATTCCTGCCTAATACGATAGGTGCAGGATAGGTGGACTTTCGTTCTTCTGGTGCAAGACCGTGGTTGAGCGTGGCAAAGACCACATTATGACCTATCTGGCATCCGTCGCCTATCATGACTCCACCGTGGTCTTGAAAATGACAGCAGGCGTTGATAAACACGTCTTCGCCCACGGTGATGTTTTTACCGAAATCCGCATAGAGGGGTGGAAAAACGCGCAACGATTGCGGAACTTCATAGCCGAACAACTCGGACAACAGCCCGCGCACTTCATCCGGCGTATGATAAGCCGCATTCAGGCGGAACGTGACGCGACGGGCCTCGTTACTCATCTCGTCCATGAAACGGTGGATTTCCTCCGTATCAAGAGGCTTCCGTGTCTTTACGTATGTCTTGAAATCTTCTATCGTCATATATTTATTGTCTTTCGAATTTTACTGCTATATCTCCTCCGATATTCAGAGCTTCGATACCGTCACCATCGATACGACCTATTTTGATAAGGTCATCGCTATGCGACCAGCTCTTGCAGAAAATCGCCACGTTGCCCCACGGCGCATAAATCGTGATGTCGCCGGGCGTGGGCGCACAGCCGCGTGTCACGCCTTCGGTCGTCAGAGCCGGACCGGGATAAAATATTTTCTCGGTCGTGTTGTTGTAATCGTTCAGTGTAACCTCTAACGGCAAACGGGAAAGAAAATCCCTGCCTGCGGCATTGTCCTCCATCGTGGCGGTAATCGTGCGGTCGCCGACCGTAATGTTCACTTTCAGAGAAGTTTCATCCGGAGTACCCGGTTTATCCGATTCTTCCCGCCCTGCTCCGATTTCTTCGAGCCATGCAGGAACACGGGTCGCCATTTGCGAAAGCCCCGAAGATGTCAGCAACAGGGTCCGGTCGATTACCGTCGCTTCCGGGCATAGGCTGCGTGCTTCACTTACCGATGTGGAGATACCGCTGCTGCCGCTGGTAGCGAACAGGGCAATCCGTTTTCCGGCAAGTTTTGCTGCGTGTTCGTGCAGGAATGTCTGCATCGGTGTCGCCATGCTGCTGTACCAGATGGGATAACCGACGAATACGATGTCGTAATCGTCAAAACTCTCCATCGAGGTTTTGACAGGCGGATAATTGCCCTGACGGATGGCAGCCAGTTCTTCTTGCGACCGTTCCAACATGGAGTTGTAATCATTGTCGTATGCCGTTTCCGGCTCCACTTCAAGCATGTCGCAGTCGAGTGTCGTCTGAATCAGTTGCGCCACACGTTCGGTATTGTTCGTGCGGGAAGCATAGAGAACAAGGTAACGACCGTTCCCGCCGGGGGCAGGCATGTCGGGATTATCACCGGAATCATCACCGCCACCCGGATTTTCCGGCTGTTCGGGCTGTTCAGGAGTGAACGGTTCGCCAGAACCGCCTCCGCAAGCTGCCATAGACAAGGCGGCAAACAATAAAAACGGAATCAATAAAATCTTTTTCATAATTTATATTCTTTCATTCGTTAATCTGGCTTTTTGCTATCATGTCCCGCATTATCTCCATTTCATTATCTTCCAATCGGAAATCTATGGGTTGAATTTCATTCTTCCATTTTTCGCCTTGGCAATTCGAGCAAGCTCGATTGCCCTCGGCTTGACAAAATGGTTCGTTTTTCTGTTCCGGATAGATTCCGTCCTGCACGAGAAAACATCTTACCACATTTTCGGCAGAGGTATGATAACGGTCTGCGATGAAGCATACTACTTCGTCTTCGAACAATTCCGCAGGAATGTCAATTCGCTCATTCTTCATTTAGTTTAAACTTCACTTCGTTCGTTTACAATCACTCCCGCCTCGGCATAGCTCAAACAAAGTTTGGCTCTGCTCTCGGCTTAACCGTTTATTTCTTTTGATGATGCAAAGTTACCGGGTTGTACGATGACGGACTTACCGATAAGTGGGTGACTTGTACCATTTTTACTGAATTTGAAACGCCCTATATTCGGCTATGTGATTGAAATGATGTATCTTTGCATTTGTATGAAAGGAGCTATATAGGATGTTATGAACAAAATTCTGAAGGTCAGAAACGTGGGCGATTACAGCCGGTGGGTAGGCCATACCGACCGACATCCGTTGGTCAGTGTCATTGACTACGCGAAAGTGTCCCCTGTACGTCATAGCCTGAACAATTACAGCATCTATGGTATTTTCTTTCATGACGAAGCAGAAATAGACCTGGCATACGGTTGCGGAAAGTACGACTACAAGAAGGGAACGGTCATTTGCGTCGCCCCCGGACAAATCGGCGGAAAAGAGGACAACGGCGAACGGGTGATGCTAACGGGCTGGGCGTTGCTGTTCCATCCCGACTTGTTGCACGGCACCACATTGGAAAAGGCGATAAAGAATTATTCCTTTTTCGATTACCGTGTCAATGAAGCCCTGCACATGACCGACGAAGAACACGGCATCCTGACATCACTGATGCGCCAGATAAGGGATGAACTCCGGAAAAGGCACGATGAACTTCAAGATTCCATCATTGTGGGCTATATCGAGTTGGTTCTGAACTTCTGCCAGCGTTTCTATAACCGCCAGTTCATCACCCGGAAATTTGATAATTCGGATATGTTGATGAAATTCGACCGTTTATTGCACGATTACTTTGACGGGAACATGCAACTGACACTCGGCTTGCCGACGGTGCAGTTTTGCGCCGACAAATTGTGCATGTCGTCCAACTATTTCGGGGATATGATAAAAAAGACAACCGGCGATACTGCAAGCAATTATATCCGTCAATATATCATCCAACGGGCAAAAAACGAACTTGCCACCGGTGAAAGCATTGCACGGGTAGCATACGGATTAGGCTTCGAATATCCCCAGCATCTAAGCCGGATGTTCAAGAAACTGACAGGAATGACACCATCGGATTATTACGAAAGTCTGCGAAGATAGATCTTACTCTTTATAATTTTTATATCTGCATGGAGTATAAAGCACATTTTAGTTTACTTTGTTTTTTCCTATACGTACCCGAATTAAAGTAAACCTAAATCTGTTTGTAATCCGCTTATATGCAGATATGGAAACAGTCCCATTTTATACCACCTAAAATGCCATGATTTACATTGGGCTAATCGAACAATCCGTTTACCAGATTGACGGCATCATCCTTTTTCTGATTGATGATTTTGGCGTACACCTGCGTCATTTTCACATCGGCATGACCAAGTAGCTTCGAAGTGGTATATAAATCCGCTCCGAGCGTCAGCATCATCGTCGCAAAAGTGTGCCTCGCCGTGTGAAAAGTGAACCGCTTGTCGATTCCCGCAGCTTTCGCCCACGGCTTGATGAGTATATTCATCATCGACGGACTCGGCAAATCGAACACATGGTCATCTGTCGTCTTGTCTCCCCGTTCCGGCATCCATTTCAACGCTTCGGGGGAAAGAGGAAGGTAAATCGGCTCTTTGGTCTTTTGCATAGACACAGCCAAACGGTATTGCCCTCTATCGATGAATATGTCTTTCCACCTCAATTCCACAATATCGCTCACGCGCAATCCGCAGAAACACGAGAACAAATACGCGGCCTTTACAGCCTCATTATTCATCGGAGTGGCAATCAACGCCCGGACTTCCTCGATGGTCATATATGACCGTTTGCTCTCCGGCAGGCGAATCTTATCCGAATTATTGATTTTGGTAAACGGATTGACTTTGATAATCTCCGCACGAACGGCAGCGTTCAAAGCCCCGTTCAGGATACGATAGTAGGTGTGGAGCGTAAAGTTCGACACCCGCTTTCCTTTGGGACGGTATTCCGTCATCAGATAGTCGAGGTAGTCTTGGCAGAATGCTTTGTCGATTCGATCCATCGTCATCCGTTCTCCTGCATAATCTTTCAGGATGCGAATGGTAACTGCAATTTGATTTCCGTCTTTTTTGCCCCGCTTTGCCTGATTCTCCTTATACGTATTCATCCAATCGAGCAAGAATACCTTTTCCCTGTTCTCGATACCTGCTTCCCCATTAGTCAGTTCGATGATTCGTTTTGATTTAATTGCATTGGCTGCATCCATCGTGGCTTGATTCCGCTTCCGGGCATTATTGTCTGTTTCCGGGATGATATACATTTTGAGGTACTCGTATGTCCGCTTTCCATCGCGGTAAATATCCAGATACAGACTCTTGCTTCCGTCGCTCAACGGCTTCATCCGAAGATGGATGGGTTCTTTGACTTTCGTCGGCTTCTTTACTCGTGGCATATTCAATTCCTTTATTCGTTATTTCTGTTGCAAAGGTAAGAATAATAATCCGAATTGAGGAACAAATAAGAAACAAAAATGTACCGAATAAGAACCAATCAACTGAAAACAATGAAAGCAACTGAAAAGAAATATATGCACTTAAATACTTATAAAACAGCGTATTTATTTTTTTTACTTGTTTGGTTCTTATTTTCTTTTTGTGGGTTTATTCTATAAATCTAGAAAATTTCAAGTACAACAAGGTGGAGCGTAAACGCTCACGTACGTATGGGCTTTACTCTGTTTGTTGTGCACGGTTATTCCAGAACCTCGAAAGGCAAACAAAAGTTCTGTCCCTCGTTTTTTATGTGCCTTATTAAAATAAATTTTGAGCCGAGGGACACGGTATATAAAACGATAAGATGATTATGAAAAAGTTGATAATGGTTGTCTTTGTGTTGTTCTGCGTTATGGAATACAGCCTTGCAAATTATCATGAAAACCAAAATGAAATCCGTTGTGAGGAGATTTTATCAGCCGGTATGCCTTGTCCAGAATGCGGTGGAGCAGGTAAATTTCACAGGCAAGTGGCTTGTAATGCCTGCAATGGGGGGGAGGGTATTATATGGAATCGGTGCCCTGTGGAGCGTGCAGCAATGGGTTGATTTATGATGCGGCTTCGAAAGGAATGGTTTCCTGTCAGCGATGTAAGGGTACTGGATATGTTGACGAGAGACGATCCTGCGGTTATTGTCATGGTTCCGGCAAGCGAGTTGAGCAAGTCGTTTGCGATATATGCAAAGGAAAGGGAATCGTATTTGAATAGACAGACGAAGAGGTCGAATTTCGACCTCTTCGTTTTTCTGGTGCATTGTTGTCACAAACTTGCAGGGGTTATGCTACTGCACCTCAGCGCCGGAAGGGCATTCTTCCCGGAATCTTCGGCAGCTTCATCTTACCGCCGCCGGCGACCATCTTCATCATTTTGCGCGTGTCGTCGAACTGTTTCAGCAGGCGGTTTACGTCGGCCATCGTCGTGCCGCTGCCTTTGGCGATGCGTTCGCGGCGGCGGGCATTGATGATTTCGGGGTGTTCGCGCTCGGCGGGGGTCATCGACGAAATGATCGCCTCGGTCTGCTTGAAGACGTCGTCCGGAATGTCTACGTTCTTGAGCATCTTGCCCATGCCGGGAAGCATCGACGCAAGGTCTTTCAGGTTGCCCATCTTCTTGATCTGCTGTATCTGGCCGATGAAGTCGTTGAAATTGAACTGGTTCTTGACCAGCTTCTTTTTCAGCTTGCGGGCCTCCTCCTCGTCGAACTGCTCCTGCGCGCGCTCCACGAGCGACACCACGTCGCCCATGCCCAGAATACGGTCGGCCATACGTTCGGGGTGGAAGACCTGCAGGGCGTCCATCTTCTCGCCGCTCGAAATGAATTTCAGCGGTTTGTTGACGACCGAACGGATCGAGATCGCGGCGCCGCCGCGGGTGTCGCCGTCGAGTTTGGTGAGCACCACGCCGTCGAAGTCGAGCCGGTCGTTGAACTCCCGTGCCGTGTTCACGGCGTCCTGACCCGTCATGGCGTCCACGACGAAGAGCGTTTCCGAGGGTTTCACGGCGGTTTTGATGGCCGTGATCTCCTGCATCATCGCCTCGTCTACGGCCAGACGTCCGGCGGTATCGACGATCACGACGTTGAACGCGTGCTGGCGTGCGTATTTTATGGCGTTTTCGGCGATCTGCACCGGGTCTTTGCTGCCCTCTTCGGTATATACCTCGACGCCGATCTGCCCTCCGAGCACCTTCAGCTGGTCGATGGCTGCCGGACGGTAAACGTCGCCGGCGATATTGAAGGC
>OGPL01003419.1_pt1 | contig 10108 bp, 16 predicted proteins | sample 1552901 | NCBI WGS metagenome assembly OGPL01 (sample SAMEA2580244, study PRJEB22360) | human gut metagenome | biome: human gut; feature: human-associated habitat; material: faeces | place: Denmark | collected 2008/2010 | reverse complement strand
CGCAAAGACGGATCCGTTATCCGTTTCGATAAAAATGCTGCAGTTCTTATCAATAAGGACGGTGAGCCAATTGGTACTCGTATCTTTGGCCCTGTTACCAGAGAGTTGCGTGCAAAGAAATTTATGAAAATTATTTCATTAGCACCGGAGGTATTGTAATGAGCCTTAAACTTAAAATCAAAAAAGGTGACAAGGTTGTTGTTCTGTCCGGAGAGGACAAAGGCAAAACCGGTGAAGTCGTAAAGGCCATGCCGAAAGAGGGTAAAGTGGTTGTTCAGGGTGTGAATTTGGTCAAAAGACATACCAAACCCAGCCAGACCACCCCGGGCGGCATCGTTACCAAAGAAGCTCCGATCCATGTTTCCAACGTCGCCATTGTTGCCAGTGACGGCAAGGCCACCAAAATCGGCTATCAGGAAAAGGACGGAAGAAAAGTCCGCATCGCTCGCCGGTCCGGTGAAGTAATCGATAAGTAAAGGGAAAATCTTATGACAAATTTTGAAAAGCTTTATAACGAAGTCATAAAGAAATCTCTGGTGGAAAAATTCGGTTACAAGAACCCCCACGAGATTCCGAAGCTGACTAAGATTGTTCTGAACATGGGCGTTTCCGACGCTGTTACAGACAAAAAGAAACTGAATAACGCCGTAGACGAAATGGCGCTGATTGCCGGCCAGAAACCGCTGGTTACCAAAGCCCGCAAATCTATCGCCACTTTCAAGCTGAGAGAAGGCATGCCGATCGGCTGCAAGGTTACTCTGCGTTCGGACAGAATGTACGAGTTCTTGGAGCGTCTGGTCAATATGGCTCTGCCGCGCATCCGCGACTTTCACGGCATTACAGGCAAGAACTTTGACGGCAAAGGCAACTTCGCTTTTGGCATTAAAGAACAGATTATCTTCCCGGAAATCAACTATGAAAAGGTTGAGAACGTCCGCGGTATGGATATCGTAATCTGCACAACGGCAAAATCCGACGACGAAGCCAAAGTTCTTCTCGACGGCTTTAACCTGCCTTACAAGAAATAAGCGGAGATTTTACTATGGCAAAAACAAGTTCAGTATTCAGAAACTTGAAAAGAGTTAAAATGGCGCAGAAGTTCAACAACCGCCGTTCGAAGCTCAAAGAGATTGTAATGGATAAAAATGCGTCTCCCGAAGAGCGTTTCCAGGCAACTCTTAAATTGGCGGAATTACCCCGTAACTCGGCTAAAAACCGGATTAGAAACCGTTGCAAAGTTACCGGTCGTTCACGCAGTTATTACAGGAAATTCGGTCTGAGCCGTGTCGAATTGAGAGATTTGGCCTGCTTCGGCGAGATTCCTGGTTTGGTAAAATCAAGCTGGTAGGGAGATTAAGATCATGTCTATGACCGATCCTTTGGGCGATATGCTCACACGCATTAGAAACGCACAAAGAGCGAAGAAGAACGAGGTCGTATCACCTGCTTCTCGCTTGCGTGAAAATGTATTGGAAGTTCTGAAAAAAGAAGGTTACATCAACGGCTATGAGCGCGTTAATGTCAAGCCGGGAATCGACGAACTCCGCATTCAGTTGAAGTATCATGAAGGTACTTCCGTTATAACCGAAATTTACCGCGTCTCGACGCCGGGCCGCCGCGTTTACTCAAGCGTACGCGACCTGCCGAGAGTTTACAACGGTCTGGGTATTTCCATCATTTCGACGCCGGCCGGCGTCATGAGTGACCATGAAGCCCGCAAGGCCAATGTCGGCGGTGAAATTCTGTGCCAGGTATTTTAAGGGAGCAAACAGATGTCTAGAATTGGTAAATATCCTGTTATTATCCCTAATGGCGTTACCGTTACGGTCGAAAACAACGTTGTTACGGCCAAAGGTAAATTAGGTGAACTCAGCTTTGCTTTTGACGACAGTCATGTTGCAACCAAGCTGGAAGACAACAAAGTTGTTGTTACCCCGTTGAGCGATTCCAAGGAAGCCCGCACACTGTGGGGTACGACCAGAGCTCAGATTAACTCCCTGGTCAAGGGCGTTAGCGAAGGCTTTAAGAAAGAACTGGAACTGGTCGGCGTCGGCTATAAAGCCCGCGTTGAGGGCAGCCACAAGCTGGTATTGTCGCTGGGCTTCTCTCATGATGTTATTTTCGAAGCCCCGAAAACCATCAATCTTGCCTGCGCTACTCCGACTCAGATTTCCGTTTCCGGTGCCGATAAACAACTCGTTGGTCAGATTGCCGCGGAAATTCGCAAGTATAGAAAACCTGAACCTTATAAAGGCAAAGGCGTTAAATATACCGGTGAATATGTCCGCCGCAAAGAAGGTAAGAAGAAATAAGGATTAATTAAATGAGTACGCCAAGAGAATTGTTTGAAAAAAGAAAAGCTCGCGTAAGAACAGCTTTGAAAAACGCTGCCAACGGCAAGATGAGACTTTCCGTCTTCCGCAGCGGTAAGCATATTTACGCGCAGATTATTGACGATGCTAAAGGTTCCACTGTTGTTTCTGCCTCTACTTTGGATAAAGAAGTCAGAGATCAGATTAAGAAATCTTCTACCGTTGAAGCGGCCAGCTTTATCGGTAAGGTGGTGGCAGAGAGAGCCGTCAAATCCGGTGTTAGTGTAGTTATCTTCGACAGAGGTGGCTACATTTATCACGGTCGTGTTAAAGCTTTGGCTGACGCTGCACGCGCTGCCGGCCTGAAATTTTAGGAGATAAGATGATGGTACAAGCAGATCGTCGCAACAGCAACAAAGCTGAAAAGAAAGATGAATTGGTTGAGAAGCTGGTTCATATTAACCGCGTAGCCAAGACCGTTAAAGGTGGCCGCAACATGTCTTTCGCCGCCGTCGTTGTCGTCGGTGACCAGAAAGGCCGCGTCGGCTACGGTTCCGGCAAGGCGACCGAAGTTCCGGACGCTATTGTCAAAGCTACCAATGAGGCCAAAAAGAACATGGTTCGCATTCCGCTTCGCGAGGGCAGAACGCTTCATCACGACGTTTCCGGTCGTTTCGGCGCCGGCAAGGTTGTTTTGAGAACCGCTCCCGCCGGTACCGGCGTTATCGCCGGCGGCCCGATGCGCGCCATCTTTGAAGTACTGGGCGTTCAGGACGTCGTTGCCAAATCGCTGGGTTCAAATAACCCTTATAACATGATTAAGGCTACATTCAACGCCCTGACGGCGATTAATTCACCCCGCATGGTTGCCGCCAAACGTGGCAAGAAAGTCGGGGACATTGTCAGCCGCCGCGAAAATACTTCAAAACTGGAAAAAGAGGAGGCTTAATCCATGGCTGCAAAAACAATTAAAGTTACGCAGATCGGAAGTCCGATCGGACGTCCCGAAAAGCAGAGAGCCACGTTGATCGGCCTGGGCCTGGACAAGATGGGGAAGACCGTCGAACTTCAGGATACGCCTGCTATCCGCGGAATGATCAGAAAAATTCCTCACTTGGTCAAGGTTGAGGAGTAGGGAGATTGCCGGGGGTTGGTCGGGTCGGCCGATTTCAAAGCGGTCTGCATGACGAAACCCCTGTCAACTCATTGACGAGTTAATTAAGGTGAAGAAAAATGAAACTTAATGAATTAAGAGACAACGAAGGAGCTACCAAAAACCGTATCCGTGTCGGCCGCGGCATCGGCAGCGGCAAGGGTAAAACCTGCGGCCGCGGTCAGAAAGGTCAGAAGTCCCGTTCGGGTGTTGCCGTCAACGGTTTTGAAGGCGGTCAGATGCCGATTTACCGCAGACTGCCGAAACGCGGTTTCAAGAATCCTTTTGCCAAGGAATTTGCGGTGGTTAATCTGGATACCATTCAGAAAGCGGTTGATGCCGGTAAGCTTAATGCTGCCGCGATTGACGTTGCCGCTCTGATGAATGCCGGTGTTATCTCCAAGGAGCTGGACGGCGTTCGTCTGCTGGCTCGCGGTGCGATTACCTCCAGTGTTACCATTTCGGTAAACTCCGCTTCCAAGGCCGCTGTAGCTGCGGTTGAGAAAGCCGGCGGCAAGGTTAACCTTATCGAAGCATAAGCGTTATTTTGAGCCATAAAAGCGCATTCTGTCGAGAATGCGCTTTTTTTGTTGCAACAATTTTATCGGTAGGACTTTTGTCCCGCCCGGGGGCGGTGTTGAAACCAACCGGAGACAGTGATTATTTATGCGGTGTAAATGGATAAATTAGTTGAATTAAAATTTTTTTAGTGTATTAATAAATTAGCTTAAAGGGACCGGTTTGTCCCTCGTTGTTTGTTTTAAATAAATAATAAGGATTTAAAAATGGTATCATTGGCAGAGAAAATGGCTGCAAACATGGATATGTCCGCTTTCAGCAAGGCTGAAGAACTGAAGAAAAGACTGTGGTTTACGGTTCTGGCCCTGATCGTCTTTCGTTTGGGAACGTTTATTCCGCTTCCCGGCATCGATCCGCATATTTTGTCGGATATTTTCGCCAGACAGTCGAGCGGCATTTTGGGAATGTTCAACATGTTTTCGGGCGGCGCGTTGGAGCGTATGACCATTTTTGCCCTGAACATCATGCCGTATATTTCGGCGTCGATTATTCTGCAGCTCGGACAGTCGGTTATTCCGTCGCTGGCAGCACTGAAAAAGGACGGAGAGGCAGGCCATCGCAAAATTACGCATTATACCAAGATTTTGACGGTCTTTATTACGATTATCCAAGGCTACGGCATTGCCGTCGGTTTGGAAGGTATGACCGGCAGCGCCGGTTTGTCGGCCGTGGTTATGCCCGGTTTCATCTTTAAGTTTACGACGATTGTTTCACTGGTCGGCGGTACGATGTTTATCGTCTGGCTGGGCGAGCAGATTACTTCCCGCGGCGTAGGCAACGGTTCTTCGCTGATTATTACCGTCGGTATTATCGCCAATATTCCGAGCGCTTTGGCGCAGACTTTCGAACTGGGACGCGTCGGCTCCATGTCGCTGGGCGTGATTGCCATGCTGCTGTTTATGGTTCTGGCGTTGATTTACATTATCGTTCTGGTGGAAAGGGCACAGAGGAAAATTACCATCCAGTATCCGAAACGCCAGATGGGCGGCAGAATGATGTCTTCCGAAAATTCGCATCTGCCTTTGAAAATTAACCCGACCGGCGTTATTCCGCCGATTTTCGCCAGTTCGCTTCTGCTGCTGCCGATTACGGTTGCCAATCTGTCGGCCGAAAACGGTCCGGAATGGGTACAGACGCTGAGCCAGCTGCTCGGCCACGGACAGCCTTTGTATCTGACGCTGTACGGCGCGTTGATTATCTTTTTTGCCTTTTTCTATACGGCAGTTGTGTTCAATCCGGAAGAAACCGCGGACAACCTTAAGAAGCATGGCGGCTTTATTGCCGGTATCCGTCCGGGCAAAAATACGGCCGAATATCTGGATTATGTGGTTACCCGCCTGACGGTGCTCGGTGCGTTTTATCTGGCTGCGCTGTGCATTCTGCCGGAGATTTTGATTGCGAAATTGTCGGTTCCGTTTGTTTTGGGCGGTACGACCCTGCTCATCGTGGTTCAGGTAACGATGGACTTCATTACGCAGGTTCAGTCGCACCTGATTGCCTATCAGTATGAAGGGCTGATTAAAAAGGCCGCTCTGGTTAACAAGGGAAAGAGAAGATAATGTCTTTCAGAGAGAGCGGACTGGGTTTGCATGTGGTCTTTACCGGAGCTCCGGGCTGCGGTAAAGGCACGCAGGCAAGAATTTTGAAAGAGAAGGTGGCTATTTGTCATTTGTCGACCGGTGAAATGCTTCGTGCCGAAGCGGCCAAGGGAACGCCGCTGGGCTTGGAAATCAAGGCTCTGCTCGACAAGGGCGAGTTTGCGACCGACGAGATGATTATTAATATGGTATCCAAGCGAATCGATGAGGATGACTGTAAGAACGGTTTTATTCTCGACGGTTTTCCGAGAACGCTGCATCAGGCGGAAGTTCTGGACGAAATGCTGGACCGGAAAGGGATAAATCTGGATGCGGTTATTGAAATTCAGGTTCCCGATGAGATTATTATGGAACGTATTTTGGGCCGTTATGCCTGCATGAAATGCGGGCAGGGATATCATGACAAGTTTCAGAAGCCGAAAGTTTACGGCGTCTGTGACGTCTGCGGCGGAACGGATTTTTTCCGCCGGGTCGATGATAACAAGACGACGGTGCAAAATCGTCTGGTGAACTACAGAGCCCTGACGTATCCGACAATTCCTTACTATGAAAAAAAAGGACTCCTGCGCTGTGTGGACGGAACCGGGACTATTGAGGCCGTCAGCAATAAAGTCGACAGCATTTTGGGCATTAAATAGCCCGAGTCGACAGGTCGGGTTTCTAAAAACCTGAAAAAAATGCAACTTTTTGAATTTTTTTAGCAAAAGGGTGGTTGACACTGTTAAATTTTAGCCTATAATCCGGCTTAATTTTGAAAAGTGGTGATCAACTTTTTAAATGTAATAATTAATTAGAAAGATGGAGAGTTAATTTGGCTCGTATAGCTGGTGTAAATATTCCGACAGCCAAAAGAATTGAAGTCGCCCTGACTTATATTTTTGGTATCGGAAAGAAAACTGCTCAAGACATTTGCGCAAAATCTGGAATCGACTGCAGTCGCCGCGTTCACGAATTGTCCGAGGAAGAAGTCGCGAAAATTCGTGAAGTTATTGACAGCAACTACCTTGTCGAAGGTGAGCTGCGTCGCGAAGTCGGCGTCAACATCAAGAGACTTATGGATCTTGGATGTTACAGAGGTTTGAGACATCGTAAAGGTTTGCCGGTTCGCGGACAGAGCACGAAGACGAATGCCCGTACCCGTAAAGGTAAACGCAAAACCGTTGCGAACAAGAAGAAGTAAGAGGTAGATTCTAATGGCAAAAGCAGTACAACGTGTTAAGAAAAAAGAGAAGAAGAATATCACTGCGGGCGTTGCCCATGTGAATTCTACTTTCAACAATACAAGAGTAACAATTACTGACGCTCAGGGTAACACCGTATCCTGGTCGACGGCTGGCGCTCAGGGTTTCAAGGGTTCCCGCAAGTCGACTCCGTATGCCGCACAGGTTGCCGCCGAAGAAGCCGGCAAAAAGGCTCAGGAAAACGGTATGAAAACTCTGGAAGTTGAAGTTAAAGGCCCCGGTTCTGGTAGAGAATCTGCGATTAGAGCCTTGCAGGTTATCGGTTTTACCATCACCTCCATTCGTGATGTTACCCCGATTCCTCACAATGGCTGCCGCATGAGAAAAAGACGTCGCGTTTAATCTTTTTACAGATAGTGAGGCTGCATGACAGCCTCGCCGTCTTTTGATTTTTGTAATATTGCATATGCACTAAAATAAGAGGACATACCAGTGATTCAAAAGAATTGGCAAGAACTTATTAAACCAACTAACTTAGATGTTTCAAGCGAAGGCGGAAATAAGGCTAAGATAGTAGTTGAACCTTTGGAAAGAGGTTTTGGCTTAACTTTGGGCAACGCTTTGAGAAGAGTTTTGTTATCTTCGCTGCAGGGCGGTGCCGTAACGGCTATCAAGATTAACGGCGTCCTGCATGAATTTTCTGTAGTTCCGGGTGTCAGAGAAGACGTTACCGATATTGTTCTCAACATTAAAGGTCTGGCTGTCGCCGTTCACGGCGAAGGCCCGAAAACCATGACCCTGAAGGCTGAAGGTCCCTGTGAAGTTACCGCAGCTATGATTGAAACCGGTCATGACGTAGAAATCAAAAATCCGGAACTGGTTATCTGCAATCTGGATGCCGGTGCCAAAATTTCGATGGAACTGACGGTTAATACCGGCAAAGGCTATGTTCCTGCTTATCAGAACAAAGCTGCCGACGCGCCGATCGGTGTTATTGCCGTTGATGCGATTTATTCGCCGGTCAAAAAAGTGTCCTACAAGGTTGAAAATACCCGTGTCGGACAGGTTACCGACTATGACAAGCTGACGCTGGTTGTCGAAACCAACGGCGTCGTTTCGCCGGAAGACGCGGTTGACCTGGCTGCCCGTATTTTGCAGGATCAGCTTAAACCGTTCATTAACTTTGACGAACCGGAGGTCGAAGTTGAAGCCGAGCGTGAAGAACTGCCCTTTAACAGAAACCTGTTGAAGAAAGTTGAAGAGCTTGAACTGTCGGTTCGTTCGGCCAACTGCCTGAAGAACGACAATATCGTTTATATCGGCGATCTGGTTCAGAAAACCGAAGCGGAAATGTTGCGTACGCCGAACTTTGGCCGCAAGTCTTTGAATGAAATCAAAGAGGTTCTGGCAAAAATGGGTATTCATCTCGGTATGGATACGCCGGGCTGGCCGCCGGAGAATATTGAAGAACTGATTCGCCGCGTTGACGAACATTTCTAAAAAGTTGAAAAGGGGAAGCCGTCGGGTTTCCCTTTTTTTATTATTGCTGTACAGAAAACCCTGAGTTTACCCGGGGCTATCTATCTGTAAACGTTTTCGGCATGAGAAGAAAGACTGATGAAATGCAGCGGGTCGTTTGCTGAAAAGCCATCCTGACGGCTATTGCGCAGTGAGAAAAAGTTTTGGGCCGGGGTATGGCTGAAATGACTGTTTTGTCCGGAGAAAGGCATCCATTGCGGAAGAATAAAACGGCCCAGGAAAACAGATGTTTTTTTCCGTTGCGGACATTGTCGGCGATAAAGTCGGCCGGAGGTCTTTTTTTGCTTGCTTTTCAGAATATTGTATGCTAAAAGCACAGGCGAATAAGTTGTTTCCGTGCATGAGCGCTGAGGCGAAACCGTGGCGGAAACGTGTTTATATCCGCTTTGCCAGGCAAAGCACAGAGAAAAATGAAAGGACATTGTCATGAGACATGGAGATGCACTCAGAAGATTTAACATGCCGAAAAGCCAGAGAAGAGCTTTGTTCTCGAACCTAACCAACGCTCTGCTGACTCACGAGCAGATTACGATTACGCTGCCCAGAGCGAAAGAACTGAGAACGTTTGCCGATAACATGATTACCTATGCGAAGAAAGGCGATTTGAACAGCCGCAGACTGGCTCTTGCTTTCCTGCGTGACAACGAAGTTGTTTCGAAGCTTTTCTCTACTTTGGCCGAGCGTTATAAAGGCCGCAACGGCGGTTATACCCGCGTTTTGAAATCAGGCCTGCGTTATGGCGACTGCGCTCCGATGGCTGTCATTGAGTTGGTTGACCGTGACGTTAATGCCAAAGGTGCCAAAGATCTGGCTCGCGTTGCCGCCGAGAAAGCTGCCGCTGCCGAAGCAGAAAAGACTGCCGAATAATCTTTCTGATTATGACGAAAAAGCGAATCGGTTTTCCGGTTCGCTTTTTTGTTGTTTTTTATCGGGTTGTCTTTTATCCTTAGGGAAGGAGGGTAAATGGCGTATTCTGATTTGATGTTATGGCTTGCCTGCGCGGCAGCGGTTTTGATTGCCGTTTATGTGACGGGATATTTGATTTTTTTGTTTCAAAAACATGTTTTGGCGCCGGATAAGGCTCTGATGTGCTGCCTGATATCGGGATTTGTGCGAAAAAAAGACATTCAGGACATTATTCGCCGCGGTGCAGATCCTGATTTTGACAACGGTTTGCCGTTATTGACCGCGGTACGGGGAACGGTTCGGGAACAGGCAATTCGCGGTTTGATAGAATGCGGCGCCGATGTCAACATTGTTTATCCGAACGGGAGCAGCCCTTTGTTTCATGCGGTTCTGTCCGGAAATACAAAAGCGGTTGAATGTTTGGCCGCGGCCGGCGCCGCTCTTGACTGTAAAATCAAGGACGGCTCGAATCTGTTGTTGTGCGCGGTGGGAGCGCAGGCATACAAGACCGCCCGGTTGCTGGTAGAAAAATATGGTTTTGACGTTAATTCGAAGAATAATGACGGTGTGACAGTACTTATGGCGGCCAGCGAATTTTGCCGCTGGGATTTTTCGTTTTTGAAATGGCTGCAGAAGCAGCCGTCACTTGATTTGAATGTTTCAGACAAGGAAGGGAGGAACCATGCGTCATACGGACAGAATAACAATTATCTGAGATTTTGGCGTTTTTTGGGGCTGCTTAAATGATTTTCCCCGTTCAAAAGATTTGACGGGAGGCTTTTAAGCTGCTCGGAGGAACTGCAACAGGAGAAGCAGAGATGACAAAGTATCGGCGGGTTT
>OGPL01003417.1_pt1 | contig 10118 bp, 9 predicted proteins | sample 1552901 | NCBI WGS metagenome assembly OGPL01 (sample SAMEA2580244, study PRJEB22360) | human gut metagenome | biome: human gut; feature: human-associated habitat; material: faeces | place: Denmark | collected 2008/2010 | reverse complement strand
TAATGATACATTGTCTGCAATGGTTGCCGCACTTGTACGGGCAGATCTGCTGATCCTGTTATCAGATATTGATGGTCTTTTTACAGATGATCCCAATACTAATCCTGATGCAAAATTCATTGATGTGGTAGAAAATCTGGATGATAATCTGCTTAACATGGGAAAAGGTACTTCCGGAAGTAAGGTAGGAACCGGCGGAATGGCTAAGCTGACAGCAGCACAGATCGCTTCTGCAGCAGGCGTAGATATGGTGATCGCAAACGGAGCCGATTTCCATATTATCCATAAGATCACAGAGGGACGCAGGTACGGTACGCTGTTTGTAAGCCAGTCCAAAGAAGAAGTTTATCTGATCGATATTATTGACAGACTGTTATAATACCGGAAATTTACCGGTGCCAAATGACATTCACAGAGTAAATGGCAGTGTTTACAGACAGACTGCCGCAGACAAAAAACAGGAGGAAGAACTATGGAAGTTGAGAAAATCATGAGAGACCTGGAGCAGAAGCATCCAGGTGAGAAGGAGTTCTTGCAGGCCGTACATGAGGTGCTGCTCTCCATCGTTGATGTTTACAACCAGCATCCCGAGTTCGAGAACGCTAAGATCATCGAGCGCATGGTAGAGCCGGAGCGTGTTGTCATGTTCCGCGTACCCTGGGTGGACGACAAGGGCGAGGTTCAGGTGAACATCGGCTACCGTGTACAGTTCAACAGCGCTATCGGCCCGTACAAAGGCGGTCTCCGTTTCCACGCTGCCGTGAAGCTCGACACGCTGAAGTTCCTCGGTTTCGAGCAGACCTTCAAGAACGCTCTCACCACGCTCCCGATGGGTGGCGGTAAGGGTGGTTCCGACTTCTCTCCGCGCGGCAAGAGCGACGCTGAGATCATGCGTTTCTGCCAGGCCTTCATGAGCGAGCTCTACAAGTACATCGGCCCGGACTGTGACGTTCCCGCTGGCGACGTAGGTGTTGGTGGCCGCGAGATTGGCTACCTCTTCGGTCAGTACAAGAAGCTCACCAGCCAGTTCCACGGTGCTACCTTGACTGGTAAGGGCTTTGAGTTTGGTGGCTCTATCCTCCGTCCGGAGGCTACTGGTTTCGGCGCTCTCTACTTCGTACAGCACATGCTGAAGACCCGTAACATCGACATCAAGGGCAAGACGGTTGCTATCTCTGGCTTCGGTAACGTGGCTTGGGGTGCTGCCAAGAAGGCTACTCAGCTCGGTGCCAAGGTCGTGACCATCTCTGGTCCTGACGGCTACATCTACGACCCGAACGGTCTGGATGATGAGAAGATCGAGTACATGCTCGACCTCCGCAATAGCGGTAACGACGTTTGCGCTCCTTACGCTGACAAGTTCCCGGGTTCTACCTTCTATGCTGGCAAGAAGCCTTGGGAGGCTGAGGCTGAGATCTACATGACTTGCGCTATCCAGAACGAGCTCAACGGCGAGGACGCTAAGAAGATCCTGGCTCGCAAGCCGATCTGCGTTGTCGAGGTCAGCAACATGGGTTGCACCGCAGAGGCTGTTGAGGCATTCGTTGAGGCTAAGCAGCTCTTCGCTCCGGGCAAGGCTGTCAACGCTGGTGGTGTTGCTACTTCTGGTCTCGAGATGACCCAGAACAGCATCCGTCTCCACTGGAGTGCTGAGGAGGTTGATGAGAAGCTCCACTACATCATGTCTTCCATCCACGAGCAGTGCGTCAAGTACGGCACGGAGGCTGATGGTTACATCGACTATGTGAAGGGTGCTAACATCGCCGGCTTTATGAAGGTCGCAAAGGCTATGCTCGCTCAGGGTATCGTCTAATTCATAAAATAAAAAATTCAATACACACCATAGGAAGGGAAGTCCGCAAGGGCTTCCCTTTCTTCATGCTCTTGAACAAACGATTGAACTTTCCGAGAAGACGACCGAGAAGTATCAAACCCTGTTGGCCAAACACCATCCGAAAGTTTGGGTCAGAACAATGCAAACAGCTAGAATAAGCTAAACAATACAACAAGCTACCTTACTTGTAGCCTCATCCCATCTGTAGAAGTACAAAAGGATGTTTTTCTGTCTGTACAGGGCTGAATATCAACAACTCATACGCCCCTGTCGCTCCTACGATCTACTCTCACTCACCTCCATGGGCACGGTCAAATCGACCGTGTAACGGTTGGGATCGTCGTCAATGCGGAGCGTATAGCAATCACCATAAATCAAGTCGAGGCGCTTGCGGACATTTCGCATTCCTACGCCTCCCTGTACATCCTCGAGACTATCGATCTTCGGATTCTCGCAAAAGAAATGGATCCGTTCGCCGACCTGCTCCATAAGGATGTGGATATGCGTGTCGCGCTGATAGCTTACGCCGTGTTTGAAGGCGTTCTCCACAAACATGATGAAAAGCAGCGGCGGCACTTCCCCCTGCATCTTGGGCTGCATATCAACAGTCAAGTGGACGCGGGAAGTAAAGCGAAGGCGCATCAGCGTGATGTAGTTGGAGAGAAACTCCACCTCCTTCTGTAGCGGGATAGAAGTACTCTCGCTCTCATAGACCACATAGCGCATCATGCGTGAAAGCAGGATAATAGATGACTGCGCACGTCCTGGGTCTATATCTACCAGCGCATGGATGTTGTTGAGCGTGTTCATAAAGAAGTGGGGGTTGATCTGGGCCTTGAGATACTTCAGCTGATTGGATAGTTTCTCCTGCTGCAGTAGCATCAGTTCACGACTGGTATCCTCGCTACGGAAATAAATCTTCACGCCCAGGTTGACACCAAATATCAGCGTAAGGATGAAGAGGCTGGCCAAATCGACCCGCTCCACGATGCCAGGCTTGGCAAAACGAAGCACACGCACCTCCACGCCCCGCACCGTTTTACCCTCCTTGTCTCGGACAATCACCTCATGACGGGACCGCTTCTCGGGAGGAGGTGGTCCGAAGAGGGGAAAAGTGAGATACTGAAACACGCCAAGCAGAAGTACCAATAGGAATGCGAAGATAAAGTAGCGGCCCTTGCGCGGCCGGAAGAAAAGCGGCGCAACAAAGCGGTTGTGAAAGAGGAAGAAAACGAGAAACAAGCCCATCGTCGCCCAAACCGCACCATAAAAGCCCCAGGGTAACGGTTCGCTGCTATTGCGCGAGCGGAAATACATCATCAGAAAGGGACTGAGCAGCACAACTGCCCATCCGAAAGCGTAGATGACTCGCTCACGATGGCGTTGGAGAGCGCGAAGGAAACATTCTTTCGTCATAGGGTTATTCTTCATCTTGTTCGGTGCAAAGGTAAGAAAAGACCGCTTGCCAAACAAATCTATTCAGCAAATCTCACCTTTTCATAGACGAATTAAGGAAAAACGAAAAACGAATGGTCTGTTTTTAGATTTTTAGGCACTATTCTCTTGCCCACTCTTCATTAATTGCTTACTTTTGCAACTATATGAGAACGTACGTACAAAGACTATTGTCGCTCGCCACTCCGCTGCTGATGCTGAGTGGCAGCATCGCCGCACAGTCGGCACAGAGTGAGGGAGGAGCAGGCTTCGGATCACCCATTAGATCTGCAGAAAGTTCACAGGAAGGCAACGGTGCCATCTCAATGAAGGTTATGCCAGAGCGCGTGACCATCGTGCCCGAACTGCCAGAACGCGTAGAGGTGTTGTCGCTCAACAACTCCCTCATCAACTTCCAGCGCCAGGACACTATATGGAACAACATCGCAGCCAAGATGGGCAAGGACGCCGAATGGACGCTACATACCATCCTTGGCCAACCACTGTCGTTCCACTGGATGGAGACCGACGAGGCCGGGTGCAACTCAGAGGGACAGCCCTCGGCCAAATCGATGATCAAACTGAAACCCTGGACCCACATCATCCTACAGGAGCAGACGGATCGTCCACGAGTAGAGTACGAAGACTTCCGCGAGAGCGTGGGCAAATGGGTGGACTTCATCCGTAACAACTGCCCCAATCCTCATGCAGTCATCATCCTGCCTGTCAACTGGGTGCTGACCTCCTGTCTCGACACCTACTCCGAGACCGTTAACCTCGTCATCGACAACTACCGAAAGGTGGCACAAGAGTTTGGCGTGGTGCTCGCCCCCGTCAGCTCTGCCTACCGTATGTGCTATGAGCGAGAAGGCGTGACCGCCCTAAAGAAGTGGTACACCGACGACCGCCACCCCACCATCGACGCTGCCTATCTCGCAGCCTGCATCGAATATGCCACCATCTACGGTGAAGATCCGACCACTATCTCGTGGGCCCCGCGCAAGATTTCCCCGCAAGAGGCACTGCGCATTCGTGAATATGCCAAAGAGGCGCTGACAGACTATACGCAGACCGTGGACCACCACAAGGGAACGGTGCAGTTGCAAGCCCGCCTCTACGATGCCACAGGAAGACCCCTGCCGGATGACGGCATGACGGAGTGGGTCAGCAATGGCGCGACGGTCAATCACGAAGGACTTTTCACAGCGGGCAAAGAGATGGCCGACTACATTGTAACGGCCACCAACGGTGCGATCAAGTCCTCCGCTACGGTGACAGTAGCCAAAGCCATCACCCGAATAGAGGGTCTACCCGTAGTGGAACTAGACGGCGCCGAAGCATCCTACTCACAGAACTTTGACACCATGGGCAACAGCCCAACACTGCCAGAGGGATGGCGCACTGACGGGCAGGATGGCTACGCCAGGACTTTAGGTTACTTCGTGCTGGCCAATGACGAGACACAGTTTGTCCAAGCCGACGACCTCGTCACACTCGATGCCAACGCAGCCTGCGGAACATGGAACTTCGGACAACGGTCCGACCGTGCCGTGGGTGGCATCACGTCGGGGCGTTCCAATGAGCCACGGGTTATCAATGTCTATCTGCACGTCAGAAACACGGGAACCACACCCATCGTCCAGCCCCTACTCAGCTATGACATTGAAAAGTATCGCAAGGGAAAGAACAAGGCGGGCTTCAACGTCCTGCTCTTCACCTCCCGAGATGGCATAGACTGGACCAAGGCAGAAGGCGATGTCTTCAAATCCCATTTCGAGGCCGACGAGGCTACGGAGGGCTAGGCTTCCGTACCGGGGGAGACACGCCAGGTGATCGGTCAGCTGCAAACAACTATCCAGCCAGGCGATGACCTCTTTCTGGCCTGGAGCATCCGTGTGGCGGATGGCTACAGTAGCGGAGAAGCCATCGCTTTGGGCATCGACAACGTGTGTCTCAACTGCCCGCCTGCCTCAATCACCACCGCACGTGGCGTACAGCAACACGACGCCCAACCCCGCTACAATCTCAGCGGCCAGCGAGTCAACGCCGACTACCATGGCATCGTGGTCTCCGACGGTCAAAAGATTGTCCAATAACTCTGACGGCATACCGACTCCTCTTCTCCTGACTGGGTAGGAGGAGTCGGTACTCTAGCTACAACACTACACCGGTGCCACTACAGGTGACCATCAGCATTGATCCACTCTGCCCCACGGTCTCATAGTCGATATCTATACCCACCACGGCGTTGCAGCCCATCTGCTGCGCCCGCTCGGCCATTTCGCGCATTGCTGTGTCTTTCGCTTCGCGCAGCACACTCTCATAAGACTTGCTCCGACCTCCAAAGAAGTCGCGCATTCCCGCCATAAAATCTTTTATTGCATTGGCACCAATAATGGTTTCGCCCGTCACCACGCCACGATACTCGCGGATGGGATGACCCTCAAGGGTCGGAGTGGTTGTTAAAATCATACTCTTTTTCTTTTGAACATTTATTATTTAGACGAATGGCAAGAGCAAAAGTTTCAGAGTCCGCCAAGGAAAATCATTCGATCGCCCCACGCCCACTTTTTCTTCCACCTCTAGCAACTCATCTACCTTCTCGTTGGTTGACTGGGCGATTTTGTCAATCATTACTGTTGGGTGTTGTCTGCGAAAAAGAATCTGCTAACAAAAAGAGAGAAGGAAATGAAGGAAATTCATATCTACTTCAACAGATTTCCGCAGATTTTTACGCTATCCTCGCATTTTTTACCTACCTTCGCATCATTAAAGCACTTCCAAAGAACTGGACATGATGAACAAACTCGACAAGAAACTGATATTAAACATCGTGATCATGCTGACGGTATGTACCACTACGAAGGCTATGCCGATCTCGGTGGGCACGGACTCAGTGGAGAAAGCCGACTCGCTGCCACGTCGTCATCACGACCTCGCCATGACCCTGAACAAGAAGACGGGGGACAAAGTTATGGCCTATCTCAATATGGGATTTCTAGGAAGCACCAATCTCTTGCACGGTGTACAACTCAACGCTATGACCTCTCTGGCACATCATGAGATGAGAGGTCTGCAGTGTGCCGGACTGTCCAACATCGGCACAGGCATCAAAGGCGTACAGCTTGCGGGATTCTCCAACGTGAGTCTTTCCTCATTTCGCGGCATTCAGATAGGCGGCGTGACAAACATTTCGCGGGGTGTGGAGAAGGGTATTCAACTTACCGCCCTCGCCAACATCAGTTCGTCATACATGCGCGGGCTGCAGATTGGTGCATACAACTATGCGGACACGCTGAACGGATCACAAATAGGACTGTTCAATGCCTGCATCAGTCATCCACGGGGCGTGCAAATAGGTCTGCTTAACTATAGCCGCGATACTACGGCGCACAAAATAGGATTGGTGAACATCAACCCACTGACACGCATTGACGTAATGGCTTTTGGTGGCAACAGCAACAAGACAAATTTGGCTCTGCGATTCCGCAACCGAAGTACATACAGTATCCTGGGCTTCGGCACGCACTACATGGGTCTGGACAAGGAGTTCTCTGGAGCGATATACTACCGTCTGGGACAATACTTCACGCTATCACCACGCTGGACTATCAGCGGAGACGTAGGTTTCTTCCATATAGAGACATTCCAACACGAGACGGATAGTAGGCCCGAAAGGCTCTATTCGCTACAGGCGCGTGTCAACGCTGATTATCAGATAAACCGCACACTGTCGGCATTTGCCTCCGTCGGCTACGGTACGACGCGTTACTACAACAAGAATCGAGAGTATCGTACGCGGCCTATTGTCGAAGCAGGCATCGCCGTGCGTTACGGACGCCATGCGAGACCCATGGCGAAGCTCTTCCCCGAAGCGCAGGAGGAGCTAGACGATACAGCACGCATCTACGCATTCCACAACCCGGAGAACCAGCAGAAACGGCCGTGGCTGGCAGCCCTGGAGGTAACAAGCATCAATGTACTCGTGAACCGATTTGACTGCTGGGTACTAGGAGAGGAGTTTCCCAGAATCAGCATGCACTCCATCAAACACAACTTCGAGACGGGTTTTGTATGGGACAATGACCAGTTTTCCACCAACCTGTTTGCTCACCCTTATCATGGTGGGCTCTACTTCAACTCTGCACGAAGCAATGGGATGAGCTTCTGGGAGTCCATCCCTTATGCGCTCTGTGGCAGTCTGATGTGGGAGTTTTGCGGCGAGACAGAGCCACCCGCCATCAACGACGTGATGGCAACAACGCTAGGAGGTGTTGCTATCGGCGAGATAACGAACCGTGTGAGTGCACTGGTGCTAGATGACCGTGCTCATGGATTCAGCCGTTTCCTGAGGGAATTGGCAGGGACACTGATCAATCCGATACAGGGCTTCAATCGTATCGTAAGCGGCAAAGCATGGAAAGTGAGAAGAGACTACTACAAATACCACGACTACCAGGCTCTTCCGGTAGCTTTCAGCGTGGCAACAGGCGACCGCTACCTGGCCGACGAGGGCGGCATCTTCCGCGGCGAGCACAATCCCTATGTGGACTTTGGACTGGCTTATGGAGACCCCTTCGACAGCAAACAAACTCGCCCCTACGACTACTTCACAGCCAACATCACTGTCGGTGTCAGCTCAAACCAACCGCTCATCACTAGTGTCCATCTGCTAGGAAGGCTTTGGGGTACTAACATCTACGAGGGCGAAGGCGTGACCTCGCTGTTCGGACTTTTTCAGCATTTCAACTACTACGACTCGGAGCCCGTGAAGGAAGGAAGCCAGCAGGTGCCCTATCGCATTTCGGAGGCTGCGAGCATCGGCCCAGGCTTTATCTTCCGTTTCCCGCGCGTGGGCAATATGGGGAGCATGGAGCAACGCCTCTTTCTCGACGCCATCCTGCTGGGAGGCTCGCTGAGCGACTACTACACCGTCATCGACCGCGACTACAACATGGGAAGCGGTTTCAGCCTCAAGGCGCAGACACTGATGGAGTTTCCGAAGATCGGCAACTTCTCGCTCGCTGCCGACTTCTACAAGATTTACACATGGAAGGGGTATACGCAGGAAAAACTAGAACACTCAGACCCGCTGTATCTCAATGCGCAGGGCGACAAGGGTAGCGCTTCGCTACTGGTGGTGAGCCCGCGGTTTAATATCTATTTGAAGAAAAATCTGAGCATAGAAGCTGGAGCTTCCTATTATATGCGCGACACGAGGTACAAGTACCATACCAACGTCCACGCACAGACCTTTGAGGTGCGCCTCGGACTGAGATACACGCTCTGACTTCTCCAGCAACAAGGGCCTATCGACGGGCTTGACAAATGGGCTCCCTGTAATGACTTCTGCCAGATTATATGGTGACATCATCATACATTAGCGATAATCTTACCGTTTGTAGCATCCTTGTAGTTGTTCTCGCGGAATGCTTTCTTCATATTCTCAATCTGCTTCTTGCAAGACTTTGAAATGCTTATAGTTTTGCTTGCGATATCCTTCAAAAGCCGCTCGTCAAGGGTTGTCCCTTTATGGTTCAAGCTATCTATAAACCCAAATGAACTCGCTGAAAGAGAAGAAAGAGTGTCCCGGAAAGGAGATACGACTGTTGTGGCGCCACATCATCATGCGTCAGAACCGAGCTGATAGGGACGACGAATTTGTGGAAGTGCGAGTACATGTAGGCAGCCTTGGGCCAACCCTTGTCGTGGCCAATCTCGATATAGCACGACATAAGGATGTAGTTCAATAAGCAGAGGCCCAGAAATTTCATTGCGTGGAGCAACAGTTTTCTTAATAAAGAGCTCATTTTCATAATTCGAAATTTTTGTTGGCAAAGGTATAGGTTATCGATGCCAAAGTTTGTCATAGCTTAGAAAAAAGTGAGAAAATGCCTTTTTGCTGAGTAGATGAGGGAAGGATACAACTTTTGCGGCATTATTGTGTGGTAATATAAGGTATTAGGACGATGAAAAGAGCTATACTATCTCGAATTGGGGGAAGAACTATAGAAGGAGTAAGTAGCAAAATTTTGTAAAAATCTCATTCTGTACCGAACAAGCGATTGAGGGTAAAAGTGCGGTAGGACTATGCGAACCAACAAAAGGCAATGCTATGGAGTGGAGAAAGGACCACAAAAGTTGAGATATGAAAATCCCCAGACTTACATCTGGGGATCTTTCAAACGTATTGTGAGCTAAAATTATTCAGCCTTTGCCTCTTCAGCCTTCGGAGCCTCCTCAGCTACGACAGTCTCATCGGCAGCCTTCTTCGTAGAACGACGGCTACGACGCGTCTTCTTAGCCTCTGCCTTCGGAGTCTTAGCCATGTTCTCATCGAAATCGACGAGCTCGATGAAAGCCATGTCAGCACCGTCACCCAGACGATGACCCAACTTGATGATGCGGGTATAACCACCGGGACGGTCGGCAACCTTCACTGCGATCGGGCCAAAGAGCTCCTTGATGGACTCCTTGTCCTGAAGATAGCGGAAGACAACACGACGGCTATTGGTGGAGTCGTCCTTTGCACGGGTGATAAGCGGCTCAACGTACTTCTTCAGTGCCTTGGCCTTTGCGAGGGTCGTAGTGATTCTTTTGTGCCGGATCAGAGAGATAGCCATGTTGGCGAGCATGGCCTTGCGGTGATCAGCAGTACGGCCCAGATGGTTGAATTTTTTATTATGTCTCATTTCTGTTTCTGTTGTTTGGACGGGTTAGCTACCCTTTTATTTCACGTATGGGATTACTCCTTGTCCAGTTTATACTTTGTAATATCGATTCCAAAGGTCAGATTCAGACCCTCGAGCCAATCATCAAGCTCTGAGAGCGATTTCTTACCAAAGTTGCG
>OGPL01003415.1_pt1 | contig 10124 bp, 9 predicted proteins | sample 1552901 | NCBI WGS metagenome assembly OGPL01 (sample SAMEA2580244, study PRJEB22360) | human gut metagenome | biome: human gut; feature: human-associated habitat; material: faeces | place: Denmark | collected 2008/2010 | reverse complement strand
GTATAGCTTGGGCAGTGGTAAAGGAAGGAGGCAGCAGATTGACTATCGCCTGTTGTTGGATGTTGAGCGCATTTTCATTGAGTATGTTTTGAACGCTCAATGCGGATTCTTTGAAGTACTCCGTCAGTTTGATGGCTCGTTCTACCGTCAACAAGTCGATATAGGTTTTATCACACTCTCCACAAGTCCATCGGGCTAATTGGATAATCAGGCAGAAACGGATAATGTATATCTCCAGCTTACAATAGATACTCACGATTGTGTCGTTTGTCTCCCGGTCGCACAACTCTGAGAAGTGATGCTGCCATTCGTAAAGCCGTCTCTTGGCATCCTCCGTGAAAAGAAGAATCTGCGGTTCTATCTCTCCAAACTCATTGAGGGCATACTCTTGTTGTATCAGCTTATCAATAATGGCATTCCATTCTTGTTCGATATTCTCTGGCAGTTCCTTGTCGTTCCAACGTGCTTTCTGTTGCAGATTGGGCATCACAAACAGAATGCGGTCGATGAATCCGTTGCTGGAACGTTCGCCCTTAGCCAGTTCACTGAGAATCTTCTTTTGGATAGTGCCGATAACTGAGATATACGGTCGCTTGATAAAGATGGAACTCTTAGCGTTCTTACGGTCGGATATCGTGGTCTTGGCACTGAATACCGATAACCAGAACTGTTCTTCCGAACCGTTATTATAGCGGTTGAAGTTTTTGAACCAAGCGGACAATTCATCAGCCCACAAGCATAAACCTCGTTTGTTCTGCGCATGAATAAGGCTCAATCCTTCGGGCGTTACATCCGAAATCAAGAAGCGTTTACGAATTGGTTCCTGTGGGAATTGCTCTTCACCACTATCCGCACGTTCTTTGCGGCTCATGCTCATAAGCTCATTGTACTTGGCAAGCATTTTCTCAAATTCTTGATTCTGTTTGTAATCATAATCAAGAAACGGCTTCATCGCAAAGCTGAGCGGATGGCTTTTGTTAGCTCCCGGTCTTCCAATCAATGCCATATATAGGATGGGGCTCTCCGTCCATCCTTGCTTGATTTGGGCAAGGTGCGTGTTGCCTATGCCAACTGCTATTGCCGTGAGGATGGCTGCGGCAATATAGTCAGTAGGGTAGTTATGGCATTCGTGTACTTCACGGATGATGCGTTGGATTTTGTTTGGGAATATGCTGACGGGGAATGCCGTACCGGACAATCTTGTGCTTAAATCAATCGCTTCATCAATGATAGATACCGGATTAATAGAATACGTATCCATAGCTACATCTATTAAAGTTTCACGGATGATTTGGGTTTATGACGGACACCGTCTTGCATATTGGCAAGCATCTCTTCGTATGTTTGCTCGGAAGTTTTTCTTCGACCATTCTCAATCCATGTCAGAAGTTCGTCTTCGTAGAAATAGAGTTTCTTGCCTTTCTTATAGGCAGGAAGCTGCCCTTTGCGTACCAATGTATAAATGGTAGGCTTGGCTTTTCGTATGATACGGCAAGCATCCTCAATTTCAACCAACACGTGTTTGTCTGATGCTGGTGGCTGGAGTTCTGCTACCATCTTTTTCAACTCGATGACCTGTTCGGTCAGATAACCTACCGCTTCGGGCAGCTTATCAAATGTTACTGTTTCTTTTTGCATACGCCAATCGTTTTTAATTGTTCGATGGCAAAGGAAACAGGTGTTTCAATGGTGGAATCATTCACCAAAATATAACTGATGAATAACTTTTTGATGGTGGTTATTGGTGGTAAGTTATTGATAATAAGTGAATATTTAATGCGTAGTAATGTTGGCTATGTTAGTTGCTGGGAGTATTCTGCGTCTCAGTGTTTTTAATTCCTCCAACGGTGATTATTATTAGGGGATAAACAGATATCAAAAGAAAAATGATAAGATTTGACAAGACCTCCATTTATTATTCGTATTTTTACGCAAATCTTGCCTATTTGTGGTGTGACGTGCAAAAATAATAGAGCAAGTATGATTATTTATTTTAAAACCTCCTTTATGAAATATCTGAAATACTTTTTACTTGTTATACTGCAATTTGCTATTGTTGAGCTGGTTGTATGGTTCCACACGACGGGTTTAGGGTGGCATATATCTGAACTGACTCCCAGTGATGCTATTTCATTATGGGGTACAGTCACCACCATTGTGTTTTTAGTATTCTCAGTTCTTGCCCTTTGGAATGTAGACCAGAAGATTCAAGAGCTCAATGAGATGAAACGGAGCATTGGCGACAAGTTCGATAGCATTGAGACCAAGAACCGTGAGGTGATGCTGGAGGCTGACAAAGCCCAGAGAGATATTGTAAAGCAAGCCGAGGAACAGATTAAGCGAATTTTGGATAAGAGTACATACAGACAAAACTTCTACGATACTCTTACAAGAATAGCCAATGAACCCGATTTTGGTAGGCAGGTTCAAGAATATACACATTTCCTAAGAACAAGCGGAGATATCGAAGGTATTAATTATGCTTATGTGTATATCTGTAGAGGGAATGCTTATCTTATGTTGTCAAGAGATGACAAAGCGTTATCAGATTTCGAGATGGCTGCAAAACTAGATACCAAGACAGTTGTCCCTTTCTTTGCATTAGGACATTATTATGTCACGAAGAAGGATTATCTCAAAAGTATTGAAATTTATAAAGAAGGATTGAAAATTGACCCGCAAGATGATAGCTTGCTGATGAATATAGCCAATTCATATTCCGCGATGGGTGAATATGCTAAGGCTGATGCCTATTATGATAGGGCATTAACATTCAATCCGGATTTAGCAATGGCATACTATAACAAAGCTAAACTTACCAAAGAGAAGAAAGAAGAATTATGGAAAGAGAAATGTATGGCATATCTCAATCACTGTATCAAGATAATGCCCTATTTTTATGATTCTAATATCAACAAAGCAGCATTACTTCGCGAAGACAATAAAAATGCAGAGGCAGCGGAAGTGTTGACAAATGTCATTGAACCAACCTTCCGTCCGGAATTTATAATGGCAATCCTTCAACGTGGAATAGCATATAGGCTCATAGGGAAAATGCCGCAAGCATTAAATGACTTCAACACCGTTCTCCTTTATCAGCCTCACAATGTACAAAATCTTTCAAATCTTTCAGTTGCTCATTTCTCAATGGGACACATAAATGAAGCTTTGTATTTTGCTCATATTGGCTTAGATGAAGCAGAACAACAAAATAGGCATGATTGTGACGCTGAATTCAATGAAGTTATAAATCGCATTGATGCAATGTCGCATACTATTGTACGCACACAATGATGAATATCCTTAACTAAAAACTTACCATCTGGGGGGCTTCATTAGTCTCTTTTTAAGAGCAGTATGAAAACCGTAATTTTCACATGCTCTATTTGAAATCAGATAGTAAAAAGATAATTGTATAAGGGCTATTTATGCAATTTTTCTATCCAGCTTAATCTTGCACTCTGATTCCGTATGCGACATTTTGCGCTCAATGGTGGATATTTCCGAATCACGTAGAGTATGAGCGAATACTTTCTTTATAAATGTGGCAGTCTGTAGGCGTGGCTTGCCAAATGCCTTACCTATATTCCAGCCAAAGTGCATGATGTCAATGGTTCTTAATTGAGTGTCAACCTTTATCTGCTCCACTTTAGGTAAGGAATCGGATAGGAAGTATTCCGTGATATATCCACATAGACGATTGAGATCAGTTTCGCTAAGGTAGAGAGCCAAGTTCTGTTTCGTATATGAGAGAACTTTATCTAATTTTTCTTGCGATGCTCGTTCTTTTTCAGCCATAGCGTTGGCACGGAATATCTCGTATTCTGTTGGCTGATTGGATTCTTCGATGGATATATTGTTGATGGTAGAAGGTGTGGCTTCTTCCTTTGGAAGCTCTGCCACTTCTTCGTTGAGTTTGGAACACGATGAAATAGAAACTTCTTCTGTTGTGTCAGATGTCGTTTCTATTTCAATTTTTGGTTCTGAAATGCAGGATTCCGAAATAATAGAACTTTCGACAAGTTCAGCGCGTGCAATTGGAGTTTCAACTACCACAAACTTATTGCGGTAGCACTCAAATCTCATAAAGCACTTTTCTATTGTTGGCGAAAGAATTTGACTGAATACCATTTGCAGATTGAGATAGATAGCTCCCATGATAATGGAGCATACCACTAAAATGAGGTAACTGCTGAACTCATCCCAACCATAGTGAAGTACGGTCTGGCGGGCTAAAACACCAATGATAGCGATTGTCCCGAAAACAATCAGATTCAAAGTAATATGTTCTATCTTTTTCTGCTTCATAATAATATATGCTAATCGTTTGTGTGCAAATATATATATCATTAGCAAGATGTATAAATACATTTCCCTGAAAGTGGCAGCATTTGTCACCAAAAGGTAGTATTATTCTAGGTCAACTGTGCCAAAATAGAAAAGAAAAGTCCAACGTAGAAAAAAAACCAAGTTGGACTTTTAGCAAAGGTATTAGCAATTGTGTATGTTAGCTGCGCTTATAGGAATAAAGAGAGATATGCCCTTTTGTTTGGAGGCAACTTTACTGATAAGCCATTTTCTGAATTCAGCAGAATGTCCAGTGTCTATTTGATAGGATAGGGCTATAATCATGTTGAGATTATACACATCGGCACTATTCCCATTCTCCAACTTTATGTATTGGCAAACTTCATACCCCTTTAAGACGTTGGCTTTCAATATTGCTTTTAAACGGGAATTGATTGATCCAACTGTTGTATAGAACAAGTCGGCAATCTCCCAAGCGGTCATCCATACTTCTCCATCAGAAATATGGATGCCATGTCCGTTGTTTGTTATGATTCCTCGTTTCATGGCTATATTCATTTTAATGAAATCTTATTGGCTGTCTCTCTTTTCTTTACATTGACCAAATCTGCGTAGATTTGAGTAGTGGAAACGTTCTTGTGGGTTAGCATTTTTGAAACCGTGTAAATATCCGTGCCTAAAGAGATTTGTATGACCGCATAAGAGTGACGAAATCCGTGGAAGGTTATCGGCTTCGTTATTCCTGCCTTTTTGAGCCAGTTCTTCAGCGGATAGTTAATCATGCTCCGTTTTAAGCCCTTGAATACTTTGCCTGTGTCGGGCGTACCACATAGTTCGTAGGCTTCGTAACTGATGGGGAGTGTCGCTTCTGTTTGGGTTTTCTGTGTTCTGATACGCAAGCAATAGCCTTGGTCGGGAGCAATGGCAAAATCTTCCCATTGAAGATTGAGAATATCGCTGATGCGTAAACCTGTCAGACAAGCAAACAATGAGGCGGCTTTAAGAACTGGGATGTCACAAGGAGTGACGGCAAGTTGCTTCACTTCGTCCAGTGTCAGATATTCTTTCTTCACATCTTGTGGTTCAATCTTGTCAAGATAGTCATTGATGTTTTCTCGAAGCCATTTGTCTCGGTAAGCAATCTTCAACAATCCTCTGAAAGTAGAGTAGTAGCCGGATGCCGAATTGAGAGATATGGGACGATTGCTGTGTTTGAGCTGCTTGGCACTCAACAGGTACTCACGGAACTTCTTACATAAATCCACATTCACTTCGCCGAAGGTACATTGCCCTTTGACGAAGTTGTAGAAATGCTGATAGACAAACGTCCATTTCTGGTCTTTGCTTCGGCACATCTTTTTGAAGTAGGCGAGAAAGTCGGCTTTCTGTTTGGTCTTGTCTAAGAAGCCGAACTCTTCATTGATGAGCGATTGCACTCTGATACAACGGATAGCCTCTGCCTTGTTCAGCATATCGTTGTTGAATTCCCGTTCCATTTCATTTTTAGGATGGGCATAGATGTAGATGCCGAGATATTCCCGACGGCTCATCTGCATCGTCTCAGGGTTACGAACTGCCGGATAATAATCCAGATACAAGGAGATGCGATTATTCCGAATCGCTCTCTGACGAACTGTTACTTTTGTACACGTGTGTGTCATACTGTTTAATATTTAGAGTTTTACATTTGTTTGGTGCAAAGGAATAAGGTGATTCAATGGTGACAACATTCACCGATAAATAACTTATTCAATCTTTGGGGCTGCAAGTAGCTTATCCAATTCAGGTTTGGAGATAAGTGTGTATTTGCCCTTCTTGACCTTTGGGATATTATGATATTTCGCATAATGATAGAGTTGGTCACGGGTAAGATTGAACTTCTCCATTGCTTCGGCTACCGTATAATACAGTGGTTCTTCGGGTGCAGCCACACCTTTGGCTATATTCACGTGCTTCTTGGAATAATAAACCATGATGCCTTCTTTCTTCTTCGGGATGGCGTTCTTGGAAACAAAAGTGTAGATAGCAGATAAGGTCATATCGAATTTCTCCTGCATTTCCTGTGTGCTGTACCATTCTGTAATGTCGGGATTCGGGGCTTTCTTGGTAAAGTAAGCGTCCATGTGCTTCTTGCTCCAGTAGGTCTTGCCACGATTGAAAGTCCGAGGTATGTTATTCTTCTTAGCTACCAAGAATATCCATGACTCGTTTACATGGTATTTCTCCTTCACTTCGGCTGTGGTATAGAAATCAGTGATGGGAATAGTGTCCTTCGGATGTCGTTGTTCATAAGGACGAGCTTCTACCATCCGGTCAATATCTTTTTTACGGATAAAAGACAACCTGCTACTGATGCGGAATGCTTGCAGCTTTCCGGCATATACCATTTTATATACGGCTTGTTTACTCAGCCCTAATAAAGTCGCAGCTTCTTTGAACGATAGATATTCTTTATCCTTGAAATCGGATATGGGTTGTTCACTGATGATCGTTTGGACTTTGGTTTCTACTTCTTGTATTCTCTTCTGCCGTACCGTTTCTTTGTATGCAAGATTATTGCACCGATGAGAACAGAAGCGTGTTGTTAGCTTTTGGGCATAAAATGTTGTGCCACACCACTCGCATACCTTTTTGGTTTTCATTTTACTTGTTGCCATATTCGTTACTTTTTAGAGGTTTATTTCTCTTGTTATTTCTCCATTTTGTTCAACTATCGTCAATCATAGTCAACCACAGTCAACTTTCTCCACGACCTTTCCGACCTAAAATCGGAGAGTAACAAGCGAGCAACAAATGCGGTACAAAAATGAGCTGAAAAAGCCCTATAAACGATAACCATCGCTTATAAGGCTAAAAAGAAAGGCGCTCAAAATGAACGCCTTGATAATCGTTGATGATATATGCTAATCGTTGGTAATCACTACCTATTTGCCGATGCAGAATTTCATAAAGATATTCCCCAATACCTCATCTGCGGTAATTTCACCACCCACAATTTCGGCTAAATGGAAAAGGCATTCACGTAAATCCTGGCTGATGAAATCACCGGAAAGATGAGTTTGGAGTCCGTTTTGTACGCGGTGGATATCTTCGAGAGCCAGTGATAATGCCTCGTAGTGTCTCACATTCGTGACGATGAGGTCGGAAGAAGTTAGTTCGGGGACGGAGGCAGTCTTTACAAGGAGATTTTGCAGTTCTTGGATACCTGTTTTTTCTTTGGCAGAAATAGATAGCGTGACAGTGTTTTCTGGCAAGCCGGATAGCTTTGTAGGGACAGCCGATACTTGGTCTGATTTGTTCAACAAGATGATGAGCTGTTTGTTGGAGCAGAGAGGGAGGATACGGGGCGAAAGCTGTCGGATTTGGGCTTCCGCACAAGTATTGTCTACGACCCATAGGACAATTTCCGCTTGTTCCATCTTATGGAAACTGCGTGCAATCCCCATGTTTTCTATCGTGTCGTGGGTGTCGCGTATGCCGGCGGTGTCGATAAATCTGAACGTGATGCCGCTGAGGTTTACCGTGTCTTCAATCACATCGCGTGTAGTGCCGTGTATGTCGCTTACAATCGCCTTTTCTTCGTTGAGCAGCGTGTTCAAGAGCGTGGACTTGCCTGCATTGGTTTCACCGACGATAGCTACGGGTATTCCATTTTTAAGGACGTTTCCCACACTGAATGAGTGGACCAATCCACTGATGACCTTTTCTATATCCCCGGCAATGGTCTCCAATTCGCTGCGGTCGGCAAACTCCAATTCCTCATGGTCACTGAAATCCAATTCCAGTTCCATCAAAGAAGTGAGGTGGAGCAGGCGTTCGCGCAAGGCGGACAGTTCGCGGCTGAAACCGCCCCTCATCTGGTTCATAGCCATCCGGTGGGTGGCTGCGGACGAAGAGGCTATTAGGTCTGCCACGGCCTCCGCCTGACTCAAATCCATCTTTCCGTTTAGGAAGGCACGTTGGGTGAACTCACCCGGACCGGCCGCCCTGCATCCCTTCCGGATGAGCAGTTGCATGACCTGTTGCAAGATGAAAGACGAACCATGGCATGAGATTTCCACACAGTCTTCGCCCGTGTAAGAATGAGGTGACTTGAACAAACCGATCAATACTTCATCAATGATCTCCCCATCGTCTTGCCGGATGTGTCCGAAAGCCATGGTGTAAGCCTTGCGTTCGGAAAGGGGGAGGGGATGTTTACCTACGGGAGTAAAAATACGGTCTGTTATGGCGATGGCATCTTTTCCTGAGATGCGGATTACGCCAATGGCACCTCCTTGTGCAGTGGCAATGGCACAGATTGTATCTTGCGTGTTCATGAGAGCTGTTTGCTATTTCAGAAACTCCCCGTCGTGTCTGTAGTGCAGACGGACGGAGAGGGATATGAATGTTTAATAGGTCATCGGTACAGTGTGGCGGCCATCAGGTTGACCATTTCTTCCAACCCTTTACGGTCAGTTTCGTCGAAACTGTCCGCTTTATCACTGTCTATGTCCAATACTCCTTTTATTACCTTATTATATATGATTGGAATCACGATTTCAGAACGGGATTCGCTACTGCATGCGATATGTCCGGGAAAAAGATCCACATCGGGCACTATCAGAGGGCATGCCTTCTCCCATGCCGTACCGCAGACACCACGTCCTTTCCGGATACGGTAGCAGGCAATGCTTCCTTGGAACGGCCCGAGTGTGAGTTCCTGTTCGGATTTCACCAGATAAAACCCTACCCAGAAGAACCCGAACGCTTCTTTCAGTGCAGCCACCGTGTTGGCCATTACGCTTATTTCGTCCCGTTCTCCTTCGATAAGCGCGGCGTAATGTTGGAGAAACAGACGGTAGCGTTCGCTTTTGTCTGAATCCTCAGAGGGCTTGAAATCGATGTTCATACCTGTATGAGAGTTTAAATCCGGTCGATAACCAACTGAATCAGATCGTCGATTTTGTTTTTATAACTGGGGTCAGCTTCTCCGGCTACCCGGTTGGCTATCACCATGCAGCATGTCGTGGCCTTGTGTCCCATCAGACGGGCCAATCCGGCTAATGCGGAACTCTCCATTTCGAAATTGGTGATTTGAAGCCCGTTGTAAGAAAAGCTTTCAATCTTCTCATTCTGACGGGGATCCGCCAAAGGAATGCGAAGCTGACGGCCTTGCGGGCCGAAGAATCCACCGCAGGCTACGGTGATACCCCGTACCATATCGTCGGCAGCTATGCGTTCTATCAGTTCCGGATGTGCGTCGATGACGTAAGGGGCAGGGGCGCACAGGTTTCCGCTCCATCCCAAATGATTAAGCAACGTGCGTTCCAACGGTAGGTCGCATACAGCATTGCGCCCTTCATAGAAGTTCAGCAAACCGTCGAAACCGACTGATTTTACGGAACAAATGAATGTGCCGACAGGCGTATAAGGCTGAAGCCCGCCGCATGTACCGATGCGCACCAGTTCCAAGCTGCGGAGCTTTTCTTTCTCCCTGCGGCTGTTGAAGTCGATGTTGGCCAAGGCATCCAGTTCGTTCATGACAATGTCGATGTTGTCGCAACCGATACCGGTAGAGACAACCGTAATACGCTTGCCTTTATAGGTTCCTGTGACCGTTTTAAATTCGCGGCTTTCTACCTCGAATTCTTTATTCTCAAAATGAGAAGCTACGAGTGCCACACGTCCGGGATCACCCACTAAAATGACTTTGTCGGCCAGTTGTTCCGGTTTCACGTGGAGATGGAATACAGATCCGTCTTCATTGATGATCAACTCCGAGGAAGGAAAATACTTTTTCATGTTATTGAAAGGTTTTAGTTTAATAAATATGT
>OGPL01003409.1_pt1 | contig 10138 bp, 5 predicted proteins | sample 1552901 | NCBI WGS metagenome assembly OGPL01 (sample SAMEA2580244, study PRJEB22360) | human gut metagenome | biome: human gut; feature: human-associated habitat; material: faeces | place: Denmark | collected 2008/2010 | reverse complement strand
TCCTGTTGCTTGATCTCAGTATCATATTATCGTCTGTATTGTTTTTGTTATCTTGTCGTTGCCGGGCCGGAACCCGGATGCTGGACCCCGGCCCCGGGATCACGGGCTATTGTTGAGTGCCTTCGAGCCCCGTATTATAGGTCGGAAGACTTCCCGGACGAGCGGTTATGGCGTTGCGCACGACCATCAGCTCCAGCGGCCCACGCAAGTTTTCCGACGCCGTGGTAATATAAGTAGGCGTGATGCGCTCGAAGATCTGTAACCATTCGCGCGTAATACCATGGCCGTCCGGACAGTGCACACCTGAAAGCCATTGCGACCAATATCCTTTTACATCGCTCGTACGTGTATGCTGGCGGCTGCCGACGCACGAGTGTTTTCCTGTGACTACGATCCTCCATCCCCGGAACACATGGCGGTCGCCTCCCCAGAGAGCTTTATAGGCATCGGCCGTCGCCTGGGAGCAGAAAGGATACCCGGCCTTATTATAATCGTCGGTCTGGCAGGTGATTCCGAAGGTGTTCCCTGTGAACGGGTCCGTGAGGCCCTGCTGGCGATAAGTCTCATCCATGATCGTGTATTGCTTTTTTATCTGAATGCTCGCCCCGGCTTCAGCAAACTTGTCCCTATTGTCCCAGCGGTCGACATAACCCCACGCCTGGTCGCGGTTCATCGTCGCGGGGCCGGGAATCGCCGGGACGACGGGGCCGTGCTGGAGGAACACGAGGCTGTTGGGGCTGTAGGCCTCCTGCGAGAACAGACAACTGTTCCACGAAGGCTTCGATCCATAACCGTTGTCCGACCACACCGTCGTCCAAGAGTCGTCGTTGCCGCCGTAGGGCTTGTACTCCACCCAGTAGATGTAGAAGTATTCCTTCTCCCCGTTGTGAGGCACCGGATATTTGATGTAGCGTTGGTACTTGCTGCCATCGAGCTTGTACTCCGTGTACTCCGTCTCGCCGACGGGCGTCTCTGCCGCCGCCGTGAAGTAGTCGCTGACGTTATTGTAGTTGCCGATGTGGAACTTCCGGCGTCCGACGCGTACCCGCTGGTCTTTGTGGTAGGCGCTGCCGGAGAAGTCCAGCAGCAGCTCGAAGCCCCCGTAGGAGTACTTGCCGCCCCGGGCGATCTGCGCCGTCTCGGGGTGCACGATCCAGTAGCCCGAGTAGTAGTTGAGTACTGTGGTGAACTTTTCGTCCGCTCCGTCCTTCTCCTTCTGGCGGTATCCCGTGATGGTGATACGGTACTGCCGGTACCCGCCGTCGGTATCATAGCCGACCATGTCGGGGTCGATGAATGCCTCTTCGCCGGTCTTCTGGGCGATCAGCTCGCTCAGCTCGCCGAGCGTGGTCTGAAGCACCGTCGAGTACTTCGCTTCCGTGGGATAGAGCTCTATCGTACCCCTGTCCTCCCACGTTGCATTCATGCCGTACGCGTTTTCCACCTTGATCGTCACCTTATTGTTCGAGCGGATCGCTATAGGTTGGTCTTTCCACGCGGTCTCGCCTGCGGGCAGCTCCGGGTCTTGGAAGTTCGAGAGGCTGACGTCGTTCTGGCCGTCGAAGGGCAGCTGCATGAACGTCATCGAGGGCACCGTGCGCTGGATGCGCAGGATCTTCGTCGCGGCGCTGATCTGCTCGTCATCTTTCGCCTTAGCCTCGTCGGTCGTGTTGCCGTCGTCGACCAGATTGTGGAGGTTGTAGAACTGCATCTCGGAGTAGTACCTGCCCGCGAGGGGTATCGTACGCGTCCGAGCAGCACCTTCTCCCGAGAGAGCGCCGTCATTCAGGGCGTTCGGCGCGAGGTAGAAACCCTCGACGCTGTAGAGCGGCAGGGCCTGCGACCAGGTCCGCTCGCTCGAAGTCTCGTCGCGGTTCTCGTTCGTGGCATTCGCAATACCCGGTTCCGGAACGGGCGCCAGATCGCTGAGGAACGTGCTGATGACGTAGCCGGGATTGCCCGCCGCAGGGGTCTGACCGTCGGCGTTCTTCCAGTAGCGGTGGCTGTGGTGCAGGCGCACGTCCTTGGGACGCGCGGCAGCGTGGTCGTAGCTCGTGCCGAGGAAGGCCTCGATGATCGCGGGCTTATCCTCGAGCTCGTTGTCCTTCGCGCCCAGCTCGTCGGCCTCCGACGTGCCGCCCTCCGTCTTGCGCCACTCCCACCACCAGTCGGTGTTGGCGCGCACGCTCAGCGCGTAGAGCCTCCGTGCCGCAGCCGTACCCATATCCAGCGTGTAGGTCGCACGCCCCGTCGGCACGTTCTCGCCGCTGTGCTGCTGCGAGGTGAAGTTGCCGCCCTGCGTCACGTTGGTCGAGGGGACGATCTCCAGACGCAGAGGTCCCGCGCCCTGCTCGATGGTCAGCGTCGAGTTCGTCTCGTCGAAGCCGTCCGTCGGCGAGTAGGCCTGCATGGTCACCGTCCGCGGCTGCAGGGTCGGGTTCGGAAGAAGCGTGAAGGGAATATCCGCCGCTCCGCTCCGGGTCACGTTCGGGTACTCGCTCCAGTTGGTCACCCACTCCTCGCCGCTCAGGTTGCCCGTCTCGCTCTTCGAGACGAAGTACCACGGCAGATCCGCAGGCTGTGTAGCCACATGCGGTGTCACGCCCGTCGCGTCCCACGACACCCGGATGAAGTTCGGGTAGATATTCCGGGGATCGTCCGGATCGTACACGCCGTCTTCGGGGGTGCCGGGGTCATCAGGCCCCACCAACTCACCACCTCGAACAGCGTCCACGTACCATTTCACTTCGTAGTAGCTCTGCTCCACGTCCAGCTTCGTACGCTCGGGGTTCTTATCGTAATTCGTCTCCTCGTCCCAGTAGCCCTCGATCTCGAAACGCCACGAACGAGGCGCCACAGGCTCGACGTTGCCGTTGTGTGCCGCGTCCCAGTTCGACGGCAGCAGCGAGAAGAGGGTCTCGCTCTCCGTCTCGAAGAAGGTGATGGCACCGCAGTTGTCCGTGCCGTCGCCGAGCGGGTGGCCCGCATAGGCGCCCGCGAAGAAGCCGTCCGGAAGAAGCGCCTTGTCCGCCTCTTCCAGCTGCTCGAATCCGCCGAGGTCGCCCTCACGGCCTGCGACGGGTCCGGCCTGCGGGTCGGAGAGGTTCATGCGGTAGGTCTGGCCGTCCTTTGTCCATGCCACGTAGTACGTGGCGCCCGCGGGCGAGCTCTTGACGATGACCTGCTGCTTGCTCTTGGGGTACTTCGGGAAGTAGAGCTTCTGCTGCAGAAGGCTCAGCGTGCGCGTGTTCTTCACGTCCTGAACCAGTTCCAGCGTCTGAGACATCCGGCCCGCCGTGAACAGCAAACGCAGCGTGCGTTCCATGAGCCCCGCGGCGTTGCTCTCGTCGAAGCGGCTCAGACCCACGCGCAACCGGTACTGCGTGTGGGGAAGACCGTCGGTCCAGAAGTAGCTCTCGCCCTGATCCTCCTTCGTGAGCTCCTCCCACGTCCCGTTGCGGTAGATCTCGACCTTAACGTCCCCCGAATAGTCCTGCCCGTTCACCGTGACGTCCGTCTTGCGCATCGTCAGATGCCATCCCTTGTCAAGCGTCTCGTCGCCCTTGAGCTCGAAGTCCGTGAACACGGTGACCTCCTGTGCCGTACCGTCCTGATGGTAGCGAAGCTGCGTGGAGCTCAACGCCAACTTGTACTGTCCGTCCGTGACCATGTTGCCCATGCTCCCGTCGCCCGTGTCCCACGAGTAGACGTCGACCTCCATGTTTATCGGCTCCGAAGCCGCGGCATCAGCCTCCGTGGGGTAGCCGTCCCCGCGAACCCGAAGAATGTTGATGACATACGCGTGGTTGCGAAGAATGTCGTAACGGTTCTCCGCCGAGGGCTTCACGTACCCCTCGTGCTCGCTCCCGGCATCGTCCCCTTTGGCCGCGCGGTCGTAGAAGTCTATGCGGTAGTAGGTGGAGGCTCCGCCGTTATATTTGCCTTTGACAACGAGGTAGAACGCCGACGTGTTGTCGTCCGTGCCGTTGGGGGTCTCCGGCAGGTAGATCTGGCTCCGGAGCATGTTTCCCGCGTCGCCCCCCTCCTTCGTATAGGTGAGGCCCGACTCGTGGAGGGCCAGCTTGTCGTCGAACGTCGGAGCATTCACCGACAGTCCGTTGCCGGTACGGTCGAGATGCGCGGGGTCCGGGGCGATGAAGCCCTCGCGGGCCGCGTTGTGCAGCGTCACCCCCTCGATCTCGAAACTGTGACCCGCGAGGTCCGTGTCGTTGCCCTTGTAGTCGGCGCTCGTAAGGTCGTAGCGGCCCGTGAACTGGCCCTTGTCGTCCATGATCTTCCCCGAGAGGTTCACGCCCACGTCGATACGCGCCACGGCACGAAGCAGGTGGATCGTAGCCACGCGCACGACCTGCGTGGTGAAGGCCGTCTGCGTCTCGCCCCACAGCGGAAGCGGGGTCGGATCGCCGCCTGCGGTATTCCAGATGGCGCCGTCGGCCTGCGCGAAGCGGATCGCACTGCGCGCCGTCTCCAGCGTCGCGTTCGCGCCGAGCAGCCGGTTCCAGTACTCGCTCTTCGCCGCATCGTCCGTGCCCGCCTCGGAGTAGTTGGCCACAACCATCACTTTGTAGTATTTCAGGGCTTCGTCCGTGCCCTCCTGCGGAAGCTCGATGGTGAAGTGACGCTGGTAGGCGCCATTGTTGTCGACGGCCGCGTCGCCGCCATCCCGCTCCTTGGCCGGGGCGTAACGCACGAATTTGAATTCACTGTCCGTGGCGGCCTTCGCCTCGGCGCGGAAGAGCAGGACGTTGAACCGCTTCATATCCACGATGGACTCCTGCTCGGGAGTGAGCGCATACGTCCCCGGGCGTGCCGAGCTCACGCCCGAGACGCTGATGCTCAGGTTCAGGGTTCCCGACTCCGCGGCCGGGGGCTCGGGGTCCGCAGGAACCCGGCCGGGTTCGTCGGCAAGGTCCTTCGAGCAGCCCGCAAGCAGGAAGGCGCCGCACACGAGCGGCGTCAGGATGCGACGGAGCACACGGCGCATCGCACCGGGCCCCGGATAACTGTACATAGGAATCATAGTATCTTTTTGCTTCATTATTGTTATTGTCGTCTGTCTGAGTCTCCCCGCGGCGGATCAGATGCCGCCGATGTCTTCGACGCCGATCCAGTCGAGCACCTTCACCTCCGTAAGCATCAGGTTCGCGTCGAACTTGAAGCCCCACTCGTCGTTGCGCCACAGAAGCTCCTCGCTCAGGCTGCCGCCCTCGCTCTCCAGCGCCTTGCGGATAAGATCCCGCACGTTCTCGTCGTAGAGCTTCGACGTGCCGTTCCAGATCGTCAGGCGCATGTCGTCGGTAAGGTGCAGCGTGTGGAAGACGGCCGTAAGGTCCGAGCCGCTCACGCTATGGTCCGGGGTGTAGCTCAGCGTAGGGCTCTCCTGCGTCAGCGGCTCGTTCTGGCTGTTGTAGACGCCGTTTTTGCCCGTGAGCTGGATCGTGTAGCCCGTGGGGTTCGCGCCGCGCATGCCCGACACGGCGCCCTGCAGGATCACCTGGACCACGTTCGTGTTCTTGCGGTGCGAGACCGTACCCTCGACAGGCGTGCGCTGGCCGTCCGTCGTGAACGTCTGCATGCCCCCCAGCACATATCCCAGCTCCTGCCAGTTCGGGTAGGGACGACCCACCTGACCGTTCTCGTGCCGCAGCTTCAGGCGCATACCGCCCAGCGTGCCCGTGCCTTCGAGCGTGTAGTCCTCCTGACGGTGGTTGGCCCACACCACGGCCGTGTAGCTGCCCGCGGCCTGCGGAACCTTGAAGCGCACCGTCTGGTTCAGAACCTCCTCCGAGCCCAGAGGACGGCTCTGAACCAGCTCGCCCGTACTCCCGTCGTAGAGGAAGAACTCGCCGAACTCGGCAGTCTCCGACCAGAGATCCCGATCCTGAGGGTTCTGCGTATAGGAGAGTTTCAGCGTGACATCCGTCTGGCAGTCGCTCAGATCCTCCTTCGTGCAACCGCCGCTCGGAAGCACTGCGACGCACAGCATGAATAGGGTAAATAATCTGTTCATAGTTTCGATATATTTTGTTCTTCTTTCTCGTTAACTCTTCGTCTCGTTCCGACGGGGATGTCTCCGCGAACCGTCGTATTTGTCGTCGGGCCCTCTCGTTTCCGGGCCTTCGGGGTTTCAACACCCTGTATATTTCGTATCTTCCTGTCTTCGGCCGATTCGCTGCGGATGTCTCCGCGAATCCGTCGTATTTCTGTTGTCCTGTCCGAACCCCGCGTGTCCGTCGTCCGGTCTGCGGGCATCCCGGAGAACCGTTCCCATCGCTCGATCCCGACTGTTTTTACGGCTCCTCTCCGAGCTCCCGGGCCTCTGCCTCCGGGCCCTTTCGGGGCATTCCGGCTCCTTTTTTCCGGCCCTTTGCGGCGGCACGGTCTCCGTATCTCTGCGGGACGGCTGCGCCGTTTTCCCGTCTTCAGTCTGTTCCGATGCGGAATACTCCGCGATCCCTTCGTCGTTTCTGTTATCCGGTTCGAAACCCGCATGTCCGGGGTTCCTCCGAATCCTGTCGTGATGTGCCTTGCAGCCGGGGCACGACTCCCCGTTGTGTCTTGCCGTGATGAGCCTTGCGGCCGGGGCACGGCGCCCGTTGCGACGGACTCCCGGACCGGGAGTTTCCTTTCCGTGAAAAAACGATGTCGAAAAGAAGAAGGAGGCAGGCCTGCCTGCCCTTTTGAACTTATCCTTCAGGTTAAACACACTGGGACAGGCAGGCCCCCCGGTTATATACCGGGCATTTCAATTCCTCCTTCGCGGACGGATCAGATACCGCCCTCGATGTCTACCACGTTCCAGTTGAGTACTTCGATCGTGGCCTTCATGGACGCGTCGGCCTCGAGATCCTCATCCTTGTCGAGGTTGTCGTCCTCATTCGGATCACCCACGCCGTCGACCGAGATGATGTTGACTTTGTAGTGGTTGTTACGCTTCAGAGCATACTTCTCGGCAATGGTCCCGTCCAGTCGCGAACGCATCCAGTAAGCCCAGTACGCCATACCCTGATCATAGGTTACGATAAGGTAGCATGGGACTGCCGATGCTTTTGCCGCATTGCGGTCAGCGACCGCGGGAGTTTCTTGGGGCGCGGTATTACCGGGCGTTCCGCCTACGTCAGTCCAGCGGGTCGGCGTTTCGGCATAGATACCCGGGCAGTAGCCTACGATCTTGCCGTTTTCCCACTTCTGAACTCGATAGAAAGTACCTCCGTTACCGGCGATGGTTCCCGACAAGTCGCCCGCTACCGTACCGTCAGTATTCAGGTAGAGCGCATTCTCGTTAGGGGTCCATTTGGCCTTGATGCTCAGGAAGGTTACCTTGTGACGCTTGGCCTCCTGCGGAGAATTCTCCGTCAGGTAGCTGTCGGTGGCTATTTTCACGAAAGTGTGGTTGCCACCGTCGTCATAGCCGTTATCAAAAAAGTCGGCTGCACCCAGCGCATCGGGATATACACCTGTCCCGTCAATAGGATTATAAGCCTTGTCATAATACGGCGAAACCAGCTGCACGCCTTCGTAAACCGGGAAGGTGTAGAAACGCGTCGGGTTGTTGCGAACTCGATACTCGGCAGCATCTTTGCCAAAAGTACCATCGACGCTGTTGATTACAAGGTCTGCCGCGAACGTTGGCGTAACCTTGGATACCATACGGCCGATATAGATCGTGAAGTTATTCGTATTCTCATCCCCTTTTTGGACCGTGACCTGATCCTCGATGGTTGCGCCGAGCTTATAGACGTTGCTCATCCAGAATTTATTGTCGGTAGTCGCACCCGAGATATCAGTGATCTCCTGGATAACCTTGCAGACATTGCTCAGCTTCTTGTCGGCGGCTGTCTGGCCGTTCTTGCCGTTGAAAATGTCCTCGATCTTCGAGTAATCTTCAAGGTTGGCCAGGGCGTAAAGACGCTTTTTACCGGTCGTCGTGGCGAAAGTCTTTGCGTAAGGCGCCGTTGCTAATTCGGCGTCTTCGAACTTCACATAATTTTCGAGAACATCGTCGCTGTTGAACACAAGGACAACGGCATCGGTGATTTTTTTCTCTGCTTCCGAAGCCTGCGAGTTTCCATTCACATAGTCCCCGGCATCGGCATAGGTTCCGGCGCCCGTACGCTGCGACAGCGATACCGTAGCGTAGGTCGGAATGCCCTCTACGACGCCGCCTTCTCCGCCGCCGCCCGGGGAATTGGGATTGTCTACGTCTTTGGTGCAGGAACCCAGCAACAGCAGGGTCGCAAATGCACCTGTCGTCAGAATGTTTAATGTTTTCATCGCTTAATTTAATTTGGTAAATGTTGAAAAAGGAAAGGATAAGTTGTTAAGTCTTGTCGTAGCGTTATATGCGCATCATCGGCGCCCGGGAAGCTCCACAGTGCCAACCTCGCGCGGAGCAGACGCCGCATGCAGCTGATCCAGAAGTTTCCGAGCCTCCGGCTCCCCGCCTGCAGCGGCACGCTCCAGAAGCGGAACGGCGCCGGCCTCGTCTCCCGAGAAGAGAAGCGCCGAACCCTCCAGCAGGTCCCGTGCTGCCCCCGCAGACGCCGAGGAAAGAACCTCGAGCGCCTCCTTGTAAAGACCCTGCGAAACCAACGCCGCACCCCTCGACAGCGCCTCGGCCGCGGGGTCGGGGACGTTCTCGTAGTAGACCTTGATGAAGGCCGCATTGCGAAGATCCGGGAACATATGCTCCAGCATATAGAGATAGGGACGGCCGCCCGAGAGTTTCATGAGTTCCAGCTCGCGGCCCTTTTTCACCGGGACATTGTCGATGATGCGAAGGATCTCCTCGCGCTCGTAAAGGTCGCTCGCGGCGACCAGCTTGCGAAGGCCACGCCAGTCCTCCGAGCCGTTGAAAAGCGTCATCGAATCCGCCGGAAATGCCGTGTTGCGGAGCAGAAAATCCTTCAGCGCCACGGCGCGGTTCCACGCAAGGCGGTCGTTGAAGGCCAGCGTGCCCTCCGGAGAGGCGCTGCCGACGATAACCACACGCACCACGCGCGATGTCTTCGACTCCTGAAGCATGCGGATGCTCGAAACCAGGTTCACGAGCATCGTGTTGTTATCCCGGAAATGCCGCTCGAGCAGGTGCTTGCCCTGACGGAAGTGAACCGTGAGGGCGCCTTTCTCGCCCTCGACGATGTACCGGTCGATCTCGGCCTGCTGCGAAGGAGCCGTGCCGTAACCCATGTTCAGCTCCATATCCGGGTCGAAGAGACCTTTCGCGGCGGAAGACGTCGCCATACGTGTCTCCAGCGCCGAGAGCGGCTCCACGAACCCGAAACTGCGCGCAAGGCTGTCGCCCGTGGTGACGGCCCCGGCAGCCGCCGCGAGTTCCGTGGCACGGGACTTGACGCCCGCGGGCGAAGGCTTCGGAAGGGGGGGCAGCGCCGGAGCCGCCTCCACCGTCCCGAGGCGCTCCGTGCGGCAGCACCCCGAACGTTCGCGCTCGATGCGAAGCCCCGCGGTCTCCATCCACCGCTCCAGTGGCACGCTCACAGAGTAGTCCGCGGTCTCACCCTCATGGGCGCGCTGGGAGCCCGCTGCGGGCTGACGAAGATCGTGGGTCGGCAGGCCCGCGACCTCCGCACGCCCGCTGCGCGCCTCCAAAAGCTCCACACGACGCCCGTACACCTCGATGTTACGAAGCGCGAGCTCATGACCGCCTCCCGACAGTACCGGACGAAGCGTGAGCTTGTAGTTCTGACCTCCGGTCGCCTGTCGCCCGATATGAGCCCGGAAGCGAACGCGAAGACTGTCCCCTTCGACCGTGAGGCTGAGACCGCTGAGCGTGATACCCTCCTTGGGCGGCTCCGAAGAGAACGCTGGGGAGCTGGCCGCGAGGGCCATAGTCATAAACAGTAGATTCCATTTCATATTCATCCATCTTTATCCTTTAGTACATATATTCATGCTTTTCCAGCTTTTCCAGGCATCCCGAATGCATGAGGTAGCCCGACTTTTTTAATCCGGCTGTCCGGCATAGCCTCGAAGTCCCCTCTCGATCTCCGGGACCGTGCCACCTCCTCCCGAAAGCCCGGCAACCCGCAGCGCCCGCCGCCGCGCGGGCGCTGCAGAACGCCGGAGACGACTCAGACAATCCCGCCGTCTCCCGAAG
>OGPL01003398.1_pt1 | contig 10173 bp, 8 predicted proteins | sample 1552901 | NCBI WGS metagenome assembly OGPL01 (sample SAMEA2580244, study PRJEB22360) | human gut metagenome | biome: human gut; feature: human-associated habitat; material: faeces | place: Denmark | collected 2008/2010 | reverse complement strand
AGTCCGTGGGCGGCCTGCGCGCCAGCGTGTACAACGCCATGCCCATCGAGGGCGCTCAGGCTCTGGTGGAGTTCCTGAAGAAGTTCGAGGCCGAGCACACGAAGTAATGACAAGGGGGATACCATCCCCCTTGTATATCCCCCTCACCGGTTGACATCGATCACCGGTGTATGCCGCCCAGGGCGGCTGAGTCGTGGTATTTTTGCCATGTACACGCCGCGGCAAAATGCTCGCATTTTGCTTTCAGCCGGCAAAATTCGACAACAAAACGTATTTTATAAGGAGATTATTACCATGCGTATTCTTGTTACCGACGGTATGGATAAGACCGCCATGGCGGAGCTGCGTGAAATGGGTCATGAGGTCGTAGAGCAGTTCTACGAGCCGGATCAGCTGGGCAAGGCACTGCGTGATTTCGACGTGGTGGTCGTCCGCTCCAAGACCAAGGTTCGCGCCAACCACATCGACGAGGCCAAGGGCAGCCAGCTGAAGCTGATCATCCGCGGCGGCGTGGGCGTGGACAACATCGACGTGGACTATGCCAAGCAGAACGGCATCGACGTGAAGAACACCCCCAAGGCTTCCTCCCAGTCCGTGGCGGAGCTGGCCATGGGTCACATGTTCTCCTGCGCCCGCTACATCTCCATCGCCGGCCACACCATGCGCGAGGACAAGTGGGAGAAGAAGGCCTACGGCAAGGGCATCGAGCTGCAGGGCAAGACTCTGGGTATCGTGGGCTTCGGCCGCATCGGCCAGCACCTGGGCGTGATGGCCAAGGCCATCGGCATGAAGGTCGTGGCGTTCGACATCTTCCACATCCCCGGCATCGAGGAGCAGCTGGGCATCCCCTATGTGGAGATGGATGAGCTGCTGGCCATGTCCGACTTCGTGTCCGTCCATGCGCCCGCAGTGGACGGCGGCGCTCTGATCTCCGCCGAGAACATCGCCAAGATGAAGGACGGCGTCGTCATCATCAACACCTCCCGCGGCACCAACGTGGACGAGGCCGCTCTGCTGGCCGCTCTGGAGTCCGGCAAGGTGCGCGCCGCCGGTCTGGACGTGTACGCCGACGAGCCTGCCACCAACAAGGCGCTGTACAGCCACCCCATGGTGTCCTGCACGCCCCACATCGGCGCTGCCACCAACGAGGCGCAGAAGCGCATCGGCGCGGAGATCGTGGACATCATCAAGGCCATGTAACTCCCGCTCACAGGAGCACAAAAAAGAGAGAGAGACGGCGTGAGCCGTCTCTCTTTTCTGTCCGCCGCCCGCCCCGTATGACTGCTGCACCCTGTAGGGCGGGACCCATGTGTCCCGCCGAAAAATGCGTACCCGGCGGCGGGGCACACGGGCCCCGCCCTACAGGACGGTATGTTGAACCGCCCTGTAGGGGACGTCGAGGACGCCGTCCCCTATAAAACAGCATAACAACAGGGACGGCGTTTTCGCCGTCCCTGACTGTATGCGTCTTTTATACGTACCGCTGCGTGGTCACGTCGAACACGCCCCGGGTGGTGATGCGCAGGCTGGGGATCACCGGCAGCGCCATGAAGCTCAGCGTCATGAACGGGTCGATGCCCGTGGACACGCCCAGCTCGTAGGCGCTCTTCTTGGCGGCCTCCAGATCGCGGTTCACGTTCACCAGCGTGTCGTCGGACATGATACCGGCGATGGGCAGCAGCAGCTCGCCCTTCACCTGCCCGTCCTCCACCACGGTGATGCCGCCGTGCTGCTGCACGATGCGGTTGGCGGCGAAGGCCATGTCCTCCTCGTTGGCGCCCACCACGATGATGTTGTGGCTGTCGTGGCTGATGCTGGTGGCCACTGCGCCCTTCTTCAGACCGTAGCCCTTGATATAGCCCAGACCGATGTGGTGGGTGTTCTTGTGCCGCTCGATCACGGCGATCTTCAGAATATCGTAGTCCACGTCAATGCGGTCGGTGTAGCCTCCGTCGGTGGTGGTGATCTCGCCGTTCACCATGCCGATCACCGCGTGGGGACGGTCATCGGTGAAGTCCGCGGCGCTCAGCGGCGCCACATGGAACGTGTCGTGGGCGCGGTTGACCAGATACGGGTCGATCTCCGGGGCAGGGAAGTCCGCCACCACGCCATTTTCCACCATCAGCACGCCGCGCTTGTACACCTTTTCGATGTTGAAGTGCTCAAAGTCGTCGATGATGACGAAGTCCGCCAGATAGCCCGGCGCGATAGCACCGCGGTTGTTCAGCAGGAAGTACCGCGCCGCGTTGTGGCAGGCGGCCTTGATGGCCGTGATGGGGTCTGCGCCCAGCGAGATGGCCTTCTTCACGATGTAGTCGATGTGCCCCTTCTCCAGCAGGTCGCTGGGGTGCTTGTCGTCGGTGCAGAACATGCACCGCTCCACATACTTGTCGCACAGCAGGGGCGCCAGCGCCTCCAGATTCCGGGCGGCGGTGCCCTCGCGGATCATGATGAACTGTCCGCGCTGCAGCTTGGCGATGGCGTCGTCGATGTCGTGGCACTCGTGGTCGGAGTACACACCGGCGGCGATGTAGGCGTTCAGGTCGTTGCCCACCAGATCGGGGGCGTGGCCGTCGATCTTCTTGTGGTGCGCCTGGCTGGCCACGATCTTCTCCACCACCTGCGGGTCGCCGTTGATGGTGCCCACGAAGTTCATCATCTCCGCCAGACCCTGCACACGGGGATGGTCATAGAAGCTGTCGATGGCGCGGTAGTCCAGATTGGCGCCGGACTCGTCCAGCGGCGTGGCCGGCACGCAGGAGGGCAGCATGAACCGCACGTCCACCGGCAGATCCTCCGTGGCCTGCAGCATGTACTCGATGCCGTCGGTGCCCATGACGTTGGCGATCTCGTGGGGGTCGGTGATCACGGTGGTGGTGCCGTGGGGCAGCACCGCCTTGGCGAACTCCACCGGGCTGACCAGCGAGCTTTCCAGATGGATGTGGGCATCCACAAAGCCGGGCAGCACGATCTTGCCGCCCATGTCCACCTCCACATTGCCGCTGTATTCGCCCATGCCCACGATCAGCCCCTCGGCCACGGCGATGTCGCCATGACACAGCTCGTTGGAAAATACGTTCACATAGGTGGCATTCTTCAGCACCAGATCGGCCTTCTCCCGTCCGGCGGCCACGGCGATGACCCGCAGCTTCTTCGTCAGCTTCCGGTTGATCTTACCGGCATAGCTCTCCTTCACAGCCATATATACCGCTCCTTTCGCACCACAAAAGCATTAGTTTTGTTAATTCTACATATTACCATCACTTATCACAAAAGTCCATCCCCCCCAGCTATAAAAAAAGAGCGGCAGTCCTGCGACTACCACTCTTTTTGCTAATATAACTGCGTTATTTCACGCTGCCGTCGGCGTTGAACACCGGCAGAACGCCCAGATACTTGATGTCCTTGCGCTCCGCTGCGCCGCCCTCGGCCAGAACTGCGATGCGATCCACCACGGTGCCGCCGGCCATCTTCACAAGCTCCTCCATGGCGTGCAGCGAGCCGCCGGTGGAGATCACGTCGTCCATGAGGACGATGCGCTTGCCGCGGATGAGATCGGCGTCGTCCTGCCCCAGATACAGCTTCTGCACCCCGGCGGTGGTGATGGACTTGTCCTCCACGTGCAGGGGGGCGGGCATATAGGCCTTGGGGCCCTTCCGGGCGATGAAATAGTGCTTGGCGCCGCTCTGCCGCGCCATTTCGTGGATCAGGGGAATGGACTTGGCCTCGGCGGTAAACAGATAGTCATAGCTGTCCGCATCCAGCATAGCCAGCATGTCACGCGCGCAGGCTACGGTCAGCTCTGCGTCGCCAAAGCAGATGAATGCGCCGATGTACAGATCGTCCGTGACCTTACAGATAGGCAGCTCCCGATGCAGACCGGCGATGTCGATGGGGTAAACAGACATGATACAAAACTCCTTCAGCGGCTCCGCCCAGCGGCAGCCGCGCATGATAAGCGGCGCACGAACACCACCACACAATTATAATGACATCTTTGCCAAAAGTCAACCCTTACCGCCTTAAAACGCCGCCATTTCCGGCGCGTCGAACCCGCTGACGAATTTTTCGCAGGTCTGCGCCATCTCTCCGGCGCAGGAGGCGAAATACGGATCGGCCACGCCCACCGTGTGCATCCCCGCGGCCTTGGCGCCCCGGATGGCCTCCACGGAATCGTCGAACAGTGTGCACGCCTCCGGCGCGGCGTTCAGCTCCGCCGCCACCTTTTTCCACAGCTCCGGCGTCTTTTTCTCCATGCCCAGCTCCTGCGCGAAGAAAATGCGCTCGAAGTACGGCAGCAGCCCCAGATGGGTCAGCGCCGACCGGCAGTGTACCGGCACCGCGCTGGTGACCACGGCCATGCGCTCGCCCCGCGCGCGCATCCGCTCCAGAAACGCCCGCACGCCGGGCTTTTCCGGTACGCTTCCGGCGTACAGATCGCCGGCCAGCTCCATCCACTCCGCCATGATCTCCTCCTCGGATTCCGGCAGATGGCAGAACTCCTTCGTGAACTTTGCCGCCAGCGGAAAGATGGTGTGCGCCACGCCCTCGTAGTACGCCTGCGTGTAGGGCAGACCCCGCCGCGCCAGAAATTCCGTGTCCACGTCCTTCCATATCCCGTTGGAGTCGATCAGTGTTCCGTCCATATCAAAAAGCAGCATGTATATCCTCCGTTCCGCGGGAAAAACTCCTTGCCATTCCGCATCTCAAGTGGTATCATAGCACGGTCAACTGCTGCTGTAAATGGGGATTTTCTCTGTTTTCAGCCGGAAAAAGGAGGAATCGTGTATGCAGACCATCGATTACCGCAGAGGACTGCCCGCCATGGCGGCGTGCTTCCTGATCTGGGGCTTCCAGCCGCTGTATTGGTATATGTGTACCAATGTCTGCGGCGAGATCGACACGTTTTTCCTCATGGCCTGCCGCATCATCTGGGCGGCTGTTACCTGCCTGTGCATCCTGAAGGTGCAGGGCAAGCTGCCCCAGCTGTGGGCGGTGTTCAAGGACAAGCAGGTGCTCAAGCGGGAGCTCCCCGCCTCCGTGTTCCTGTTCGGCGACTGGATCGTGTATCTCTGGGCGGTGCAGAACGGCCGTGTGCTGGAGTGCAGCCTGGGCTATTACATCCAGCCGCTGGTGGTGTTCGCGCTGGGCGCGGTCATCTTCAAGGAGAAGATGAGCTGGCGGCATTTTATCATCATCGGTATCGTGGTGGTGGGCATCGTGCTCTCCGCCTCCGGCTTCGGCGGCGTGCCCTATGTGACCATCGCGCTGGCGCTGATGTTCGCCGTCTACGCGGCCATCAAAAAGAGCCTGACCATCGATTCCATCGTGTCCACCACGTCGGAGATACTGATGATGGTGCCCGTGGCGCTGCTTTTCATCCTTTTCTTCCGCATGGGCGACAACGGCATGGGCAGCATGACCGTCATCAAGCAGCTGCTGATGATCGGCGGCGGCATCATCACCGGCCTGCCCATGGTGTTCTACTCCATCGGCGTGCGGAACCTGCCGCTGATGACCACCGGTATCTGCCAGTATCTCAGCCCTACGCTGGGCATCGTCTGCGGCGCCATCATGGGCGAAGCGCTGACCCGCGAGAAGCTGGTGAGCTTCCTGTTTATCTGGGTGGGTGTGATCCTGTATGTGCTGAACACCGTCTATGAGGAGCGGCGGAAAAAGAGCGTGGTGCAATGAATTCTGACGGGACGGCTTAGGCCGCCTGGCACAAGAAAACATACGCCGCAAAAGGCGCGTTTTACGCAGCCCCGTCGTTGCGCCGCCTTGACAGACATCCAGTATGCCTGCGGCAGCGCGCCTCGGCTCTGCACAAAACGCGCACTTTTTCGGTGCGAAGCAGTTTTGCCAAAGTAAATTCGAGCTGAAATTGGCTGAAAAAACGCCCACATGCTGACGCATGCGGGCGTTTTTTCGGTCGATTTCAGCCGGATAGACACAGGCAAAACCGTGTGTTTTCTTGTGCTAGGCGGCCTTTTTGCCGTCCCGTTTCTGCAAGGGGTTTGCTCAGTTCTGTAGGGGCGGACGACTCTGTCCGCCCTGTGTGCACGTATCCCTGCGATTTCGTAGGGGGCGATACCCACATCGTCCCGCCGTATAGCGCTGCAAAAACCGTGCGTAGGGGACGGCGTCCCCGACGTCCCATCAGCGCGGCTCTGCCGCGCTGTGTGTCCGCGCATTTCCCGGCGGGGCACGCGGACTCCGCTCTACGGGAAAGGTGCGTTGAACCGCCCATCGGTGACGCCCTTTGCTTTTTGGTTGTATTCCCGGCGGGACTGTGCTATAATATACCATCAAATCATGGGGGCACAGGTGCTTTTTTCCTGTGCGCCTGAAAGCGAGGGAACGCTTATGAAGATCGTGGTATTGGCGGGCGGACTGTCCACCGAGAGGCAGGTGGCGCTGACCAGCGGCACCGGCGTATGCAAGGCGCTGCGCCAGCGGGGACACAAGGCCATTCTGGTGGATATGTTCCTGGGGCTGGAGAGCTACGACGGTGCGCTGGAGGATATCTTCGACGCGCCGGACGGCCTGTGCGGTCAGAGCCGGGTGGAGAGCGTGGAGCCGGATCTGGAGGCGGTGCGCCGCAGCCGGCGGGATCAGAGCCCCAGCCTGCTGGGGCAGGACGTGCTGACCGTGTGCCGCATGGCGGACGTGGTATTTCTGGCGCTGCACGGCAGCTGCGGCGAGGACGGGCGCATTCAGGCCACGCTGGATCTGCTGGGCGTGCCGTACACCGGCTCCGGCTATCTGGGCAGCGGCATGGCCATGGATAAGTCCGTGACCAAGCGGCTGATGGATTCTCTGGGTATCCGCACGGCGCCGTGGCGGGACGTTCACTACACCGAGAGCGACATTCCCCGTCTGGTGGAGGAGCTGGAGGTGCCCTGTGCCGTGAAGATCGTCAACGGCGGCAGCTCCCTGGGCGTGGAGCTGCCGGACACGAAGGAGCAGCTGGAAAAGGCGCTGCGCGACTTGCTGCGCTACGGCGACCATGTGGTGGTGGAGAAAAAGATCAAGGGTCGTGAGATCCAGATCGCCGTGCTGGGCGACGAGTATCTGCCGGCGGTGGAGATCATCCCCCGCGGGGAATACTTCGACTATGTGAGCAAGTACCAGAAGGACGGCGCGGTGGAGCTGTGCCCGGCGCCCATCACCGACGCGGAGTGGCGTCAGGTGGGCGAGATGGCGCTGAAGCTGCACCGGGGACTGGGGCTGAGCGTGTACTCCCGGTCGGACTTCCTGCTGGACGAGAACGGGCAGGCGTGGTGCCTGGAGATCAACACCCTGCCGGGCATGACGCCCACCAGCCTTGTGCCGCAGGAGGCGGCGCAGGTGGGACTGGACTACGGCGACCTGTGCGAGAGGATCGTGGAGCTGTCGCTGGCGGCGCGAAAGGCGGCGCGGACATGATGCCCTGTACAGCGCGGGAGATATGCGCCGCCGTGGGCGGCACGCTGCTGCAGAACAGCGGCGCGCCCGTCACCGGCGTTACCACCGACAGCCGGGCGGTGCAGCCGGGGCAGCTGTTCATCCCACTGGTGGGCGAACGGTTCGACGGCCACGCCTACATCAGCAAGGCGCTGGAGGGCGGCGCGGCGGGCTGCCTGACGGCCAGAGAGCCGGAGACGCTGCTGCCGGGGAAGCTTTACATTCAGGTGGCGGACACGCGGCTGGCGCTGAAGGCGCTGGCGTCGTGGTACCGCAACAAATTTGATCTGCCGGTGGTGCAGGTCACCGGCTCCGCCGGAAAGACCACCACCAAGGAGATGATCGCCTCGGTGCTCTCGCAGCGGTACAACACCCTGCGCACGGAGGGGAACTTCAACAACGACATCGGCGCGCCGCTGACGATGCTGCGGCTGATGCCGGAGCATCAGGCGGCGGTCATCGAGACGGGCATGAACCACTTCGGCGAGATACGCTATCTGGGCGAGATGGTGCGGCCTGATATCGCGGTTATCACCAATGTGGGCGACGCCCACATCGAAAATCTGGGCAACACCCGGCAGGGCATTCTGCGGGCCAAGTGCGAGATATTCGAGAACCTGACCCCGGATGGCGTCGCCGTTCTCAACGGCGACGACGAGCTGCTGAACACGGTGACGCTGCCCCAGACCATCCTGCGCTGCGGCGTGGGCGACGGCTGCGGCGTGCGCATCACGGACATCGACGACAGGGGACTGGAGGGTGTGGCCTGCACGGTGACCATCGAGGGGGAGCATTATCGGCTGACCACCTCCGCGCCGGGACGCTATATGATCTACCCCATGGCCATGGCTGCCGCCATCGGACGGCGGCTGGGGCTGACGGGGGAGGAGATCGCCGCAGGCGTGGCGACCTATACCACGGTGGGCAGCCGGATGCACCTGATCCGCCTGCCGGGGGAGCGGCTGGTCATCGACGACTGCTACAACGCCAACCCTCAGTCCATGGCGGAGGGGCTGCGCATGCTGGCTGCCAGCCCCGCCCAACACCGGGTGGCGGTGCTGGGCGACATGGGCGAGCTGGGACAGCTGACGGCGCAGGCGCACCGGGACATGGGCGCGCTGACCCGCCGGCTGGGACTCACCGCCGTGGCGGTGGGCGAGAAGATGCACGCCCTGACGGAGACCGACACGCAGGCACAGTGGTTCGCCACGGTGGAGGAGGCCATGCCCGCCATACGGCAGCTGTGCACGCCGGGCACGGCGGTGCTGGTGAAGGCCTCCCACGCCATGCACTTTGAAAGAATCGTAAAGGAATTAGAAAAATAGTAGAAGGAACTTTAACAGAAGTAAATGGTAGATATACGCGCAGCGGGACTGGTGAAGTCCTTTGATCTGGAAAAGAGAATACTGGACGGCCTGAGCTTTCAGGTGGACAGCGGCGAGCGGGTGGGACTGCTGGGGCGCAACGGCGCCGGCAAAACCACGGTGTTCCGCATGCTGACCGGGGAGCTGGAGCCGGACGAGGGCGAGATACAGATCGCCGCCGGACGGCGGGTGGGGCTGATCTCCCAGATCCCCGTGTACCCGGAGGGCTGCACGGTGGAGGACGTGCTCCAGACGGCCTTTGCCCGGATGTTCCGGATGAAGGACGAGATGGACGCGCTGGCGCTGCGCATGGAGCAGGGCGACAGCAGCGAGGCCACGCTGCGCCGGTACGGGGAGCTGAACGCCCGGTTCGAGGGCTTGGGCGGCTGGGACACGGAGACGGCGGTGAACAAGGTGGCCAACGGCCTGAACATTCCGCAGGCCATGCGCGCGCGGGAGTTCGCGTGCCTGTCCGGCGGCGAAAAGACCCGTGTGAACCTGGGGCGGCTGATTCTGGAGGACACGGACATCCTGCTGCTGGACGAGCCCACCAACCATCTGGATATGCAGGCCACCGAGTGGCTGGAGGAGTATCTGCGGAGGTTCCGGGGCACGGTGCTGACCATCAGCCATGACCGGTACTTCCTCGACCGCACCGTCAGCCGCATCATCGAGATTCGGGACGGCAAGGCGGAGTTTTACAGCGGGAATTACAGCTTTTACGCCATCGAAAAGGAGCGGCGCTATCAGGAGCGCATGAAGCAGTACCTGAAGGAGCAGGCCAAGATCGCCCAGCTGGAAAAGGCGGCGGAGCAGATGCACCTGTGGGCGTTCATGGGCAACGACGCGCTGCACAAGCGGGCGTTCAGCATGGAAAAGCGCATCGAGCGCATGCGCACCACCGCCAAGCCCACCCGCGCCCGGAAGCTGGAGGCTCGCTTCCAGAGCCGGGAGTTCAAGGGCGACGAGGTGCTGCAGATCAAGGGCGTGTCCAAGTCCTTCGGCGAAAAGAAGCTGTTCGAGGACGTGTACCTCCGGTGCGAGGGCGGCGAGCGCATCGCCCTGCTGGGCGAGAACGGCACCGGCAAGACCACGCTGCTGAACATGCTGATGGGCTATGAGCGGCCGGACAGCGGCGCCATACGGCTGGGGCCGGCGGTGAAGGCGGCCTATCTGCCGCAGGTGATCCACTTCGACCATCCGGAGCGCAGCATACTGGACACCATGCTCTACGAGCTGGACATCACGCCCCAGTCGGCGCGGAACCGGCTGGCGGCCTATCAGTTTACCGGGGAGGACGTGTTCAAAAGCGTCAGCGTGCTGTCCGGCGGCGAGCTGAGCCGCCTGCGGCTGTGTATGCTGA
>OGPL01003393.1_pt1 | contig 10194 bp, 6 predicted proteins | sample 1552901 | NCBI WGS metagenome assembly OGPL01 (sample SAMEA2580244, study PRJEB22360) | human gut metagenome | biome: human gut; feature: human-associated habitat; material: faeces | place: Denmark | collected 2008/2010 | reverse complement strand
AGAGCCGGAAGGAGCCGCGGGTACTCCCCTGCCGCTTCCCCAACCTGCTGGTGAACGGCTCCAGCGGTATTGCCGTGGGCATGGCCACCAACATCCCGCCCCATAACCTGCGGGAGGTCATCGGCGCGTGCATCTGCGTGCTGGACAACCCGGACGCCACCCTCAGCGACCTGATGGAGCATGTGAAGGGACCCGACTTCCCTACCCGCGGCATCATCATGGGCAGGAGCGGCATCCGCGCCGCCTACGCCACCGGCCGGGGACGGCTGATGGTGCGCGCCCGCCACGAGTTCGAGGAGTTCAACAACGGCCGCACCCGCATCGTCATCACGGAGCTGCCCTATCAGGTGAACAAGCGCATGCTCATCAAGGCCATCGCCGATCAGGTGGAGGACAAGCGGCTGGAGGGCATCTCCGACATCCGGGATGAGTCCGACCGCAACGGCATGCGCATGGTCATCGAGCTGAAGCGGGACGCCAATCCGCAGGTGGTGCTCAACCGCCTGTTCGCCCAGACCCAGCTGCAGACCACGTTTGCCATCAACATGCTGGCGCTGGTGGAGAACCAGCGGCAGCCGAAGATCCTGTCCCTGCGGCACATCATCGACGAGTACCTGAAATTCCAGGAGGAGATCATCGTCCGCCGGACGCGATTCGACCTGAAGAAGGCGCAGGAGCGCGCCCACCTGCTGGAGGGTCTGCTGGTGGCGCAGGACAACATCGACGAGGTCATCCGCATCATCCGCAGCAGCTACGACAACGCCAAGGAGAACCTGATGTCCCGCTTCGGTCTGGACGACGTGCAGGCGCAGGCCATTCTGGACATGCAGCTCAAGCGTTTGCAGGGGCTGGATCGGGAGAAGCTCCAGACCGAGTACAAGGAGCTGGAGGAGAAGATCGCCTATTTCCTGCGGGTGCTCAGCGACGAGGGGCTGGTGAAGTCCATTCTCAAGGAGGAGCTGACCGCCATCGCCGACAAGTTCGGCGACGACCGCAAGACGGAGATACAGGACGTGGAGGACGAGCTGGACATCGAGGATCTCATCGAGGAGGAGCAGTGCGTCTTTACCCTGACGGAGAACGGCTACATCAAGCGCACGCCGGTGTCCGAATACGCCGCCCAGAGCAAGGGCGGCATGGGCAAGAAGGGCATCACCACCCGGGACGAGGACACCGTGGTGGACGTGTTCACCGCGTCTACCCACGACTATATCCTGTTCTTTACCGACACCGGCAAGGTCTACCGCAAGAAGGGCTATCAGATCCCCGAGAGCGGCAAGGCCGCCAAGGGCGTGAACATCGTCAACATTATTCAGGTGGAGACGGGCGAGCGGGTGCAGGCCATGCTCCACTTCCGGGAGACGGGGGACGAGGAGCTGTATCTGTTCATGACCACCCGCGACGGCACCGTGAAGCGGCTGGAGGTCAGCGCCCTGAAGAACCTGCGCAACAACGGCATCCGCGCCCTGACGCTGGACGAGGGCGACCAGCTGATCTCCGTGGTGGAGACGCGGGGTCACGACCGGGTGCTCATCGCCACCCACGACGGGCAGGCGGTGTGCTTCGACGAGACGGATGTGCGCGCCATGGGACGTACCGCCGTGGGTGTCCGGGGCATCCGGCTGCGGGAGGGCGACTACGTCATCGGCGCTGCCCGCGCCGACGAGGGCAAGACCGTCCTCTCCATCACCGAAAACGGCTACGGCAAGCGCACGCCCATTGAGGAGTACCGCGTCACGGGACGCGGCGGTCTGGGCGTGAAGAACTACATGGTCACGGACAAGACCGGCGACGTGGTGGGCATGAAGGTGGTGGACGGCACGGAGGATCTGCTGCTGGTGACGGCGGCGGGCATCCTGATCCGCACCCCTGTGGAGAATATCCGCGTGGCGGGGCGCGCCACGCAGGGCGTTATCGTCATGCGCTTCAAGGAGGAGGGCGACCGGGTCATCTCCCTGGCGCTGGCCGATCCGGAGGAAAAGCAGCCCGAGCCGGAGGAGGCCTCCCTGTGAGCGCCCCGGCGTGGGACATCATCGCCCGGATAGAGACGCCCTTTGACCAGAAGTTCGGCGTGCCGCGGCAGAGCGGCATCGCCGACTGCCCCGGACGCATCGTGTTCGAAAAGCCCTTCCGGGACGCGGACGCGGTGCGGGGTCTGGAGGGCTTCAGCCACATCTGGCTGATCTGGCAGTTTGACCGGGCGCTGCGGCAGGGCTGGTCGCCCACCGTGCGCCCGCCCCGGCTGGGCGGCAACGAGCGCGTGGGCGTGTTCGCCACCCGCTCCCCCTTCCGCCCCAACGGGCTGGGGCTGTCCGCCGTGGAGCTGGAGCGTGTGGCGCTGGACGAGCCGGATTCTCCGGTGCTGTACGTCCGGGGCGCGGACATGGTCAGCGGCACGCCCATTCTGGACATCAAGCCCTACCTCAGCTATGCCGACAGCTATCCCGACGCCTCCGGCGGCTTCACCGGCGGCGAGGCCGGGGCGATGCTGACGGTGGACTTCCCGCCGGAGCTGCTGGCGCGGTTCGACAGCGGGCAGCGCCACGGGCTGATCAGTGCACTGGCCGCCGACCCGCGTCCCCGGTACCAGGACGACCCGGAGCGGGTGTACGGCATGACCTACGGCGGGCGGAACGTGCGCTTCACCGTGTCCGACGGCACGGTGCATGTGATCGCCGTGGAGGGATAGGGGCGTCGGAGACGCAGCCTCTCCCCTGCCGTTCCGGGTTTGTAGGGGCGGACGACCCTGTCCGCCCGCGTACACCGGCGCGGGCACCACGCACCCTTGATAAGGAGTACCAATGAAAACCATAACTATCTACACAGACGGCGCGTGCAGCGGCAATCCCGGACCCGGCGGGTGGGGAGCGATCCTCCGCTACCGGGACACGGAGAAGGAACTGTCCGGCGGCGCGGCGGAGACCACCAACAACCGCATGGAGCTGACCGCCGTCATCGAGGCGCTGCGCCTGCTGCGGGAGCCGTGCATCGTGGAGCTGTATTCCGACAGCAAGTACGTCATCGACGCACTGAGCAAGGGCTGGGCGCGGGGCTGGAAGGCGCGGGGCTGGGTGAAGTCCGACAAAAAGCCGGCGCTGAACCCCGACCTGTGGGAGCAGCTGCTGGCGCTGACGGAGGTGCATCAGGTGCGCTGCCACTGGGTGAAGGGTCACGCCGAAAACGAGCACAACAACCGCTGCGACCAGATGGCCGTGGCGGAGAGCAAAAAATTCCGATAAATGCAAGTGAATTCACAAAATGTTCATCTGGATTTCATGATTCGGTCAATTTTGTGGGGTAATATAGCATCATCAAAAGGAATTACTCTTCCTGATGTGATTTTCTCTCTCTCCTAACACAAACACACAACGAGGGCGCCCCCACCATCCGGTGGGGGCGCTTTCGGTCGTATAGGGAACTGCGTCCGGGACATGGGTCTGTAGGGGGCGGCGTCCCCGACGCCCCGCCATGCCTGCACGTTATCCATTCGGGCGGACAGAGTCGTCCGCCCCTACAACGAGTCACGCCGCCTTTCTCTGTCATTGCGAGGAGTATCCCAAGGGCACTTGCTTCGCGGCGCAAAGCGACGTGGCAATCCGTTCCCAGCGCGGCACCGCCGCGCTGCAAGCCTCTCTTGTGTAAAGGGAGACAGAGGACGCGGATTCCCACGCCAGTGACACGGTCACTGGCTCGGAATGACAGCGAAGCGGGACGTCGTGGACGCCGTCCCCTACCTTCGTCCATTGCCGGTGCCCCGCGTGAAAAAAGAAACCGTCACCCTGCCCGGTGGCGGTTTCTTCGTATTTTTACATATCCACGACTTCCAGTTCCCTCTCGTCCACCTTGCGCAGGTCGCGCCTGTTCATGATCTCGTACATGCAGGGCACCACGAACAGCGTCATCAGCGTGGCGTACAGCAGTCCGCCGATGCACACCACCGCCACCGGCTGCATCAGGGCAGTGCCGGCATTCTTGGCCGCGGCGGTGACGATCAGACCCAGAATGGTGGTGAGGCTGGTCATCAGGATGGGGCGCAGACGGGTCACGCCCGCGTCGATGATGGCCTCACGGCGCTCCATGCCCGCCAGACGCTGCTGGTTGATGTAGTCCACCAGCACGATGCCGTTGTTGACGATGATGCCCACCAGCATCACGAAGCCGATCAGACTGATGACCGACACCTCGATGCCCGTCACCAGCAGCGCCAGGAAGCCGCCGGTAAAGGCCAGCGGGATGGTGAACATGACGATAAACGGGGATTTCAGCGACTGGAACTGCGCCACCATGATGAAGTACACCAGCACCACGCCCAGCAGCAGCATCAGCAGCAGCTGCCCCATGGCATCCATGATCTGCTCGTTCTCGCCGTTGAACTCCACGGTGACGCCGTCGGGCAGCGCCGCGCTGCCCAGCGCCTGCCGCGCGGCGGAGGTCACATGGGTGACGTTGTAGCCGTCGGCTACCGTGGCGGTGACGGTGACGCACCGGCGCTGCTGGTCGCGGGAGATGGTGTTCATGGACACCGTCTCCTGCACCTTGGCCACATCGCCCAGCTTGAAGGTGCCGTCGTCCTTCTCCGTATCATCGCTGCTGCCGGACAGCTGGCTCAGGGCGCTGCTGCCCGCGCTGCCGCCCATGGCGGAGGACAGGGTCGCGTCCGGCGTGATCTCCAGCTCCAGCAGCTTCTCACGGGTGACGGTGCTGCCCTTCACCGCGTCCACACTGAGCGCCATGCTCTCGCCGCCCAGCGTCACGTTGGAGACGCTGGTGCTGCTTTGCAGCGCCGCCGCCACCTTCATGTAGATCTGCGCCACGGTCATGCCCTTTTTGGCCGCCGCTACGCGGTCGACCACCACCTGCAGCGCCGGGGCGGATTCGTCCAGCCCGTCGTCCACCTCCGCCACGCCGTCCACCTGCTCCAGCCGCTTGGCAAGAGCCTGGGCGGCGGACTGCAGGTCCTCCATATTGTCGCCGAACACCTGTAACGACACGCCGCTGCCGGTCATCATGCTCATCATGCTGCTCATAACGCCGCTGGCCGTGACCTCGCAGGGCAGGTCGGCGCACAGGGCGGTGATCTCCTTGGCCGCATCGGAGCCGAAGGTGCCCTCCGGCATGGTGATGTAGCCCTCCACATCATAGCTGCCGCCGGAGGAGCCGCCCATGGCGGCGCCCATGTTCAGGCCGCCCATGGTGCCGCCGCTCATCATAAAGCCCGCGTCCTGCACGTTGTCCACGGTCATGACCCGTTCCAGCACCGTATCCGCCAGCTCCACCGCCTGCCGGCGGGTGGTGCCCTCCGGCATGGTGACGGTCAGGGACAGGTTGTTCATGTCCATCTCCGGCATGAACGTAAAGCCCTGCATCACCGCCGCGCCTGCGCTTGTCACCAGCAGAACCAGCGACAGCAGCAGCACACCGGCCTTGTGATCCAGCGCGAAGGTGATGGCCTTGCGGTAGGCGGGATAGATCTTATCCAGCAGCCCCGGCTTCTGCACCATCTCCCGGCGCAGCATGCCGCTGGCCATGGCGGGCACCAGCGTCAGCGCCACCAGCAGGCTGGCCAGCAGAGAATAGGTGATGGTCAGCGCCAGATCGGTGAACAGCTGGCGGGTCAGCCCCTCCACGAACACGATGGGCGCAAACACGCACACGGTGGTCAGGGTGGAGGCCGTCACCGCGCCCAGCACCTGCTGCGCGCCGGACACCGCCGCCTGAATGACGGTAGCGCCCTTTGCCCGCAGGCGGTAGATATTCTCAATGACCACCACCGAGTTGTCCACCAGCATACCCACCGACACGGCAAGGCCGCTGAGGGAGATCATATTGATGGTCACGCCGGTAAAGTACATGAGCACCACGGCAAAGATCACGCTGACGGGGATAGACACCAGCGTGATGACGGTGGGACGCCAATCCCGCAGGAACAAAAACAGCACCACCACGGAGAACAGCGCGCCCCACAGCAGCGAGGAGGTGATGGTCTCCACGATGAGATAGATGTAGTCGCCCTGATCCATCAGGGGCGCGAAGGACAGGCCGTCGTACTGCGTCTCCAGCTCCGCGAACCGGTCGTTTATGTTGTCGGACACCTCCGCCGTGGCGTAGTTGGACTGCTTGGTGAAGGTGACGAGGATGCCGTTCTCCCCGTTGACGCGGGTGTACAGCTCGTCGGCGTCGTCGAGGACCACCACCGTGGCCACATCGCCCAGCGTCACCGGCTCGATGCCCTCTATGCCCAGATCCAGCAGCACCATGTCCTCCAGCTCCTGCCGGGAGGTCACGTTGTCTCCCACGGACACCATGTACTGCACGCCGTCGTTGTCGCTGATGTACCCGGCGGGCATGGAGAAGTTCTGCGCCGTCAGCAGCTGGCTGACGGTGGACATGGACAGCTGCCCGCCCACGTCTGTCTGCTCGTCGATGGTTTTGTACGCCTCTTTGATCTGGGCGAGGCCGTTCTCGATCTGGGTCATGGCCTCCTTCAGCTGTATGTCGGCCTCGGTCATCTGGGTCAGACCGTCCATCAGCGTCACCAGCAGGTCGGACGCGTCGCCCTCCAGCTGGGCGCGGAGCTTGCCGCTTTTCAGATCCTCCACCAGCTTTTTCAGGTCGTCCGGCAGGTTTTCCAGCTTTTTCAGCAGCTCCTCCAGCGCCTTGTCCGGGTCGCTGCCGTCGATGATACCGCCGAAGCCGCCCTTTTTCAGCGCCTCGATGAGCTTTTCCAGCTCCTTGGCGGCGGCGTCCGCCGCCTTGCCCGGCGCGGTGACGATGCCGTCAGCCATGGCTTTCTTGGCGCTGGCCAGCGCCGCCTGTCCCTTCTCCACCTCTTTTTTGGCGGAGAGCAGCTGACCCTCGGCCTTGCCCAGCTGCTTTTTCACCGCCTCCGCCAGCTTCTCCGACAGGGCGTCCAGCTTCTTTTCGTCCAGGATCACGTGGGCTTCCCGCGTGACAGCGCCGCTGACGGAGATGCTGGCCACGCCGGACACGCCCTCCAGCTTGCCGCTGAGCTCATCGGTGACAAAGTCGCTGAGCTCGTACACGTCCATGTCCTCCCTGGACACGGCGGCCACCATCACCGGCAGCATGGAGGGGTTGATCTTCAGCACATAGGGTGCGGAGACGGTGTCCTCCCAGCTGCCCTGCAAAACGGATATCTTCTGCTGGATGTCCACGCTGACGGTGTCCATGTTCACGCCGTCCTCGAACTCCAGCAGCACCATGGACACGCTGTTCTGGCTGGTGGAGGTCACGTCCTTGATCTTATCCAGCGTGGACATGGACTGCTCCATGGGCTTTGTGATGGCCTGCTCCACCGATTCGGGGCTGGCGCCGGGGTCGGAGGTGACGATGATGACGTAGGGGAAGTCCATGTTGGGCAGCAGATCGGGGGTCATTTTCAGGTACGCCACCACGCCCAGCACAATAATGCCCAGCACCGCCACAAAGACGGTGAGAGGTTTTTTTACACTGAAGCCTGCCATAGATCCTTCTCCTTTTGCCCGTTAAACTGCGATTTTGAACCAGTCTACCACCGGGAGAGAAAAGTTGCAAGAGAGGAAGAAAATTATTAACAAAAGCGTTACAAATCCCGGACTTTTGCGGTAAAATAGTTCGGCGTTCGTAGTATTTTGCGGCGGGGTCGGATGCGGTGGGCGCGGCAAACCGTTCACTTTGGTACGGCGTCCCGCACGGAATGCCCCGTTAGACGTGCGTAGGGGCGGATGTCCACATCCGCCCGCAATCGCCGCACCCTGTAGGGCGGGGCCCGTGTGCCCCGCCGAAATCAACGCATATCCTGCGGCGGGACACATGGGTCCCGCCCTACAAGGGCATATCCTTGCATCGCGTAGGGCGGCGGGGTGAGGGCGCGCCGCCCAACGAAAAACGCGGACGCCTGCGCGCCCGCGTTTTCCGTGTTAAGAGAGAAAAAGGAAGAAATCTGAGTAAGATAAGGGTGCCGCGCCGTTACAGCAGCGTGCACAGCAGCGTCAGCTCCGCCACGAACCACACCGGCGTCAGCATGGCGGTGACACGGCTCAGGGGAGTGATGTTCCCCGTGAAGAGGCACACGAAGGTGTAGACGATGATGGCAGTGACCAGCACAGCAGCGATGGCCATTGCGGAAACGGACTTGGAATGGGTTTTTGTCATGAGGAACAACTCCTTTCTTGATTGTGGCCTTATGATAGCACAGGATATTATACTTGTAAAATTGATTATTATGCGGTATAATATAGGAGCAAGCTATAATTACGGAGGGAACGCCATGACCAATCAGGATATCGAGACGTTCTTCGCCGTGCTGGATCACGGCACCATGACGGCGGCGGCCGAGGCGCTGTTCATCACCCAGCCGTCCCTGTCCGCCCGGCTGCGGGCGCTGGAGGACGAGGTGGGCGCGCCGCTGTTCCACCGGGGCAAGGGGCTGCGGCGCATCACCCTCACCGACGCGGGGCAGCACTTCCTGCCGCTGGCGCGCCGGTGGCAGAACCTGCTGGCGGAGACGCAGACCTTCGCCGCGGCGGAGAAGCGGGAGTTCCTCCACGTCATCGCCGCCTACACCGCCAACCAGTACATCCTGCCGCCGGTGTACCAGCGGTTTCTGGAGCGGGAGCTGCCGGTGAACCTGTGGGTGGAGTCCATGCGGACGGATCAGGCGGTGTCCGCCGTGGCGCGGGGCGACGCGGATATGGCCATCGTGGACGGCGGCCTGCACTACGACCTGCAGATCGAGGCCAAGCCCCTGTTCCGGGAGGGCTTCTTCCTGGTGGTGCCCAAAACGGTGGCGCTGACGGAGCCGGTGGAGGCTACGACGCTGCATGTGCAGGACGAGATCCTCATCTACGGTCAGCCGGAGATATTGCAGTGGCACGACTACTGGTTCGGCGTGGACGCCCGTCCCCTGCTGTACGCCGACACGCCCCAGCTGGCCGAGACACTGCCCGCCTGCGGCAAGCGGTGGAGCATCATCCCCGCCGGAGCTACCGAGCCGTATCTGCGGATGTTCAGCAACGTACAGGTGCTGCATCTGGCGCACCCGCCGGCGGAGCGGACGTTCTATCTGGTCACGCCCAAGGGACGCGCCCTGTCCGCCGCGGCGGAGACGCTGCTGGACGACCTGCGGACGCAGATACAGCATGTGGAGGGCATCACATGGTATTGACGGAGCTGACAGCACAGACCGGGACGCTTCCGTCCCGCCGGACAGACATATAACACGGACAAAAAGGAGAAAAGCGATGGCGCAGCTATATTTCAAGTACGGAGCCATGGGCTCCAGCAAGACAGCCAACGCGCTGATGGCGCGGTTCAACTACGAGGAGCGGGGGCAGGAGACGCTGCTGGTGAAGCCCCGGCTGGACACCCGGGACGGCGACCACATGGTCTACTCCCGCATCGGTCTGAAGCACCCGTGCATCTACTTTGACGAGATGCGCGCCATGCCGGAGGACGAACTGAAGAAGTACGCCTGCATCATCATTGACGAGGCGCAGTTCCTCACCAAGGAGGAGGTGTACTATCTGGTGCATCTGGTGGACGACTGCAATATTCCCGTGATCTGCTACGGCCTGCGGGCAGACTTCAAGGGCGACCTGTTCCCCGGCAGCTACCACCTGCTGGTGCTGGCGGACAAGCTGGAGGAGGTCAAGACCATCTGCTGGTGCGGCAAGAAGGCGGCCTTCAATGCCCGCTTTGACGAGAACGGTCATGTGGTCAAGGAGGGCGCGCAGGTGGTGCTGGGCGCCAACGACAAGTACATCGGCCTGTGCCGCCGCCACTGGATGGCCGGTGACTTAGGCCCCGACTTCGACATTCACAAGGTATGACCTGCACCCTCTGTCCCCGCCTGTGCGCCGCGGAGCGCACGCCGCAGCGGGGGGACGGCTATTGCCGTATGCCCGCCGGTCTGCGGGTGGCGCGGGCGGCGCTGCACCAATGGGAGGAGCCGCCCATCTCCGGCACGCGGGGCGCGGGCGCGGTGTTCTTCTCCGGCTGCACCCTGCGGTGCTGCTACTGCCAGAACGGGCGCATCTCCGCCGGCGGCCAGGGAAAGGACATCACACCCCGGCGGCTGCGGGAGATATTTGACGAGCTGATCGCCCAGGGCGCCCACAACATCGAGCTGGTGACGGCCACCCACTTCCTGCCGTGGATACTGCCGGCTCTGGGGCCGGGGCTGGTATTTCAGGT
>OGPL01003386.1_pt1 | contig 10210 bp, 12 predicted proteins | sample 1552901 | NCBI WGS metagenome assembly OGPL01 (sample SAMEA2580244, study PRJEB22360) | human gut metagenome | biome: human gut; feature: human-associated habitat; material: faeces | place: Denmark | collected 2008/2010 | reverse complement strand
GATCGTTGGAGACGAACAGCAGGATCGGGTCGCCGCTCTCGCTGCGGTAGAGCACATCAAGGGTCTCGTAGCCGCCCTTCGCCTCGTTCCACCGGGCGCGGTTCACCGCCACGGTGGCGTCGGGGTCACAGGGCACCACGCAGAACAGGCTTCCGCTGTCGCCCACCACCCGCTCCTGCGGGATATTCCGAACAAAGGTATACTGGGCGCACAGCCCCGGCGCCGTATCGTTGATCCAGTCCCGCAGAGGGATCGCCAGATCACTCAGGCTGCCGTTGATATCGCCGATGTAGGCCACCGCGAGGCGCTCGTCCTGCTGACGCTCGTCCAGCAGCTGCCGCAGCAGATCCAGAGAGTCGTCGTGGGCTCCCGGCTCGTCGCCGTTGGTTTTGGCGGTGTCACCGTCCGATGCACCGTCGTTGATATTGATGGTTCCCATGCCGGGTATCTCCACCTGACAGGCCGTCAGCGGCAGCGCCATGGCCAAGGCCAACAGCATCGCCGCAAGCGACCTGACCAGCTTTTTTTTGTTGTTGTGCATGGGCACCTCCTTTCTGTATTTTACCGTCATTTACCCCTGAGCGGGCTCAAACATGAGAAGCTCGTTGGGGATCTGCTGGATGGGGAACCCGTAGGCGCCGCCTCCGCCGGTCACATTCAGCACCGGGAAGACATCGAAGGCCGCGGGTACCTGCACAGGGAACATGCCCGACACCGTGGTGGGCGCCTCGCCCTTCGTATACTGCCGGCCGCCGCTGCGGGTCATGGTCAGATCTATATGCTCTCCGCTGTCCGTCAGGGACCAGCTGCCCTCATAGATCTCCTGCGGATTGCCGTAGTCCTTGGTATACCACCATGTGAAGGTGATCTGCCCCGGCTCCGCGCCGCTGCCCTGTGTCAGGGACATGGTGGCCATGGCGGGCTGCTCCGCAAGATCGCCCTGCCACGTCCAGACGTACCTGGCCAGCTGCTCCGCCGTAGGAGTCGTCCACATGGACTCTTCGATCATGTCGCCGCCGTAGTCCTCGTCGCAGACGGTGAAGCTGTAGCCCAGAGGAAGGTCATATTCATAGTCGTAGGGCAGCGCCGTGATGCCGTAGATGGGGTACCACGTGACGGTTTTGCCGGTGCTGTCCGTCACGATGACCTCCGTGTCGGGATAGGGGCTTTCGCCCATATCGGCGCAGGCATACAGCAGGATCGGGTCGCCGCTCTCGCTGCGGTAGAGCACCTCCAGATTGTCGTAGTCCTCGTTCTGGGGGTTCCACCGGATGCGGTTCACCGCAAGGGTGGCGTCGGGATCGCGGGGCACCACGCAGAACAGGCTGCCGCCGCTGCCCACCACGCGTTCACGGGGGATATTCTGGACGAACGGATACTGGGCACACAGCTCCGGCGCCGCCGTGCGCACCCACTCCTGCAAGGGAAGCTCCAGATCGTCGGGGCCGCCCGCCGAGCTGCCGATATACGCCGCTGCGAAGAGGTAGGAGGGCAAGTCCATCGCCTCCTCACGCAGCTGGGCGAGGGAGGTGTCATCGCTGTTCCCCGCAGGGGAGCCATCCGCATCATGGTCGTTTTTGCTGCCGTCGTTGATGCGGACGGTCCCGACGCCGGGGATATTTATCTGGCAGGCTGTCAGCGTCAGCATCATCGCCAGCGCCAGCAGCAGACAGAGGATGGGATTCTTTTTCATCGGATCCTCCTTTCACCGCTCAGTACTTACCGCTTGTGCTGGAGCCTCCGCCGCCGGAATGGTCGCTGCTGCCGCCGTCGCTGTCCCGGGAGATCTTGCGGCGGGTCTCAGTGGTGTGGGTATAGTTGTCGTACTGCTCCGTAAGGTTCAGACCCTCGGCCGTCACGTAGGTATCCGCCTCCGCGCCCTGACGGACGGACTTCATCTTGGCCTTCAGGAACAGGCATACGGCCAGAGCCAGAATGATGCCGATACCCAGCGCCATAGGCAGCACCTTGATCAGCGGCTTTCTGACGGGGTGCCCCTGCTCGGCAAGGCTCAGATACTCGGCGCAGGCGTTCAGATAGTCCCTGAAGCCGCCCGCCCAGTCGTCGTCGGCAAAGTTGTCGAGGAACTCCTCCGTCATCTGGTGGCGGCCGTACTTGTTGACTGCGTACTCGGCGGTGCCGCCGTCGCGGACGTACAGGTCGTAGTCGCGGTCGTATGTGCTCAGCATCAGCATGATGCCCTCGCGGTTCTCGCCGATGCCGAAGCTGTTGCTGTCGTAGATGTTCACCGCCGCGTAGTGGATGTCACTGTCATAGTCCTCGTAGTCGTAGATGGTGACGATGTAGACGGCGCAATCGTACCGCCAGGAGATCTCGTCGGCCAGCAGCTCCAGCTCCAGCCATTCGTCCTCGGTCAGCAGGTTTTCCGTATCGTACACGAACAGGTCGTCCTCCGTCTGCTCCGCCCACGCGGGAACGATCATCGTCAGCGCAGCCAGCAGCGCCAGCAGGCATGTAAAAATTCTTTTTTTCATCTCGGCCGCCCTCCTTAAAACAGCATCATGATCAGTGCCGCGATGGCCGTCACCGGCGCGGCGACGGCGGCGAAGATCGCCCAGAACTTGCCCATATCCGTGGGCAGGTCGCCCACCAGCTTGCCGGTCTGCCCGTTCATGGCAAAGAGGAAGTCCTTGCCGTTCCACTTGGTATGCAGCATCCACACCGGCAGCAGCGCATAGTGTACCTTGCCGCGCCGCAGGCGAATGTCCTGCCGCAGGGGAACGCAGCTGTCATACGCCGTGGTGGTGCGGCGCAGCGCGCCCTCCAGAGACGCGGAGCACCGTCCGTCTGCCCGGTCGTGGCTCTCCTCCACCGTCACGTCGTACTTATCCGCCAGAAAGCCGGGCAGATAGGCGGTGGAAAAGGGCTTCAGACCAGCGTAGTCATACGGCTCGATGGAGTCCATGTGGTCGTCGGGCATCTTGCTGGAGGCGTCCACCGGCACCTTTTCAAAGGAGATGGAGCCGCCGCGGTGCACGTCGTAGTGCTCCGTCTCGGTGATCTCGTAGTCGCCGCTTTCGTAGACATGGATGATCAGACCCTCATAGTCCACAGAGCCCTCCGCCTGACCGTCGAACATCCAGAAGGGGACGTACACGCCCTGGATCTCCTCAATGTGATTGCCGTTGGTGAACGCCTTGGGCAGCAGGGGCTTGCCCTTATAGTGGTTCTTCAGGGCGGCCACCGCGTCCTCCTTGCTGAGCTTGAAGGGGATCACGAAGTCCGGCTTCAGCGCGCCGCTGAACTGCCCCGGCACCACCGTGGGGTTGCCGCAATAGGGGCAGGAGGTGGCGGCGGTGGAGGCGTCGCAGATCAGCTCCGCGCCGCAGCTGGGGCAGTTGTAGGCCTTCATGCCGTCGGCCTCCGCGCCCCAGTCGCTGTTGAGACCGGAGGTATCCCACCCCTGTGCCTCCATCTCTGCTATTTTCTGGCGGTTCTCCTCCGCCTTGGCGTTGGCCTTTTCCGTGGCCTCCACGGATTTGGCCTCTTTCTCTGCGTACAGAGCTTCGATCTGCGCCACGTCATATTTCGCGCCGCAGAAATCACATTCCAGCATACCGGAGGCGCCTACAAAGTGCAGGGGGCCGGTACATGCCGGGCATTTATAGTTGGTGATTTGGGATGCCATTGTTCTCTCTCCTTTCCGCTGCGGGAGCGGCCTTGAGCCGCTCCCGTGGAAAATGGCGTTCAGATATGAATACGGTCAGTCAGGGTCGATCAAAGGCTGAGGTTGTACGCACCGGCAGCCACCAGCTTGCCGTTGTCGCCGAAGAACAGGGTCAGGCAGCACGCCTCATCCTCGGCGGCGTACCAGGTGTATACACCGCGCTGGTACTCCTCCTGGTACTGGTACTCGGAGCAGTCCACGCCGATGTGCTCCTTGAGATCCGCATAGGTCAGCTTCGCCTGGGGATCGCTGTCGGTGAAGTAGTTCAGACCGCCCAGATAGGTGAAGAATGTCTCATTCAGCACTTCCAGTGTTGCTCTGTCAGAGGTCACGGTCTGTGTGTCCGTGGATTTCATATCAATGCCGGGCAGAGCGCCGCCCTTGTCCTTGCTGCCGCCGCCGCAGGCAGTGAGGGAGAGCATCATCAATGCGGCCAATACAAGCGTGATCGATTTTTTCATGGTAGAGTTCCTTTCCTTGTTTACATAATGATTTGTTTTCCGCCCGCAGGGGCGGTCAGGGAAATGGTCAGCGCAGGGGTGCGCCGCAGTTCTGGCAGAACTTCTCGCCGGAGCTTTTGACGCCGCAGGACGGGCAAAAGGCGGGAGCGGTGGCGGGCTGCTCCGGCTGGATCGGCTGCTGAGGAGCCGCGGCATACGGAGCCTGCTGGGGCTGCTGGGGAACCTGAGAGTAGGGGCTGCTGGGCTGGCGGGGCTGCTGGACTGCCTGTGCGGTCTGGGGCTGCTGGGGCTGCCAGTCACCCTTCTGCACCTGCATGGCACCGTAGATATACAGACCCGGCACCACCAGACTCAGCAGGATGCTCATGGCGTCGACGCTGCCGCCGCCCGCCACGTTCATCACGGAGGAGACCACCGTGATGCCTGCCACCACTGCGCCCCAGACCACGCACTTGTGGGCGTCGCCGCCGGTCTTGCAGGTCTTCAGTCCCTTCAGTCCGGCGATAAACTCCGCCACCGCCGCCGCCAGAGCCAGTGCCAGTGCCAGATAGAGCATCAGTGCCGCTGCATGGCCGTCCGCCAAGGATGCCAGCATCGCCACGCCCGCAATACCCAGAAGGCACGACACGCCCGCCAGCGCGCCGCCAATGATCATCAGAATCGAGGTCACCTTCAAAAATTTCTGTCCCTTGCTCATGTGTTGCTCCTTTCTTTCTCCACAATGTCCCTATTTCGTCTTGTTTTTGTTTACGCCTCCGGCGGCGCATACTCCGCGGAGGCACCCATGAGAAGCTCCCGCAGGAGCCCCTCAAGGGCGTGTTCGTACTCGCCGTTGTATTCCGCCGTAAGCGTTTCGCCGTCTCTCACGCTGGTGATACTGAGGTGGCTCTCCATCCCGTCGAGGACGGACAGACCCTCCGGCAGCACCTTGGGCGGCTGGTGCCAGTTGTCCCGCAGGCACTGCTCCACCTCCGCCCACTGCTCCGCCGTCAGGGGCGCGTCTGTGCGCTCCACCCTCTCCCCGCTTCCCCCGGTGTCGATGCACCAGCCGGAGATGGTATACGCGCCGTCCGTCTCCTCCAAATCGAAGCAAAACCCGTGGTCGTAGCTTGAGCCGCTCTGCGTCCAGTGGATGCTCTTCAGCGTGTCAGCGTCCTGAAAGACGTTGGCGAACTCGTTCACCATGCCGTCACCGTCCGTTATCCGGCCGGTGACAAAGTGCTTATAAAGACCCGAGATCGTGATACCCACCACAACACCCGCGATAAGAATGACGATCATCTTCTTCATGGCTTTAGGGGCGAGGCGTGCCGCAGTTGGCGCAGAACTTGCCCTTGTTGACCGTTCCGCACGCACACGTCCACTCGTCGCTGGCGGGCTTGGGCTGGCCGCATTCAGCGCAGAATTTGCCGGTGTTCACCGCGCCGCAGGCACATTTCCACTCGCCGGCGGGCGCGGGCTTGGGCTGGCCGCACTCGGCACAGAACTTGCCGGTGTTTCCCGCATGGCCGCAGGCGCACGTCCATCCGGCGGGTGCGGCCGGTGCGGCGGGATGCACCGCCGCCTGCTGCGCCTGTTGCTGCTGCCCCATGGCGAACAGGTTCTGGGCGTTCATTCCGCCGGCCTGACCGGCCATTCCCATGCCCATAAAGGCCATAGCGGGGCCGGCAGCCGTGTTGGAGGCCGCCATCTTCATGGCGTCGCCCTGGCTGCCCACCAGATGCGCCGCCGCACGGGTGGGATCCATGAACGCCGCGTTGCGCTGCAGCTCCTTGAGCATCTTCTCGTCTTCCTCGTCCGCCGTCACGCTGGACACGCCGAAGGAGACGATCTCGATGCCCCGCAGGTCGCGCCACTTCTTGCTGAGCACCTCGTTCAGTGCGTCGGCCAGCTCCAGTGTATGGCCGGGCAGCTGGGAGTAGCGGATGCCGTTTTCGCCGATCTTGGCGAAGGCGGGCTGGAGGGCGGTCAGCAGCTCCGTTTTCAGCTGGCTGTCCAGCCGGTCGCGGGTGTAAGCCTCGCCCACGTTGCCGCAGACGTTGGTGTAGAACAGCATGGGGTTGGAGATGCGGTAGCTGTACTCGCCGAAGCAGCGGATGCCCACATCGATGTCGATACCGGCGCGCTGATCCACCACCCGGAAGGGCACGGGGGACGGCGTGCCGTACTTGTTGCCGATCAGCTCCTTGGTGTTGAAATAATAGATGCGCTGATCCTTGGGCGCTTCGCCGCCGAAGGTGAAGCGGTTGGCCATATTGTTGAATACGTTTTTGATGCCGTCGCCCAGGTCGCCCACGAACAGGGACGGCTCGGTGGACTGGTCATAGGTGTACTCGCCGGAGGCGGCGCACATGTCCACGATCTTGCCCTGATCCACGATGAGCATACACTGGCCGTCCGCCACCGCGATGACCGAGCCGTTGGTGATGATGTTCTCGTCGCCCTTGGTGTTGCTGGAGCGCTTGGTGGTCTTTTTCTGACCCTTTACCGCCAGTACGTTTTCGGGAATGGCCTCGCAGTAGAAGTATTCCTTCCACTGATCCGCCATCACGCCGCCGATGCTGCCCAATGCCGCTTTAATAAGTCCCATGATCTTTCTCCTTTACATCTTTATTGTCGTTATGTTGTTTCGTATATCGCTTCTCCGGGGACTGCTGCCCTTGTTATTCGACGAACCGCCCGTATTCGTCGATCCACCGGCCGTCCGACCGCTCGCAGCTGATGAGCCACACCATGGCTGAATCCTTCACATAGCGGTACAGCTCCAGATAGTTGTTGTCAATGACGGTCACGGTGTACTCTACGTTCTCCGGGCCGCCGACCAGCTCCGCGTACCACTCGTCATTACCGCAGCCGTAGTACATGGGTCCCTCGTGGAATTTCACGCTCAGGCCGTCCAGCTTTTCGTGGTCGCCATATTTGTTGGTATATTCGTACCATGCGCCCATGCTCCATATGCCGCGCCCGTCCTCGGTCACGCCGTCAGCCTCCTGGAATTCCAGCGTCACGGTCATTCCTACTTCTTCCATCCTGCACCGCTCTCCCTCGATCTCGCCCTCGACGGCGATCCACTCGCCACTCAGGTACCGCCGGTACTTTTCCATGGTGTAGTCCGTGTTGCCGACGTAGGGCTCCTCATCTCCGCCCACCGGGTCGGTCACATCTACCGGATCAGTGTCGCCGCCGGGCAGGGGCGGTGTGTCTATCGTGGTGCCGCCGTTGTTCTCCGGCTGCCCGTGGGGGATGAACTCCACCTGACAGGCTGTCAGGGTCAGCGCCAGCGCCAGAAGCAGCGCCAGCGGATACCACCGCCGTTTCACGGCTCACGCCCAGGGATCCTGCGCCGCCGGGGTACGGACACCGCTGAGCGGGCTGGAATACTCCCACAGGAACCATTCGCCGGTGGAGGGCTTTTGCCGCAGCTTGATGGGGCGGGGAGAGTCCGCGCCGGGTGTGGCGATAAATACCCGCAGATAGCCCGGTTCAATGTCCTGCGGACGGGGATCGGCCAGTACGTTCAGCACATAGGGCTGGGTGGGAACGTAGCTGTTCTGGGGCGTGGCCCCGGCGAAGTACGCCAGCGGCAGATATTCCTTGCCCCGCAGACGATCCCGCAGGAACTGGCTGTCATAGGGAGTCATGGGTCGAGGCCCCCGCAGGATGTTCATGGCCTCCACACCCTCGTTGGGATTTTTTACATACAGGTTCAATGCGCACAGGAAGCCCGCCACCACCTCGTCTGGGGTGTTCAGGGACAGGTTCCGGAACTCTGCCAGCGAAGCGGGCAGCATATTCAGTGTTACTTGCATATCTCGTCCTTCCTTTCTCTGATTTCCGTACCGTTCGTCAGCTGTCGCCTCTCACGCTGCTGGAGAAGGTGGCGGCCGTGTAGAACTCGTCGCCGTCACGCGGCACGAAGTACAGCACGTAGTAGTCGCCCTCGCCGTTGAACCAGCCGTAGGCGTGCTTTTCACTGTTCCAGCTCCTCTCATCCATACCGGTATGGGGGATGCCGTCCTCGCCGCCCAGCATGGCCTTGATGTCGTCATAGGTCAGCTTCGAGGACTTGGCGGAGCTCATATCCCACAGCTCCTGACGTACCTTCTGCATGGTGGGCAGATCCGCCCGGCCGGTGGCGTCGGGATTGGACTTGCCGTACTCGCCCTCGCCGTTGGAGGTGGTGCGCTCGAAGGGATAGTTCTCCGGCAGACCGCCGTTGTCGCCGCCGTCGGGGATGGCAGCGGTGCTGCCGCTGCCGTCATCGGGGATCAGGCTGGTGTCGATCTCGTAGGTATTGGCGATCTCCATAAAGGTCTTGCCGCGGTAATATTCCACGGCGTCCGCCGGCAGGGGCATAAAGTCATCGTCCGTCCAGTTCTCATCGTCCAGATGCCGCAGGTTGGCCAGCAGGCTGATGGAGCCGTCCACCAGAACGGAGTCCACCTCGCAGCTCACATACAGGGCGCCGGTCTCATCCACGGACAGGATGCCGTCCTGCATCTCGCCGCCCATGAACATACCGCGCAGCTCCAGACCGCTATCGTCATCCGGTACCACACGCGCATAGGTGTCCGCAAAGTTGAAGTCGTTCTCGCCCTCCAGATACATGGCCAGCCAGACCTGGCAGCCGCCGTTGCCGTCAAAGACCAGACGCGCCAGGATCTCGTGGGCGGTGTCGTTCAGCGCCTCAAGGTCGCCGGTGGCATCCGAGAGGCCGGCCATGCCGTGCCAGTCGCCGCCGTACACCGCGGCGAAGTCATCCAAAGACATTTCATCCGCGCCGGTGTTCCCGCCGGTACTGCCGCCGCTCTTCCGGAAGGTCAGCTGCAGGTCAAAGCCGAAGTAGTCATTCACCGTGATCAGGCCGTCCTTCAGCGTGCAGTTGCAGATTGATCCGTCTCTGTCCAGCGTCAGGGCGCCGTCCTTATCCAGCTTCCACGCGATGGTCGTCGGGTCGCCGTCCAGCATAAAGCAGCCCGTACCGTCCTCTTTCAGCTCAATGTAGTTGTCACCCAGATCATACACCTCGTCCATGGGCACCCACTCGTCGAAGGACAGAACCGTCTCGCCGATGTACTTGCCCACCACGGGGTTGGTCTTGGAGCTGCCCTTGCCGCCTCCGCAGGCCGCCAGCGTCAGCGTCATCACCAGCGCCAGAAGCAGAGCCGCCAGCTTTTTCATGCTTTTCATCACCGTTCCTCCTGTTTTTACTGTTTTCTCCTATTGTTTCTTCCTATCTGAATGTGCATATATCGGCACGTCTCATTTGAGACGGTTGCCGCATTCCGGGCAGTATGCCGGGGCTGAAGCGCCCGGCTTGGGCTGCCAGCCGCAGGCTTCGCAGGTCAGCGGCTTCGCCAAGCCGCAGCCGGTGCAGAAGCTGCCCTCGTTTTCCGCCCGGCAGGCAGCCCAGCGTTCCGAAAAGCATCATGACCAGCAGAACACCTCCTATCCAGCCCTTCCATTTCATAGGCGGTTCCTCCGCTTCAGCCGTGTTTTGTGAATGAGCTCTCTACCGGCTCGCCGCTCTCCTGCAAGAACGCCGCACAGTCCGTACACAGGTCAATATCCTCGCCCAGCAGGAAACACCGGTCACAAACCAGCCGTTTGCAAATGGGACACAGGCTGAAATGCTCCAGCGCCTCCGTGGCGGCCCACTCGAAGGCTTCCTCTCGCTCCCGCCGGTACAGCGCCTGAAAAATCACGCGCTTTCCTTCGCTCTCCGGCTGCATCCCCGCCTTGGAGAAGCGCACCGGCTGACTTTCCCAAAGGAAGCCGCATACCGCACAGCGCAATGAAAACTGAAATCTTTCCATAGAGGATCTGTCCTCCATAGACGCTTTAATGATGCGGCGCATTCCAGTCCCTCCTTGCTTACGTCGCAGTTCTTTCCCGTACTCACGCTCAGCTATATACACACTTATATGTGGTTTTACGAAAAATTTCTATTACCCCAAGGGTGAATTTTGCCGGTAAACGTGAAAATCGCCCTTAGGCGTAGACAGAGTGCACAATCCAATGTGGCTTGGATTGTGCACTCTGCTATCGCTTGAGGGCAGGT
>OGPL01003372.1_pt1 | contig 10264 bp, 13 predicted proteins | sample 1552901 | NCBI WGS metagenome assembly OGPL01 (sample SAMEA2580244, study PRJEB22360) | human gut metagenome | biome: human gut; feature: human-associated habitat; material: faeces | place: Denmark | collected 2008/2010 | reverse complement strand
TGCTCTGGCGGCTCTTGCCCACGGCCACGCTCTGGAACAGCTCGCCGATCTGGTAGAAGATGATAACGGCGCAGCCCTCCACATAATCGCCCAGCGCAAACGCGCCCACGGTGGCAACAGCCATCAGGAAGCACTCGTCAAAGGGCTGGCGGTTCTTGATGCCCAGCAATGCCTTGCGGAGCACATCCCAGCCGACCACCAGATAGGGGATGCAGTAGAGCAGCAGCTCCACCGGCGTGGGGAACTGGGGCAGCAATTTGAGGATGAGCACCAGCACCAGAGCAGCAATGATCCGGTACAGGTTCTTCTTCTGCTTTTTATTCATATCTGTACTCTCCTTTTTTCTGGGTTCTGGGCCGCAATGCGCTGCGGCGGGCGGGGTGGATTCAACAGGTTTTCCCCACGGGGTAGACTTTTCCACGTTTTCCCCTGAGTTTTCCACAGACTTTTCCCGGAGAAAACCTGCTTTTTCGCGTTTCTTTTTGCACTTTTTCGCAGAGGCTGTTGAAAACCCGGTGGAAACTGTTGAAAACCCGTTTTCTTTTCCACAGTTTCCCACACCGGCTTTTGGTCCGTTCTGCCCGAAAAATGCGTCACAAAAAGCTCCCCCGCAGGGGAGCCGCACCGGAGTTACAAACCCCTGTTTCCTCAGATATCAAAGATCTCACAGTCGTCCTCGACCTTTTTGCAGGCAGCCAGAACGTTCACCATGGTATCGTGGGGCTCTGCACCCTCAGCAAACTCGACCTTCATCTTCTGGGTCATAAAGCTGACGGTAGCCTGTGCCACGCCTGCAACGGTGTTGGCGGCATCCTCCATCTTCTGGGCGCAGTTTGCGCAGTCAACTTCGATCTTGTAGGTCTTCTTCATCATAGGTACCTCTCTTTATTTTATGTGGACCTCTCAGGCACGCCTTGTGCGCCCGGAGGCTTTGTACTGCGTTTTCCGTTTACTCCTCAATGTGATCCATGCCCATCGACAGGATGCTCCTCACATGGTCATCATCCAGTGCATAGTAAACGGTTTTGCCATCCCGGCGGAAGCGCACGAGCTTGGTGTCCTTGAGCACCCGGAGCTGGTGGCTCACTGCCGACTGGCTCAGCTGCACCGCATTGGCAATGTCCTGCACGCAAAGCTCATTGTCATGCAGCGCATATAAGATCTTGATGCGGGTGGAGTCGCCGAACACCCGGAACAGGTCGGCCAGCTCATACAGCACCTCGTCATCCGGCATCACCACCGGTTCCGTGTTTTCCTGCCCCGCCGGGGTCATCTGCTCCAATCCGATCATGTCCGTTCTCCTTTTGCCGCGTTTTACATGAACGTCTGTTCATGTGTTCATGTTATCATGCAGAAGAGCTTCTGTCAAGGGGTTTTGCAAAGATTTCTGTCCACTTTTCAAAATAGTTAAAACAAACCGCAAAACGCAAGAAATTTGCAGTTTCAATTTGCAGACAGCCGGCGTTTTGGGGCAAACAAAAAGCCGCCCTGCCCGGTGGGGCAGAGCAGCTATGCTTTCAAAACATTTTGTCTGTTGGCAAAATGTCAAGCTCACTCTTCATCCAAATAGACCCAATTGATCGTATATTCATTCGCATCTACTCCGGAAGCCGTCACAATATTCTTGACATAGTCCTCCATCAGTTCCTGCGCATGTTGCTGTGCTTTCGTAAAAAGCTCTTTATAATCGGCAGCTTCTTTATCTAATTTTTCTTGCGCTTTAACCAAAATGACCTTACTATCTTCTGCGGTCACTTTTGCGGAATCTTTTGCAACGATGTACGAGTTTTCATCCAGCGAAGTAGAATCGACCTTAGTGTATAACAACTTGGCCTTGGGAAGCGTAATCGTAATTTCCTTTCCAGATACCTCCATCTTCACCTTTGACGCATCCAGACCATACTTTGCAACACCGGTATATTCGACCCACAGATATGTATCTTTTGGTTTCAGAAATCCAGTCTTTTTATTTTCTTTTTGATACTTTACCACATTATGAAAATATCCTTCTAATACAGACAGCTGGCAAATTGATTTCAGTCGACCTTCGTCCGGTTCCGGAAGAACAACCTCCGCCACCTCATTTTTACCGCATGAAACGCAGCAAACCAACATCAGTCCCGCCAGGAGAAGTGCAGCATACTTTTTTATTTTCATCTTTACATCTCCTTATTCTATAACAAGCGTATAATCTTCACAAACCTGTTCAACAACAGGTTCTGCCAATGCCCTTACCACATTTATTGCATTTGTTCGAGCCGTTTCTAAAAGTGCACTTTCCGACGTGCACTCCTGCTGAATATCTGTTTCGCAGGCAGTTAACGCGGTAGCCGTCACAGTCACATTGTTGGCTTTTTTATCCATGAAGAGAAAATCCAATTTATTGGGATCAACAACCGTATCAAGAATTTTGACTTCCGGAAGTTTTGCGGTAATGGTTTTCTTATCTTTATCCTCTATGAACTGAACCTCCGAAAAATCAATTCCCGCATAGACTTCTGCGCTATAACAGATGTAATAGTCAATGTTTTTAGGTTTTTTGGGGTCTGGAACTTCTACAATTCCTTCATACTTAAATACCGAAGTAGACAAATCACTTGTTTCGACAATGTTTTTCAGCGTAACTGTAATATCAACTTTCGGTTTTGGCGGTTCCTTTTCGTTCGGCTGATATGCAAGCGCTGCAACAAACAAGGCAATCAACGCAATTGCTATCAAAAGAACTACTTTGGGGCTCAATTTCCTTTTTACTGCATTCTCCATCGCGATTCCTCCATATCTTAGCCTCTGTTCTTTATGCGGACGTTCCATAATAGGAGCTGTAATTTTCGCGCCGCAAAGTTACCATTGTTTCTATGATACCCGCTTGCATTCTCTATTGTCAATCTTTTTGCACTTTTTTCTTTCGTTCTATTAAAATCCACAGCCGACACATCCCGCACAGCGCTGCCGCAGCGGCGGGCAGGAAGCCGATGGCATCATATTTTTCGCCCAGCACACGGGGGAATGCGGTGATGATGTCATAAAATTTCCGGAAATCAATCACGTTTCCCATCCATTCGGGCCAATCATACCCCAAATCATGCCAAACGGAAGGAGATTTGCAGAAAAAAACGCCCAAACAGGTGCATCTGTGCCAAAAGTGTGGTATTCTAACAATGTATTTCTAAATTTTCGCCTTCGGGCATCTGGAAAGGATGTATTTTTATGTTGGAAGCTGGAATCCGCGGCGAGCAGAGTGTCGCCGTTACTTCCGAGAACACCGCAAAGACCATGGGCAGCGGCACGCTGGACGTGTTTGCCACCCCCGCGCTGGTGGCACTGGCCGAAAAAACCTGCTGGATGAGCGTTGCCGCCGCGCTGGACGAGGGCTGCGGCACCGTGGGCACCCGGCTGGAGCTGGATCACAGCGCCCCCACCCCTGTGGGCATGACCGTGACCTGCGAGAGCGAGCTGACCGCTGTGGAGGGCCGCAAGCTGGTGTTCAAGGTCTCCCTGCACGACGAGAAAGGCCCCGTGGGCGGCGGCGTGCACGAGCGGTTCATCATCAACAACGCCAAGTTTGCCGCAAAGGCAGAGGCGAAGAAGGGGTAACGGCCTCGCCCTCTCAGTCAGCGCCGTGGGCGCTGCCAGCTCCCCCAAAGGGGGAGCCTTTGGCATTGTGGGCAGGCTGGCCGTGCACATACAGCGGCTCTCTGTCCTCTTCCATCACCTGCGCTTCCGCCTTTTGCTGGGCGGCGGTCAGCAGGCGGATGGCCTGTTCGTTGGCGCGGAACAGCTCAAAATACAGCGCTTTATAATCCGGCGTGGCGGCGGCCCCCTTTCCGTTTGCAATAGGGATAGTCTGCCCCGGGCCGGGACAAAAAATCAAGTGAGGAATCATTTATGAAAAAGACAAATCTCTCCTGGGTGGGGGCACTGCTGGTGTTTGCCCTGCTGCTGTGGTGCACCGCAGCCACCCCCGGCACCATTGCCGACCCGGCCAGCTACACCCCCGCGGTGTACAGCTCCATGCTTTCCCTGCTGCCGCCGGTGGTGGCCATTGTGCTGGCCCTGAACACCAAGGAGGTCTACACCTCCCTGCTGGTGGGCATTGCCACCGGCGCGCTGCTCTTTGCCAACGGCAACCTGGAGCTGGCGGTCACCACCCTGTTCTTCAACGAGGACGGCGGCATGGTCGCCAAGCTCTCTGACAGCAGCAACGTGGGCATTCTGGTCTTTCTGGTGATGCTGGGCATTCTGGTGGCCCTGATGAACAAGGCCGGCGGCAGCGCCGCCTTTGGCCGCTGGGCTTCCACCCACATCCACACCCGGGCCGGGGCGCAGTTTGCCACCCTGATTCTTGGCGTGCTCATTTTTGTAGATGACTACTTCAACTGCCTGACCGTGGGCTCCGTGATGCGCCCCGTGACCGACCGGCAGAAGGTCTCCCGCGCAAAGCTGGCCTACCTCATTGATTCCACCGCCGCCCCGGTGTGCATCATTGCGCCGGTGTCCAGCTGGGCCGCCGCCGTTACCTCCAGCGTGCCCGAAGGCTCCGGCATCAACGGCTTTACCATGTTCCTGCGCACCATTCCCTACAACTATTACGCCCTGCTGACCATTGTGATGAGCCTGTTCCTCATCTTCACGGGCACGGACTACTGCTCCATGAAGCAGCACGAGGACAACGCCCGGGCCGGTGACCTTTTCACCACGGCTGACCGCCCCTACGGCGACGATGTGGATGCCGGGGACGATGCCCACGGCCATGTCATTGATCTGGTGGCCCCGGTGCTGGTGCTGATCGCGGCCTGCATCCTTGGCCTGATCTACACCGGCGGCTTCTTTGAGGGCGTGGACTTCATCACCGCCTTCTCCGACTGCAACGCCTCCGCCGGTCTGGTGCTGGGCAGCAGCATTGCCCTGATGTTCACCTTTGTGTTCTACCGTGTCCGCAGCGTGATGACGTTCCAGGATTTTGCCGCCTGCATCCCCGAGGGCTTCAAGGCCATGGTCAGCCCCATGCTGATCCTGACCCTGGCCTGGACGCTTTCCGGCATGACCAACCTGCTGGGTGCAAAATATTACGTTGCCAACCTGCTGGGCGGCTCCGCTGCCGCCCTGCAGTACCTGCTGCCGGTCATCATCTTCCTGGTGGCGGTGTTCCTGGCCTTTGCCACCGGCACCTCCTGGGGCACCTTCTCCATCCTGATCCCCATTGTCTGCCACGCTTTCCCGCAGGGCGAGATGCTGGTGGTCTCCATTGCGGCCTGCCTGTCCGGCGCTGTGTGCGGCGACCACTGCTCTCCCATTTCCGACACCACCATCATGGCCTCTGCCGGTGCGCATTGCAGCCATGTGAACCATGTTTCCACCCAGCTGCCCTACGCCATTACCGCCGCTTCCTGTTCCGCCGCGTGCTATGTGATCACCGGCCTGACCCAGATGTTCCTGGGCAGCAGCGCCAGCCTGTGGACCTCGCTGATCCTGCTGGGCGTTGCCATTGTGCTGGAGCTGGTGGTGCTGAACATTCTGCGCGTAAAGCTGGGCAAAAAGACCAAAGCGTGATATACTAAAGGAAATTGAGTGTTCGAAGGGAGACCGTACCATGCTGGAAAAAGCATTCAACGATGTCTATACCAAGTTCAAGCTCCATTTCTACCAGAACGTGTTCCAGCGCTTTGCCACCCGTGAGGCGACCCTGACCACGGTGGAATCCTTTTGCATGGAGGGCATTATGGCCATGGGGGAGCCCACCATTGCGGAGTTTTCCCGGATGATGCAGATCTCCACCCCCAACGCGGCGTATAAGATCGGCTCGCTGGTGCGCAAGGGCTATGTGGAAAAGATCCAGTCCACCACCGACCGCCGGGAGTATCATCTGCGGCCCACCCAGAAGTATATCGACTACTACAACATCAGCTACTCCTACCTGAGCACGGTGGTCCAGCGGGTGAACAAGCGCTTCCCCAAAGAGGACGTGAAGAAGCTGGAACAGATGCTGACCATCATCAGCAACGAGCTGATGCCCGAGCTGAACCTGGAAAACAACCCGGAGGCTCCGGAGGAAAAGAAAACCGCGCGCTGAGCCGCACCCTTCCGGAAACCCCGGAAGCCCGTGCGCCGACCCGCGCAGCCAGACAGGACTGCCCCACAGAGATGTGGAGCAGCCCTGTTTTTTTCTGCCGGAACGGGCCGTGCGGCCAACAAAAAAGCCCCGGGGGAGTGTTCAGCTGGAACCGCAGGGTGCGCACAAGGATCCAGAACAGCATCAACAGATCCACGTTCAGCAGCAGCCGCCGCACCTGCGGATGCACCGTGCGGTTGTACAGGGAGATCCCCCACCCTGCGAACAGGCTCAGATACAGCAGGCTCCGGAGGATGCCGCAGGCTTCCTGCAGGCCGGAGGGCAGGCCCTCCAGCGGGAGCACCCGGCACAGCCATGCCAGCAGCACCACGGTGCCCACCACACAGCCTCTTTGAACCTGTTCTCGCTGCCTCTGCCCCATCATGCCAGCCTCCTTCTTTTGTGCCGTTCTCCGGTGGTTTTTCTCCATTATATCACATCCGTTCTGTAATTTACCAGAGAGCAGAGGGGAATGTACCTCTGTGCCGCTTGCGTCTGCTCTGAAAACCGTTTGAATTGCAAAACGATTTTTTAGTTGCTATACTGGGCTTATCAAATTTTTTTCGGGAGGATGCCGCAGTGACCACACAGACAATGCAAATCGGGAACAGACCTTGCCGCATTTACGGCGGAGCCAATGCAGAATACTTGCTGCTTCAAATGACAGGTGAGCATGAACTGCAAAGTATGGATTATGAAGTGGCGGCGATCACACAGAGCAGCCAGAATTTTCTGTTTGCAGCTATCCCGGTGGGAAGCTGGAACGATGCGCTTTCTCCGTGGAAAGCCCCTGCCGTGTGGGGAAAGCAAGGCTTCGGCGGCAAAGCTGGGGACACCCTGTGCTTTCTGACGGAGCAGGTCATTCCCACACTGGAGCAGCAGTTTCCTCTCCCGGAAAACGTCAAAATCATTCTGGGCGGCTACTCGCTGGCCGGGCTGTTCGCTTTGTGGGCTTCCACCCAGACCGATTTGTTCTACGGTGTCGCCGCCGCTTCTCCCTCTGTGTGGTTTCCGGGCTGGATGGAGTTTGAACAGCAGCACCCGATACAGGCACAGCACGTTTATCTGAGCCTTGGTGACAAGGAAGAGCGCACGAAAAACACCGTCATGGCTGCGGTGGGCGATGGAATCCGCGCCCTGCACAGTCGGCTTACAGAGCGTGGCGCAGACTGCACCCTTGAATGGAACAGCGGCGGGCATTTCAAAGACGCTGACCTGCGCACGGCGAAAGCATTTCGCTGGGCGATGGAGGAACACACATGACCATTTTGATTGATGCAGACGGCTGCCCGATGGTGGACCTGACATTGTAGATTGCAAAGCAGTTTGATGTTCCTGTTATCCTGATCCTGTGGGTCATCAAAATGTTCTAAACCGTACAGGATCGGCACGTTTTTTCGGGACTGCAAAGGTCTAAAGTCCCCAAGCGTCCAACTTACAACAAAAATGAGACAGGCGACCCACCTTTCGGGAAGCCTGTCTCATTTTTCCGTTGGGGGCTATTTGCGTTGCTGAGAAACAGCCCAGTTTGGAAACTCAGTGATCGAAGGAGAACGGGGGATTACTTAAAGGCTGATATCCTTTCCGCCATTGAGCTTGCTGAAGGCCAGCAGGGAAATGACGGTGAGGATGGTCATGATGGTGGACAATGCGGCTGCAGTGCCGTAGTTGCCGCGGATGACCTCGGTATAGATTGCTACTGTCAGGGTCTTGGTCTTGCCGGTATACAGGATGATGGCGGTGGACAGCTCACTGATCATCGTGACCCAGCTCAGGATGGCACCGGAGATGATACCGGAGGCCATCATGGGCACCGTGATGCGGAAGAATGCCTTCATCTTCGAAGCACCCAGCGAGATGGCGGCTTCCTCGATGCTCATGGGGATCTGCTGCAGAATGGCCACCGACGAGCGGATGGTATAGGGCAGACGCCGGATGATGAGTGCCACCACCATGATGAGCATGGTGCCGCTGATGAGGAGCGGGGGCTTATTGAAGCCGATGAGCAGCGCGATGCCAAGGACCGTGCCGGGCACGATGTAGGGGATCATCGAGAGGATGTCCACCACGTTGGTCAGGGCATTGCGGCGGCGCACCACCAGATAGGCGATGAGGACAGCCAGCAGCACGATGACGACAAGCGCCAGCAGGGGGATGATGATGGTATTCTGAATGCTGCGACCCAGCTTGCCGATGGCGGTCTGGTAGCTCTGCAGCGAGTAGCCGTCCACAAAAATCTTACCCTGCGTGTTCTTGAACGAGGTGTAGATGACGTAGGCCTGCGGCATGATGGCGATGCCCACTACAAGGTAGACGACCAGATGCACCAGAGCGTTGATGCCCTTGCGGGCCTCCCGCTCCTCCACGGGGTGCATACTGTTCAGAGCGAAGGCGTTCTTGTTGGAAACGTATTTCTGGACGAGGAACACCAGCGTGGTGATGACGATAGCGATAACGGCGATAGCGGCTGCAAAGCCGTCGCTGCCGCCCACCTCGTTGATGAACTCGGTGTAAAGGACAACAGGGAAGGTACGGTAGCCCTCACCGATCAGCATAGGGGTGCCGAAGTCTGCAAAGGATCGCATAAACACCAGCAGAGCTGCAGCCAGCAGGGTGGGCATGATCAGGGGCACGACCACTTTGAAGAAGCAGACAATGCCAGAGCATCCGAGGTTCTCAGCCGCCTCGATGAGGGAGTTGTCGATGTTCTTCAGTGCACCCTTGGCGTAGAGGAACACCAGCGGGAACAGCTGGAGCGTCATGACCAGCACGATGCCGCCGAAGCCGTAGATGTCCGGGATGGCGATGCCGAGGTTTTTGAAGAATGTGGTAATGATACCGCTGCGACCCAGCAGCAGGATCCATGAGTAGGCACCGATGAAGGGAGCCGACATAGATGCCACCACAATGAGGATATTCAGCACCGACTTGCCCTTGATCTTAAAAATCGTGAACAGGTATGCCAGTGGGGTGCCAATGGCGATGGAGAGCACCGTCGCTGTGATGGACACCTTGAAGCTGTTGATCAGGGTATCGAAATAGTAGCTCTTGGAAAAGAACTTCGTGAAATAAGCCAGCGTGAAGCTGCCGGTGTCGGGGTCCAGCACAGACTGGCGGATCAGGTATGCCATCGGGTAAAGCAGGAACAGCGCGTAGAGGGCGATCGTTGCCAGCGTGATGGCACCCCAGACATCAAGACGGAACTTATTATTGTTTTTCATAAGCGTCGCTCCTGATGAGATTGGTATCGCCGTCCTTGGTAAAGACGTTGATCTTCTCTTTCTTGACCTTCAGCAGCACCTTCTCGCCCTTCTTGAGGCCCTCGCCGATGGAGGACTCCTCCACGATCTCCACCGAGTCACCCTGATCGGTGTCGATGGTGTAGTGGGTGTTGAGGCCGAGGTAGGTGCACTCCTGCACGGTGCCGTGGATGCCCTCGGTGCCATCCTTGCAGATGATGAACTCCTCCGGGCGGATGGAGCAGCGCACCTCCTGCTCTGCGGCCTTGTCCAGAGCGTCGATGTGCTCATGGTAGCCGTCCGCAAAGGTGATGACGCCGCCCTTGACATGGGCGTTCACGATGTTGGTGCGTCCGATGAAGGTGGCCACGAAGACATTCTTCGGGCGCTGGTAGATGTCGCGGGGAGTGCCAACGTGCTGGATGACGCCGTCCTTCATAACGGCGATACGGTCGCTGATGGCCATTGCCTCTTCCTGATCGTGGGTGACATACACGGTGGTGATGCCCACGCTCTTCTGGGTGTGGCGGATGACGCTGCGCATCTCGACACGGAGCTTTGCGTCCAGATTGGACAGCGGCTCGTCAAACAGCAGCACGCCGTCTGCATCCACGGTATCCGAAATGACCGCAGGCAGCGCAGTCTCATAAACATTCTGCGGGAACAGGATATGTGCGGCCTGATACACCACATAAATTGCTGCCAGCAGCAGAAACGCGATCAGCACGCCTGCCAGAGTTGTAAGCACATGCGGCGCATGGCGTTCCTTCTGGGTCTCATCCGGCATATCGATCATCCTTTCGCTAAAAATTCGCTAGTTTTGCGGATGGCAGTCTGCACTGCATCCGGTGCACCGGCATCCAGCCAGACCACACCGTCCATATGGCGGAACCAGGTCAGCTGGCGCTTGGCGTAG
>OGPL01003370.1_pt1 | contig 10269 bp, 4 predicted proteins | sample 1552901 | NCBI WGS metagenome assembly OGPL01 (sample SAMEA2580244, study PRJEB22360) | human gut metagenome | biome: human gut; feature: human-associated habitat; material: faeces | place: Denmark | collected 2008/2010 | reverse complement strand
TATGACTCTTGATTCAGAATATAAGCGTGATATAAGCCGTGGATTAAATCCTCAAATTCCGGAAAATTATTATCCCGATGATGATTCGGAAAATTGTGGAAATAATCAAAACAGTGTGTTACCCGCTTTGAGTGTGGTGGGGCGTTATTTGAAAAATGAAAAGGGAGAAATCATTAATCTGCATGGTTTTACACAGACTTACAGCCCTTTCTTTAATAATAATGCTTGGAATAATTATGATGTGCAGGGCTGTCTCAATTATAATAAGAGTATGGTGGACGGGATTCTAGCTGCCGGCTGGAAGTTTAACTTTGTACGAATGCACCTCGATCCTTATTGGAGCGATGATCCTGCTATGCAGTCTGTACGGTATGAGGGGCATGAACGTTTCTCCGAGTTCCGTTTCCGGAAGTATCTTGATGAATTGTTTGTACCGATGGCGGAATATTTTATGTCCAAGGGCATGTACGTAGTGATGCGTCCGCCGGGTGTATGCCCCAACGAAGCACCCTATCAGGGGATTGAGTTGGGAGACTCTTATCAGCAGTTCTTGCTCAAGGTATGGAATATCGTTTCACAACATCCTAAATTGAAAAACAACACTGGCGTAATGTTCGAACTTGCCAATGAACCCGTCAAGATAAAAGGTACGGACGGTACTTATGGCAGTACGGGTGACGGGCATTTCCAGAACCTTCAACTCTATTTCCAAGCCATAGTAGATAAGATTCGTGCCAACAGCCGTAATATTATCTGGGTACCGGGATTGTCTTATCAGTCGTCTTATGCCGGTTATGCTAAATACCGTATCCAAGGTGAGAATATCGGTTTTGCCGTACATTGCTATCCCGGTTGGTATGGCAGTGACGCTGAGGAAGACAGTAGCGAAGGTATAGGCTCTTCTACCGGTGGAGGTTATGAAAGCTTCCAGCGTGGTTGGGATGCCCAAGTAGGGCCGGTGGCGGCTTTTGCTCCTATCATGGTGACTGAAATAGACTGGGCGCCCAAGAAGTACAATGCCACTTGGGGAAAGAGTATAACGGGAGTGGCAGGAGAAAAGGGCTTTGGGGCCAACTTCAAATATATTGCCGATAATTCGGGTAATGTATCCTGGCTTTTCTTTACCACGAGGTCACATGAACTGGCAGCTTTTAAAGATATACCGGGCACTTCCGGCAATTATACGTTCCTCAATGATCCTGAGGCTTGCCCATGGGCTATGTACCATTGGTTTAAGGAGTATGCCGATGGTGTGGTGGTGAACGGTGCACCTGTAAGATTGGAACTTATGGGGCAGGAGGGTACTTTGAACTTGCCGATGGGTGGAGTGAATTACCTTAAAGTACGCGCTGTCTATTCCGACGGTTCTACACGAATGGTTACGGCAGAAGCCGATATCAGCAGTTCCAACTCTTCAGTGCTGGCTGTGGAGCGGGCGGGTAAACTGGTAGGGGTTGCTCCGGGAAATGCAACAGTGACAATAAACTATCAGCATCCTGTGACGAGAGCTTCCGGTACACTGACACTTGCAGTTACGGTTCTTCATCCTTTTTCATTGACGAAAGACAAATACCGCGGCCCTTCGTAAAATCCGGTTGTATGATGGGTACAGGCTCCGATCACGAAGCACAGCAAACCGATAAATATGTATCTGTTCATAATTTTCACGATTAACATTAATTGATCACTTCATTATCCGGCAGAGGAAATACAAAACCATCGTCAGGCATAGATTCCAGGGGTTTTATGTTCAAACGTTTAAAATAATAATACAACTGCCCTTCCTGCATAAATTCACGCCGGGCCTCATCGATCAGTATCTTTTTAAAATCGTCGAGGCTGGAAACCGTCAGCCGTCCTTTAGTACAATCCCGGGCAACACGTACCTGATCCAGTTGTTCGATAGCGGCCTGAGTCTCTCCTTTCCGGTAAAGATATTCGGCTTGAATAAAATACATCTCGCTCACCCGGATCAGCGGAATCAAATCCTCGGTTTGCGTATATTCCAAGGTATTATTGGTCGGTAAAATATATTTATTACAGATCCGGTCGGCTCCCGAAGTCTCTGTCAAATACTCTTTCCTCACATCTGCCTCATCGTCGAAAATACCGGGATATCCGGCCAGTACAAGTCGGTCGGAACTCGTCGTATAATAAGGCTCATAATTATCCAGGTTCAATTCGTTCGACAGGGCAAAAATCACTTCTTTATACCGTTTCCGATCATTGTTCTGTACCTCCTCCTTCTTTGACAACTGGAAACAAACTGCAGCATATTCTTCTGCATAGGCATCCAGTACTTCTTGTGCACAATGAGCGGCTTTTTCATATTCGCCCATATAATTATAAACCCTGGCCAGCTGGGCTATAACAGCGTAATAATTCATACGGAATCCCCGGTAAAGGAAAAACAAATCGGTTACCGAACTGCTCACCCAGTTATTCTTAATCCGTTTTTCAGCCACCAACATCGATTTGTCGGGTAGTGTATCGAACGGAGCTACTAAGTTTTTGGCCTGGAGCAAATCCCGTTCGACCAGCGACAAAATCTCCTGTACACTTTTATCCGGTTCGTAGGTAGAAGGATAATTCTCGAAATAAGGCATGTAATTTCCCGAAGGATTGGTCACCGGTGCCGGAGCCCAAAGCCGCAGTAAATCAAAATGCAGGAAAGCCAGCGCCTCCCCCTGGATCATATGCTGTTCTGCCTCACCTCCTCTGAATTTAGAGGGATCCTCCCCGGTAATCCGCCCGACAATATTGTTACAGTTTGCAATCGAATTATAGGTATTCGACCAGATAACCTGAATCACCGACTTCACTGTTTCATCACGGTAAGCATAATTCTTTCCCGCGATTCCATATGCCGAATAATTCGACAATTTTTGAGTATTGTACAACTGTCCCAAAACATCAATAAATCCCCAGCTCATCTGCTGCCCGTACATCGAAGTCTGAGACATCTGGCGGTATACGCCGTTCAACGCATTCCGGTATCCCTCTCCGGTGGAAAACAAATCTTTTTCATCCACAGAATCCTCCGGAATCACATCCAGCCAATTACTGCAACCTCCCAATGGCAACAGTAAACAACAGGCTATTATCCAATGATATATTTTCATAATTCAAAATTTAAAAATTAGAAAGCAGCTTTCAGCGAAAAATTAAAACTCCGGGCATAAGGATAATTCAATCCTCTTTCCACCTTCACCGACGACCAACGGCAAACATCGTTCGCACCGATCTCAAAACGCAGCATACTCAAGCCGATCGTCTTCATCCACTTCTGCCCGGCGTCGAAATCATATCCCAGAGAAATAGAGTTCAGGGTCAATACATTGTTATCCTCGACAAAACGGGAAGTCGGACGGGTACGCATGATGCTGCCACCCACACCACTCGTCAGTTTACGGTAACGGGCTTTGTCTCCCGGTTCTTGCCAACGTTCGGAGAACACCCGTTTATCGACATTGGAGGTGTATACATTCACATCTTCTACTTTGTCACGTAAAGTGCTGTTGTATATCTGGCCGCCGGCTTCATACATAAAAGTCATATACAAACTCAGATTTTTATAAGTGGCATTCAACCCGAAAGTACCTTGTATTTTGGGTTCCGTATCCCCCAAGACCACCTGATCGTTCGTATTCCAGGTATTGGTAATGCTTCCGTCCGGGCGGATAAAAATCTCCTCTCCGGTAGCAGGATCGATTCCTAGGGAAGGAACTCCCCAAATCGATGTTTGGGATCCACCTTCGACATATTGAGTAAACGGCTGGGTATTCGAACCGTCGAACCGGTTACTGTTGGCAAAATGGTCTTTTACCCGGTCATTGTAAGCCTTCAGACTCTCCGATATTTTCAGGATTCTATTTTCATTGTGGGCCAGGTTAGCGAAAACAGCTACAAACAGATCTTTTCGACGGACTACTTCGCTCCGGAATTCCAGTTCATATCCTTTATTTTCCACCTCTCCGATATTATCCATATAAGTGGTAAAACCTGTCGAACTCGGAATCGTCACCGAATTGACGAGATCCACCGTTTTTTTCTGATAATAAGAAGCTTTGATATAAAGCAGGCGTTTCCATAAACTCAGTTCAACACCGGCATCCCAGGTATTCGTCGTTTCCCAGGTTAGGTTTGTATTCCCCAAAGCATAGAGGGTACCACCGAAACCGGTTTTATACCAACCGTCCGTAAACATTTTATAAGTCGTTCGGGCTACATAAGGCGGAAAATTCACTTTCCCGGTTTGTCCGTATGAAACCCGTATTTTCAACTGGTCAATAACCGTTTGTCCTTTCATAAAACCGTAGTTATGAATATTGACACCGGTTCCCGCAGACCAGAAGGGAGCAAACCGTTTATCCGCCCCGAATTCCGAAGAACCGTCCATACGTACCGAAGCATCCAGCAAATACACATCGTTATAACTGTAATTCAGGGTTCCCAGGAAACCGATCAGCCGGGTGGAATTATCGGAACTTACCGGTTTGGAAACAATTTCTTCGGCATAATTCGGAGAACTCAAAACCCCGGAAGGGAATCCCCGGTAAGAAGCCGAAATGTTATCGGTTTTGGCAGAGCGGGCATTCACCCCCAACAATAAATTGATATGGTGTTTTTCGACAGAACGGTTATAAGACAGGGTTGAACTCAGATCCCAGTAGAACTCATTTCCCCGGCTGGTATTCAATTCGCCGGAAGAAGGATTTTCTGCAGTCTGGGGAGTTGTATTTTTCGAAGACAACGGATCCAGAAAACGTTTCGTATCGGTAATCTTACGCGTCAGGCTGAATTGAGTTTTCCATAACAAACCGGTAGTTATATTCCAATTGATACCCAGATTATCGACAAACTCTTCATATTTGGATTTATCGAAATTAGAAAGCGTCGACTCATACAGGGGATTGGGACGTTTTGCATTCTTTCCGTCCCAATTGGGCAGATTTTCCAGATAGTTTCCCTTATCGTCCTTATAAGGATCGTAAGGCTGACAACCGGTATAGTCGGAAAAAGCCCCGTAAGGAGACTCCTGCGAACGGGTATTGGTATAAGTGACCATATTTTTGAGCTGGAATGAACCGATCCGGTAATCCAGATATACGCCGGCTCCCACCCGGTTCCGGAAAGACTCTTTCATCACCCCGTCTTCATTATTGTAGCTCAATTGTATGCCGAAACGGAAATTATCCGATCCGCCGTCGACGCTCAGGCTGTGTTTGTGATTGAAAGAGGTCTGTAACGGTTTCGATAACCAGTAAGTATCCACCCCTCGGGTAATGGAAGCCAGTTTAGCATAATATTGTTGTTCGGCTCCCAAAGGATTATCTTTAGCCAGATCTTCGAATACTCCGGCCGCCACTTCCGTTTCGAGTTTCTCGCGTGCATTCATCAGGTTATAATCCGACAGATCGGGTACCGTGACATCCCCTGTAAAATTATAGGACACATTCAACTTACCCATCTGAGGAGCCACCGTCGTAATCACCACCACACCGTTGGCAGCCCTGGAACCATACAGAGCCGTAGCCGCAGCATCTTTCAATATGGTAATACTTTCAATACGGTTAGGATCCATATCGTATAACTGTTCCACACTGATCTGAAAACCATCCATGATGAAGGTCGGTAAGTTGGGATTATCCTTCAGAGCCGATTTCGTCAAAGGATCACGGTCCAATTCCTTTACACCGCTGATACCCGACCTTCCCCGCACATACATTTCGGGCAGCGCATTCGGATCGGACCCCCAATCGTTATTGGTTTGAATACGGAATGAAGGATCGAAAGTCTGTAATGCCTTGATGACATTCGATTTCGAAACGGACATCAATTCATCTTTGGTCACTGTAACCGAATTTCCGGTAAAACTTGTTTTACGGATATTCCCGTACCCGGTCACCACGACTTCTTTCATCTCTTTGATATCCGGTTCAAGCGAAACCAATATTTCCGTTTGCCCTTTTTTCAGGTTTACAAGCCTCGTTTCCATCCCTACAAACGATACCAGTAAAGTAACCGTATCCCTTTCCAGGACTTCCATCGTAAATTTCCCGTGTGAATCAGCGACTACTCCGTAGGATGTCCCCTTCAATAAAACCGTAGCTCCCGGTAAAGCCAGGTTATTTTCATCGGTCACCTTTCCTCTGACCACCTGTACATTCACCCGGGAGTCCTGCCGTTGTTTTTCCGGCCGGATAATAATGACCTCATTCTCCACTTCATAGGTGAGATCCGTATTTTGCAGTAATTGTCCTAGAAAATCTTCGACTTCCGCATCTTTCACATCTATATCTCTTTTGCCATATCTGTTTACTTCCTCTACCCGGTATAAAAAACGGTAACCGGACTTTTCCCGGACCTCTTTTAAAACCTCGTCAATTGTAACCCCCTGCCTTTTTGCAGTAATACGCGTCTGAGAATAAGCTTTTGCCTGGATGGAAAACACCAACACCAGTACCAGTAAAATCCCCGCCTTTTCCAGAGAGAAATTTAACTGCAGCAAAATACTTTTCAGTAAAAAATTTCGCTTTTTTTTCATAATTTTACATGCTTAGTAGTTAATGATAGTAACGACACCCCGTTAATTGCTGAGTTCTTACGGAAGATTATCCCCAATAATCTTCCGTTTTTCGATATATAGAACACATCAATCCAAGAAAGGGATGAATAAAAAAGATACTTTTTTAAGATAATTTTCACATTATTGCCTTTTCCGTTTCAGCCGGAATCCTATCGCTCCTCCCAAGACGAGTAAAGGAATCAGGCCGATAAAAAGACCTTTTATCCATCCGATATCGGCAATATCGAGATAATGGGTATCGTCCGTAGGAGATGGACGGCTATTATCCACCGGGAATTGCTGATAAGTCATATAATGCAACATCTCCATGAATAACCCGAAATTATTCAGTCGGACATCGTCTTTCCGTAAAGCCAGTCCTTCGGTACTGAACCAATCGGCATCCCCGGAAACGATAATACGTTGTTCTTCTCCTCCCAGCTGCCGTTTCAAAGCCAGCATAAGCGTATCCCCGGCATATTCCACGATAGGTACCCCCTGAAATCCGTAGCCTGCATTGAACGACAAAGCCGTAGTACCCGGAAAAGCGACTTGGTATTGCCGGGCTAAAAGCCCTGCACCGACTCCGGTTTGTTGTGCTCCGGATTCAGCGATATCACCGACAATAAAATCTTCCTCCCAGTCGGCCTCCTCATGTTGCAGGATTATTCCTTCCTTAAAGCCGATTCCCAGATTTTTCACCAACCCGTTCATCAATTCTTGTTTACCCGGTTCACCGGTAATGATCAGATTACCTCCTTTAGCTATATATGAATCCAGTAATCCCTGTTCCTGAGGGGACAATCTTTTTTCAGGAGCCGCAATCACCAGAATATCGATATCTTCGGGAATAACCGTCCGGCCGGTCAAATTCAGGGTATCTACATCAAACCCCTGATTCACTAAAGCATTCCGGCCGTTTCTTTGAATCAGTGAATATAATCCACCTTTATCATTCCAATACAAGCTCCGCTCCCCGTGTCCGGTCAGAAAAACTATTCTGGAAGCATCGGTCACCAACCGTTTCAAGGCCACCGTAATCTCTGTTTCCCTGGGGCGGATATCCATGCCGTCGTAAAAACGCAGAAAAGATTTCCGGCCGTTCGCCCGTTCCAGTAGATAAATCATCCGGTTTCCTTCGGAGGTCAGATCGATCTGCCGGTGAATTTCTTCCGGAGACAGAAAAAATTCCGGATCCAGGTCCTCGTCATCACATATTTTCAGCATTTGTTCCCTCAAAGGTAAAGAAGCCGTAGCCCCACGGAAACGGCTATGATCGGTGCTATCATAAAAATAGACATATTTCAAGCGGGTATCGGGTTTAAAACGTAGAAAAGGTTTCAATTCCCGGAGGTTCGACATTTGATTCTCCGGCATTCCTGCCGGAGCACTTTTATCCAATAAATTGACATACATGGTAATAGTCAGCTGATCGTCGATCAGATTCATGACCCGTTGGCCTTCGCGGGTGATGGTATTGTGTTCGGTTTCCGTCGTATCATAATAACACATGAACATCGGTTTCGAAGTCAGGTATCCGATTCCCAGAGCGATACAAACCACTCCCCCGTAACGTGCCCACCGCCACCACCAGGAATAATGCTGCTTGGTCGATTGCAATTTCAAAACAGACAAGGTCAAAAATAATCCGATCACCACCCCAAAGTACACGACATCTTCACTGCATATCAGTCCTGCCGTAAACGTTTTGGCCCGTCCCGACAAAGACAGCCACCAGGTAATCTCCTGTACGACAGGAATATCCTGCCAAAGTCCGCCTACAAAATTCAAGCAGGTAAGTATCACCAGTGTACCGACCGCTGCCACGATCTGGTAAGAAGTCAGGGTAGACATAAAGAGACCGATAGCCGAATAAGCACACAAAACCAGATAAATACCGAGCAACCCGGACAATATCAGCGGAATATCGAGGTTTTTCACAAAAATAAAAGCAAACACCACCTGCAGGAGCAAAATGACCAGCATCAATCCGCCGTACAACATCATAGCAAGAAATTTCCCCCCGATAATCTGAAAATTAGTTACCGGCGAAGAATATAATAACTTGATAGAACCGGAACTATATTCCCGGCTCATCAATGCCATTGTCAGTAAAGGAATATACAGATACAGATTATTCAGCACCTTGAAGAACGAACCGCTATCCCCCAACAATAAAATCACTGTCTGGAAAGGAATCTGCCCCCGTCCCAAAGCTTTATTCTGCAATTGATAGCTAAAAGTATCACAAAATGCCATTCCGGCCTGAAAAGCAAAAATGATCAGGATCAGCCAGGCTATCGGTGAATAGAAAAACAAACGAAGTTCTGTCTGTGCTATTCTAAAAATCGTTTTCATTTGAACTTTCTTTTAATCTTAATTTCTTTTTCTTCTGTAGTGAACCACTCCATAAGCCAGGGCCAAAAGACCGGGCAGCAATCCCATGGTTCCGAATTTCAGCCAGGGCATATCCTTCCGTCCCAAATACAATTCGTTGTCACGGGGAGGTATACTGGGGAGCAATACCGGAAATTCATCCCGGGCCAACCAGCGGAAAGATTCGGTAGCCAGAGTGAAATTAGCAGTCTTAACTCCCTGCCGGGCCCGGGTCAGCTCTGCATTACTGATACAATCGGCATCCCCGGCAACTAAAATCCGCTGTTCTTTATCCCCGACCTTACGGTCCAGGGCGACAATGACAGGCAGTACTTTCCCTTCGGCCGGGCCCGGATGATTCAGACCCTTCAAAGCATCTTCTGCATACAACCGGTTCACTTGCCAACTGATGGAATCCCCCACACAGGCAACAGGTGTTATCCCGAAGCCCTTTTTCTGTATTTCCAGACCTGTACAACCAGGTAAAGCAAAACAAAAACCATATTGCCGCATTTTCTGGAAAACCGGGAACTTTTCATCCCCCTCCGGATCCATTCCGGCAATTGTCAAAGAAGGTAAATATCCTTCCCTGGCCTGTAACAGCATCCCATTCCGGAATCTCACCCCAATCAATTCTGCCAACGGATTTATAAATTCCTGCGTACCCGGTTCACCCAGCAAAAACAAATTTCCCCCGCGTTCAATATATTCGCAGATCATCCGGAAATCTCCCTCCGGGATCTTACTTCTTACATCGGCTATTACTAAAATATCCACTTCATCCGGAATTCTCTCCTTTCCGGAAAGAGAGAAATCTTCCACATCGAACCCTTGATTGATCAAAGCACTCCGCAAAGACAGCTCAGAGGAAAAAAAACTATAATCCATTTCTCTTTTATTCGTACTATTCCGTTCGCCGTATCCGGTCAGAAAACACAATTTGGGCGGTTTTACCAACAACCTTTTCAGAGCAGCAGTCATCTCCTGCTCACTGGGGAATACATACATATCTTTATACACCCGTAACCAGGTCTTCCGTTCACCGTTCCATTCCACCTGGCGGACAAAATGATTCGATTCTCCGCTCAGATCGATCTTCCGGCGAATCTCTTCCGGCGTCAGAAACATACCGAAATCCAAGCCCTTAGCCTGGCAGATTTTTTCAGCCCTTTCCCGGTCCGACAACCCGGGATACAATTCGTCCAGATATTTATATCCGGCATAATCATAATAATACACATAATCCAGTTTCAAATTCCGCTTAAAGCGGGCATAAGGGCGGAAACGTTCGAAATCCTTTTTATGTGCCGCTGGCAGCCCACTCT
>OGPL01003342.1_pt1 | contig 10347 bp, 10 predicted proteins | sample 1552901 | NCBI WGS metagenome assembly OGPL01 (sample SAMEA2580244, study PRJEB22360) | human gut metagenome | biome: human gut; feature: human-associated habitat; material: faeces | place: Denmark | collected 2008/2010 | reverse complement strand
AGCCGCCGCCCCGCATAAGATCGCTGGGAAATATCAGAGCAGAGTCAGATCACTCCGTCTGGAAACGGCCGGTATCCTCGGTGTTGGCGCCGGAATCGGCCAGAGCCTTCATGACTTCCTCCACATAGGTGGTGGTGTTGGCCTTGGCATCCTCGAAGTCATACTCCATGACGTTGTTGGGATCCAGACCGAACTCGGAAGCCTGAGAGGGCTGCTCGGCGTTGTCGATGACCAGGAACTGATAGGAGCCGTTCTTGGCAGCCAGCTCAACGCACTCGGGGGACAGAGCGTACTCGATCCACAGCTTGGCGGCGTTGGAATGGGCAGCGCCCTTGAAGATAGCGGTGGCGCCCACCTCGAAGGAGGTGCCGCTGGAGGGGATGATCAGGCTCACGTTGGTGTAGCCGTTATCCACGATCTGGGTGATGCCGTCATGCAGGAAGCCGATGCCGATGATGCACTCACCGGTGCCCACGTTCTTGCTGGGGCCGGAGCCGGACTTGGTGTACACTTCAATGTTCTTGTCCAGGTCAACCAGGTACTTGATGCCCTCATCGTGGCCGTACTTCTGGATCATGGTGTTCACGACCAGCTTGGCGGTACCGGCGGTGTTGTAGTTGGACAGCCAGATCTCGCCCTTGTACTCGTCCTTCAGCAGGTCAGCCCAGTCAGCGGGAGCCTCCTGCTCCTTGCGGGCCAGCTCGTCGGTGTTGACCATGAAGCCCAGGATGCCCTTGTAAATGCCGAACCAGTTGTTGTTGGCGTCCTTGTACATGTCGCCGATCAGGTGAGAGGCGTTGACAGCCGCATAGGGCTCCAGCAGGCCTTCCGCCGCGCAGACATTGTACGGATCAGTGGTGCCGCCGAACCAGACGTCAGCGGAGGGGTTGCCGTTCTCCTCCTCGATCTTGGCCTGCACCTCGCCGGTGGACAGACGCTGGAAGGTGGTCTTGATGCCGAACAGCTCCTCGAAGTGCTGGCAGGCAGCGGCCAGGTACTCCTCCTCGCAGGAGCCGTACACCACCAGCTCACCCTCGGCCTTGGCAGCGGTGATCAGCTCGTCCATGCCCGCGAAATACTCGGGATAGGTAGCGTCGTCGCCGTCGGTCTTAGGCTCGTCCTTCTTCTCGCCGCAGGCCACCAGGCTCAGAGCCATGACCAGCGCCAGCAGAAGAGCAAAAAACTTCTTCATAACAAATTCCTCCTTAAAGATTATTCAGCCGCAGTGAATCACTGCTTCGAATAGACGTATTATAGTCACCTCGACCGCATTTGTCAACAATGCACAGGCATCATCCGCATCGGTTCGACGCAAATTTTACACATTCTACAAACCGCTGGTAACGTTTTCGGTTAAAATGACTAAACTTTATGTAAATGGAAAGTAAAATCAGTGCAAAGCGAATGTAAAACTTGCAATCCGCCGCCGCCGTGATATAATGATAATCCATCAAACGCGGCGCCCATTCTGCCTGTCCTGCCGCGGAAAGGAGATACCTTATGCTTACCGGATTGACACAATACGTGCCCGAGGCCACCCTTACCATATATGATAATCTGGAGTTCCTGCTGCGGCTGCTGCTGTCGGCGGCGCTGGGCGCTCTGGTGGGGCTGGAGCGCAGCAAGCGGCGGAAGGAGGCGGGCATCCGCACCCACTGCATCATCGCCTGCACCTCCGCGCTGTTTATGATCGTCTCCAAATATGCCTTTCTGGACTGCCTCAACATAGACGGGCTCCGCGGCGCCGACCCCGCCCGTATCGCCGCGCAGGTGGTCAGCGGCATCTCCTTTCTGGGTGCCGGCGTCATCTTCAAAAACGGCAACTCCATCCGCGGCCTGACCACAGCCGCCGGCATGTGGGGAACCGCCGCCATCGGCATGGCCGTGGGCGCGGGCATGTACTGGTTGGGACTGTTCGAGTCCGCCGTGCTGGTGGCCATTCAGGTGATCCTCCACCGCTTCCCTGTGGGTGCCGATGCGCTGACCACGCAGGAGATACTGGTGGAGATGGAGGACACCGAGGACATGCAGCGGCGCTTTGACGAGCTGCTGAAAAAGCACGGGGGACAGGTGACGGACAGCAGCCTTACCCGCGAGGACGGCTTTCTCCGCATGGAGATCACCGCCAAGCTGGAGCCGCCCATCAGCCACGAGGAAGCGCTGGCCTTTATGAAAGAAAATACCGGCGTCCGCCGGATGTCGGTCTGAAAGGGAGGAGAACCATGAAGCGTTCCGAGATCAACCGTGCCCTGCGGGACATGGAGTCCATGCTGGAGAAATACCGCTTTGCCCTGCCGCCCTTCTGCCATTATACCCCGGAGGATTGGCAGACAAAGGGCCACGACCACGACGAGATACGCGACAATATGCTGGGCTGGGACATCACCGATTACGGTCTGGGTGATTTTAATAAGGTGGGCTTTTCCCTTATCACCCTCCGCAACGGCAATCTGGCCATGTCGGACAAATACGCCAAGACCTACGCCGAGAAGCTGCTGTTCATCAAGGAGGGGCAGTATTCCCCCAACCACTTCCACTGGCACAAGATGGAGGACATCATCAACCGGGGCGGCGGCACGCTGCTGATCCGCGTGTATAACTCCCTGCCCGATGAATCCATCGACCGGGAGAGCGACGTCACCGTCCATCTGGACGGCGTCACCCGCACCGTTCCCGCCGGTACCCAGCTGCGCCTGACGCCCGGCATGAGCATCTCCATCCAGCCCCGGCTGTACCACGACTTTGAGGTGGAGCCGGGCAGCGGCGATGTGCTTATCGGCGAGGTCAGCCAATGCAACGACGACAACACCGACAACCGCTTTGAGCCGCCGGTAGGCCGCTTCCCGGCCATCGAGGAGGACGAGCCGCCCTACCGCCTGCTGTGCAACGAGTATCCGGAGGCGCGGTCATGACCGCACGGTTCGATATCGCGGCGCTGGGCGAGCTGCTGATCGACTTCACAGATCGCGGCCTGTCCGATGCCGGCATGCGGCTTTTTGAGCAGAACCCCGGCGGCGCTCCGGCCAATATGCTGGCGGCCGCCGCCCGTCTGGGCGAGCGCACCGCCTTCATCGGCAAGGTGGGGGACGACATGCACGGACGCTTTCTGCGGGATACACTGACCGCCGCCGGTATCGACGTGACCGGCCTTGTGCTGTCCCCGGACGTGTTCACCACGCTGGCGTTCGTGGCACTGGACGACAGGGGAGAGCGCCATTTCTCCTTCGCCCGCAAGCCCGGCGCCGACACCTGTCTGCGCTCCGATGAGCTGCCTGCGCCGCTGCTGTCATCCGCCCGCGTCCTGCATGTGGGCTCCCTGTCCCTGACGGACGAGCCTGCCCGCAGCGCCACCTTCGCCGCTGTGGAGGCCGCGAAGCGCGCGGGCGCGGTGATCTCCTACGATCCCAACTACCGCGCCGCTCTCTGGCCGGATGAGGCCAACGCCGCCGCGCAGATGCGCTCCATGGTGCCCTACGCCGATGTGATGAAGCTCTCCGATGAGGAGACGCTGCTGCTGACCGGCGCTGCGGAGCCGGAGGAGGCCGCCCACCGCCTGCTGGCGCAGGGCGTTTCCTGCGTGGCTGTCACGCTGGGGGAGAGGGGAGCGCTGGTGGCCGTTGCGGGCGGCATGCAGACCGTCCCGGCCTTTTCCTCCGATCCTGTGGACACCACCGGCGCCGGCGACGGCTTCTGGGGCGGCTTCCTGCACCGTATGCTGACGCTGGATAAGCGCCCTGCTGCGCTTACGGTGGCTGACGCGGCGGACTGCGCCCGTTGGGGCAACGCCACGGCCGCTCTGTGCATCACCAGGCGCGGCGGCATCCCGGCCATGCCCGCCCTGGGGGACGTGCAGGCGCTGCTGCTGCGGTGAAAGCTGTGAGCAGATGCCGAAAAAAGGCAGCCTGCGTGAAATAGGACTTGACAGCCCGGCGGTTTGGAAATATAATAGGAGGGCTGACGGGGTGTAGCGCAGCTGGTAGCGCGCTTGGTTCGGGACCAAGAGGCCGGGGGTTCAAGTCCCCCCACTCCGACCAAAATAGAGTATTCATGTCATAATTAACCATGGATACTCTATTTTTATATCCATATAGGATTGGCACGAAAAGAGGTGCTTCCGTGCAGACGCTGGATAATGAATTCTTTGAAGCCTATAAACGCTTAGAACGCCTTTGTTCGGATATATACGACTGCCGGAGCGGGGTCAGCCAGTATATCGAAGATATGGAGCGTGCGTCATATCGGGAGCGGTTTGTGATTTCTTCGTGGGAACGGGCATATAAGACTCTGAAGCACTTGCGATGGGTGCGAAATCAAATTGCGCACGATTCTGGACAGATTCAAATCTGCGAAGAATGTGACATACATGATGTAAATGCTTTTTATGATGATATAATGGCCGGATGTGATCCACTCACGCAGCTTCGTAGATATCGTGAAGATCGTGCCGCTGTCCCAAAAGCAGTGCACCGTGCGGAACCTGCAACTATGCCTACTGCGTCCAATTGCTCTGGCGCCGTTCGGCCAACTCACCGCCACACAGGTTGCCTTGCTGTGGTACTTGCGTCGGCTCTTGTTTTGGCTGCAATTGTTTATGTCATAGTTCGCCTTATCTGAGAGTCTCTCCACTTATCGTCAAACCATGGGTATATCTGCATTCTCTACAATCTCACCTTTGCACTCCGAGGGTAATGCACTAAAAAGACGGCCTTCGCCGTCTTTTTCCTTTCCCTCCCGCATACACTTCTCCAAAAGCACATGCTGCTCAAGGAGGTGTTCCGTATGTCCCAGCGCACCGCGTCATATTCCGGACGCCGCGTTGCCCCGACCCGCCGCCGCGCTCCTGCACCCCGCAAAGCGCCGCCGCGCCCGACCCCGTCCCGCCCGACTGCACCCCGCCCGGAGAAAAAAACCACGCCCGCCGCCCGCCGCCGCATGGCGCAGATGGTGATCTCCGCCGCGCTGCTGCTGGCGGTGGTGGCCATGAAATTCCTGTTTCCCACTGTACTGGAGCGCTGCCGCGCCACGCTTCTGGAGCTGCTGGGAGCCGACACCGACTTCGTGGAGGTATTCTCCGCCGCCGGACGTGCTTTTTCCTCCGGTTCCGATGCTCTGACCGATGCCTACACCGCCGTGTTCGGCGCGGCGGAGGTGCCTGCTTCCGGCAGTTCCGTTCCGCGAACCGATGATCTGCCCGGCAACGTGGATATACTCCAGCGCGTTCTGAACTTTGACTACGCCGATCCGGTGCCCGCCGGGGACATCACTTCGCTTTTCGGCGCCCGCAGCGATCCGCTGGAGGGCGGCGGGCGCTTTCACTACGGCCTTGACATAGCAGGGGAGGAGGGCGCCGTGATCTCCGCCTTCGCCGATGGCGTTGTCACCGCCGTGGGCGACAGCACCGATCTGGGCAAATACGTCACCGTCACCCATGAGGGCGGCTATTCCACCCTCTACGCCCACTGCCGCCGGATCACCGCTTCCGACGGCCAGCAGGTGCGCTGCGGCGATCCCATCGCCGAGATGGGGGACACCGGCCGCGCCACCGGCGTCCACCTCCACTTCGAGCTGCATCAGGATGACGTCTACCTGAATCCCATCTACTATGTCACATTCGCCTGACCGTTCCGCCGCCCTCACCGTCTCGCCCTCGGCGCTGGTGCTGCTGGCGGCGTTCCTGCTGTTTTCAAGGGGGCTGACGCTGCCCGCCGCCATCCTCTCCGCCGCCCTGTGCCACGAGCTTGCCCATGTGTTGGCGCTGCACCTGCTCCACGCCCCGCCCCGGCGTCTGACGCTGTCGGCCTCCGGCGCAGAGCTGTATGTCCCGGCGCTGGCGCGCCTTTCCTACGGTGGCGAGATACTGGCCGTGGCCGCAGGCCCCGCCTGCAACCTGCTGCTCTGGGCGCTGCTGTCCTCCGTGGGCGGTGAGGCGCTGGCGCCCTTCGCCGGGGCGCATCTGATACTGGGCGCGCTGAATCTGCTGCCCGTCCGCCCCATGGACGGCGGCCGCCTGCTCTGGCTCCTTGTGTCGCTGTGCAGCGAGCCGTACACCGCCGACCGCGTGGCCTATATCACCGGCGCGGCGGTATCCTCGGCGCTGCTGCTGGTGTGCCTGTATCTGACGCTCACCACCGGCGGTGGACTGTTCCTGCTGCCCGGCGTTCTCTGGCTGACGGTGAATGGGGTATTGCCAAATGGAACAAAACACGATAAAATAAGCTGTTACAACAAATGATCTGCCGAGGATTTTTACCATGGACAAACGACTGGAACGCATCCTGCCCCGCGTACAGAAGCCCGCCCGCTATGTGGGCGGCGAATATAACGCCATTCTGAAAAACAAAGACGAGGTGGACACCCGCATCGCCTTCTGCTTCCCCGACACCTACGAGATCGGCATGTCCAATCTGGGTATGCGCATTCTCTACGGCGTCATGAACGACCTGCCCGGCGTCTGGTGCGAGCGTGTGTTCGCCCCGTGGGGCGACATGGAGGAGGAGCTGCGAAAGGCGGATATGCCCCTTTTCGCGCTGGAATCCGGCGACCCCATCACGGATTTCCACATCGTGGCCTTTTCCGTTGGCTACGAGATGGCGTTTCCCGCCATCCTCAACATGCTGGATCTGGCGCATATCCCCCTCCACGCCGCCGACCGCACCGGCCTGACGCCGCTGGTCATTGCCGGCGGCACCGCCATGTACAACGCCGAGCCGCTGGCCGACTTCATCGACCTTGTGAGCCTGGGCGAGGGCGAGGACGTGACCGTGGAGCTGATCGAGCTGCACCGCCGCGCCCGCCGCGAGGGGTGGAGCAAGCCGGACTTCCTCCGCGCCGCCGCGCAGCTGCCGGGCATCTACGTGCCCAGCCTGTACGACGTGACCTATCACGAGGACGGCACCGTGGCGTCCATCACGCCCCGGGATGGCGCGCCCGCTGTTGTCACCAAGCGCATCGTCCACGACATGGACAAGTCCTATTTCCCGGTAAAGACCATCGTGCCCTCCACCGAGATCGTGCAGGATCGCGTGACGCTGGAGCTGTTCCGGGGCTGCATCCGGGGCTGCCGCTTCTGTCAGGCGGGCTATGTCTACCGCCCCGTCCGCAACCGCAGCCGCGACCTCTGCGCCGACTACTGTGTCCGCTCCTGCGACGACACCGGCTATCAGGAGGTCACGCTGTCCAGCCTGTCCACCAGCGACTACCCGCCGCTGACCGACCTGTGTGATGAATTGGAGCCCTTCTGCGACGCCCGGCATGTGAGTCTCTCCCTGCCCAGCCTCCGCGCCGACAACTTCTCCATGGAGCTGATGCAGCGGCTGGCCAAGGGGCGCAAGACCGGCCTGACCTTCGCGCCGGAGGCCGGCACCCAGCGGCTGCGGGACGTCATCAACAAGAACGTCACGCTGGACGATCTGCTGCTGTCCTGCCGCACGGCCTTTGCCGGTGGCTACAGCGCCGTGAAGCTCTATTTCATGCTGGGCCTGCCCACCGAGACGGACGAGGACGTGCTGGGCATCGCGGACGTAGCCGCCCGCGTCATGCACGCGTGGCGCGAGAGCGCCCAGAACAAGCAGCGGGGCATCCGCATCACCGTTTCCACCAGCTGGTTCGTGCCCAAGCCCCACACGGCGTTCCAGTGGGAGCCGCAGATATCCAAGGAGGAGTACGAGCGCCGGGTGGCGCTGCTGCGGGAGGCCATCAAGACAAAGACCGTCACCTATAACTGGCACGACTCCGACACCAGCTTCATGGAGGCCGTCCTCGCCCGGGGCGACCGCCGCATGGGGAAGGTGTTGGAAACAGCGTGGCGTAAAGGCGCTCACCTTGACGCCTGGGAGGAGTATTTCTCCCTGGATCGCTGGCTGGAGGCCTTCGACGAGTGCGGCCTTGACCCGCATTTCTACGCCAACCGCACCCGCAGCGAGGATGAGCTGCTGCCGTGGAGCATGATCTCCTCCGGCGTGACGCAGGCGTATCTGAAGCGGGAGCGTCATCAGGCGTACCGGTCCGTCACCACCCCCGACTGCCGCACCCACTGCAACGGCTGCGGAGCCAATCTGTTAGTAGGAGGGACATGCGATGTCTAAGCTCCGTCTCTTATTTATAAAGGAAGCGCAGGCGTCCTACATCTCCCATCTCGACCTGCTGCGCACGTTCCAGCGCGCCTTTCCCCGCACCGAGCTGGATATCAAGCACTCTCAGGGCTACCACCCGCACCCCATCATCTCCATCGTCCTGCCGCTGCCGGTGGGACAGTCCAGCGACTGCGAGCTGCTGGATTTCGAGGTGACGCAGGATACCGACGGCAGCGGCATCGCGGAAAAGCTCAACACCGGCATGCCCTCCGGCCTGCGGGTGCTGGACTGCTATCCGGCCACCCGTCCCGTCCGGGATCTGGCTTTTCTCAGCGCCGACGTGACCTTTGAATACGACAACGGCGTGCCCGCCGATGCCGCCGAAGCCATCACCGCGCTTCTGCGCCGCCCGGAGCTGGTCATCCAGAAGCGCACCAAGCGCAAGGACCTTGCGGATGTAGATATAGCGCCCATGATAAAGGAAGTTTCCTTTACAGCAGGGGAGGGCGTTGTCACCGGTACTGTCACGGTGCAGGCGCAGAATCCCGGCCTGAATCCGCAGCTGCTGGAGAAGGCCATCGCCCGCTATCTGCCGGAGCTGACGCCGGACTTCACCCGCATCCGCCGCCGGGAGCTGCTGGATGTGGACGGCAGGGCGTTTCGATGAAAAACAACAACGGTGAGAAAAAATTGTTAAACTGTTGACATACGGCGGTGCAAGTGATAAAATTAACAAAGTAAAATACAATACGCGGAAAGGGAGAACACTATGGCCAGACCGTTTGACTACACAGCGGAATACAATCGCAAGCTATGCACCGCCGATGAAGCGGCACGGGTGGTAAAGAGCGGCGACTGGATCGACATCTCCATGGGCACGGGCTTCCCGTCCCTGATGGATGCCGCCATCGCCAAGAGAAAGGACGAGCTGCGGGAGGTGAAGATCCGCGGCTACCTGATCTTCGACCCGATCCAGATGGTGGAGTGCGACCCGGAGCGCAAGCACTTTGTTTACAACAGCTGGCACATGTCCGGCTACGAGCGCAAGCTCTGCGACCGCGGGCTGTGCAACTTCAACCCCATGGTTTTCCGCAACCTCAGCTGGTATTACAGCCAGTTCCTCACCGTCAACGTGGCGATGATGGCTGTGACCCCCATGAACGAGCACGGCTACTTCAACTTTGCCGGCGCCACGGCCTCCGCGCGCTCCACGCTGGACAAAGCGGATGTGGTCATTCTGGAGATCAACGAGAATCTGCCGTGGGTCTACGGCGGTCTGGACGAGTGCATCCACATCAGTGACGTGGACATGATCGTGGAGGGGCCTCACGGCCCACTGCCCAGTGTCAAGTCTCCCGCCGCCAACGAGGCGGAGATGAAGATCGCCGAGTATGTGGTGCAGAACATGGTGGACGGCTCCACCCTGCAGCTGGGCATCGGCTCTCTGCCCAACGCCGTGGGTCAGATGATCGCCAAGAGCGACCTGCGGGATCTGGGCATCCACACGGAGATGCTGTGCGACAGCTATCTGGACATGTACAAGGCCGGCAAGATCACCAACAACCAGAAGAAGCTGGATCGCTACAAGAGCATCTTCGGCCTTGCCATCGGCTCGCCCGACCTGTACGACTGGATACGCGAGAACCCCGGCGTGGTCACATATCCTATCAGCTACTGCAACGACCCGGCCAACGTGGGCAAGCAGGATAATTTCGTCTCCATCAACAACTGTATCTCCGTTGACCTGTACGGTCAGATCTGCGCCGAAAGCTCCGGCACCCGCCAGATCAGCGGTACCGGCGGTCAGCTGGACTTCCTGGAGGGCGCGGCGCTGTCCCGGGGCGGCAAGGCGTTCATCTGTCTCACCTCGTCCTTCACGGATAAGCAGGGCAACGTCAAGTCCCGCATCAATCCGTTGCTGTCCCCCGGCGACATCGTCACCGACCCCCGCAGCCAGGCCTACTACATCGTCACCGAGTACGGCGGCGTGAATCTGGTGGGCTGCTCCACCTGGGAGCGGGCGGAGAAGCTGATCTCCATCGCCCACCCCATGTTCCGCGACGAGCTTATCGCCAATGCGGAGAAGCAGGGCATCTGGATCAAGTCCAACAAGCGCTGAAAGAGCATACATACAGCATGGACAGGCGGCAAAGCCGCCTGTCCATGTTTTCATCTTGACATTTTTTCGCGGATATAGTATACTTCCCCCATACGAAACAAGCGATGACGGGAAGCAGTAGGCGGTCAGCGGATGCCAAGAGAGGGCGCGGCAGGT
>OGPL01003332.1_pt1 | contig 10370 bp, 10 predicted proteins | sample 1552901 | NCBI WGS metagenome assembly OGPL01 (sample SAMEA2580244, study PRJEB22360) | human gut metagenome | biome: human gut; feature: human-associated habitat; material: faeces | place: Denmark | collected 2008/2010 | reverse complement strand
CCGCCATAAACCACAAATTTATGCCGCATGAACAATGGTGAACCTGCGGCTGCTCACATTTTTGCTGTACTGGTTGAAGATGTCCGGCTGTTCTTTCCGAAGCCTCTGGGAATCCACCCGCTTACTTTCGGAGGACACCCAAGACACCTTATAACCGGGAGCCGTTCCATACGCTGCATCCTGCATTTCCAGCTTGACCTGCTGCTCAATGGCGGGTTTCTCCCGCTCCCACTGCTCGCTCTTCAAAATTGTTAGCAGACCACGCAAAGAGGTCAGGTCTGCATTTTTGTCACGATTGTCAACCTCATACAGTTGGTTGATCTGCTGGGTGTCACCCTCACTGCCGTTCGGTGCAGGCGGAATCTGGGGCACAACATAGCGTGTCCAGAAAAGTTCCTCCTTGTCGATAAGGTCAGCAAGCACCTGCTTATCAGTAACAATTTTGTGGATGATAAGCTCTTTTCCCAGAATCAGAGCTGCCACATACCAGCAGTCGAAGCCACTGACAACGAGATAATGGTCAACCTGTGCCAGATAATGCGCCGGAATCTTGCCGTTGGCCCACTTGTCCGCAGAGAACGGAGAAACCGTTTTACACTCCAAGCCAGCCTTCTGCCCGACGATCAGGCGGTCGAAATCAGCCAGAAGCAACGGATGCTCTTCACTCTGGTAGATGGCATTTGCCCTGCGGGCTTTCAGCCCGGTTTCCTCCGAGAATCGTTGCGCCACATAGTCCTCCAAGTCACGCCCCTGCCGCATGGCCTCATTGTCGATGTCCTCAATGGTATCGCTGATTTTGTCGTGGTAGACCTGAAATGCGGAGCGATAGGGATTCACGCCCAGAATCGCACCGGCATCCGTTCCGGTGATGCCGCATTTGCGGTAGCGAAGCCAATCTTCTTTGCTCAAATTCAGTGTAGATACAAGACGTTTCATGCAATATTCAACCTCTCTTTCATGTATTCGTCTGCAATGGAGAAATCGTATTCCACCAAGTCTTTCAGAATCGTGGAAAACTCACCCGCCAAGGTGCGATTATCGTCCAGCCACAGAGCATACAGAAAATCCAAGATATTCCGCTGCACCCGCAGATGGTTCCAATAGCGTTCGTCCAGCTTGTTTTCGCTGGCAAGGTCGATCAGCGCACTTGCAATGGTGCTCTTGATTGTAATTTCGTAAGCCAGAGAAACCCGCATCTCAGGTAGAACACTTTCGGTTTCTTTCAGGAACTCAGAAAATTCGTAGAAAATGCGGTTGTTTACATCGTTCATAGCAACCTCCTTTATGCTGCGGCCAGCACCATCTTATAGGCGCGGTCAATCATGGGATTTCCCTCTGCGGTACGCAGGAACAGATTCTCGTTGTAGTTCCGGGTCTTACGGATGGGATCTGCATGGGTGGCAAAGTCCGATACGGCATTGACAAACCGCCAACCATTCTTGCCGACCCAGGACAGGTCAGGAGCATTGTAATAGCGGGCCTTCAAATCTTCCTGCAAGCGCAGGTTATTCTTCCGCTGGCCATCGGACAAATCCTCTGTAATCGGGAAAAACTCATTGATGAACTCCTGCACCTTGCGGTCAGACAGTTTGATGTTGGTCAGGTCATAGATTCCCTTTCCAAGTTCTGCCATGTAGCTGTTGGCAAGCTGCAAAGTTTCGCGGGCATCCTGCACCCGGAGCAGGACGTTTTCGGTGTGCTTTGCCGTCCAGATACGCTTTGCAGAACCGAGAGCCAAATTCAGGGTGTTCTGGCAGACCACCCGAACAGGGGTCATGGCGACCTTGACACCAGAACTGCCATCATGGCTGTTGAAGAACACAAGATATGGGGTCACTTCGTCTCCGGCAATGATGTACTTTTCAGGCAGCTTTGCCAGCATCCAAACCTTCTTGCCACCCTGCAAGGAGCCTGCGGTTTCGTAGGTAACACCCTCGCCCAGCAGATCGTCGGTGAACTGGAATGCTTCCTCGTTCTGCACGATGCGATAGCGGTCAGACACCACGCCGAGAACGGCATCATCGGTGCTGCGGACATTGGCACGATAGCCGGAGATCACAGCTCCGTTGCCAGAGTAGATGTTACGACTCTCGACCTGCCAATCCAGGCCAGCCAGTTCCAAGGCTTCACGGCTTGCAGGGGCTTCCATAACGATGCGGCCAAGGCCATGCCAAGGGGTCTCACGGACAGAAAACATGATTTCAACATTTGCAGGCATAATAAGTTCCTCCTGTTTTTGATGGATAATTATTTCTTTTCGAGTTGATGTGCGGTCCAGATGATGAGTGCAGCAGCGGCCTTTCCGATTGCTTTTGCTGCCTCAAAGGATACTTTTGCGATGATCTCAGCCATTGGTATTACCTCCCATTTTTCAGTAAAATAAATGACCTGAGGACAGTGCGAAACTTTTCCTCAGGTCTTTTCAATAAGATAATATATAAATAAAATCCTACGAAATACGCTTTAATTCGTGCCGAGTGTGTCAGTTGTGTCAGAAGTTCATAACAAACTTTTTATATCATCATCCATATTTTCCCATTTTTTCTTTACTTTTCTCTTGTTTTTAACAGAAGCGATAGTCTGTATAGAAAGAGAGATAGATAGTCTGATAAAAGTATAATAAAGTTTTCTTGAAAACACTGACACACTCGACACAACCGGCACACTCCCTTACGGATGAATTTTCGAGCGGATTCCTACTACTACGGTGAGATCAGTCCAATCCCTTCTATGGATTTTCTGGTTCCGCGAAGCCTTGAACGCTTTGGCATCTTCAAATGGAATCACGAAGCGAGCCAGCTCCATAAAGCCGTCCATCGTACAAGATGTCATATTGATGCCTTTTACCTCGGACAGTTGGAAATCCAGTACCCACCGAAATTCCTCATTGCTTACAGGCGTGATCTGTGCTACACAGCTGTTAATAAGTTCCCTGCTGACATCCGTTTTGGCCGCTTTCTGCCACTCGTCCAGCTTCTGGGAAATCAGCTTCATATCAATACTCCCACTGCGTTCATCCTCCTGTTCGATGCTCTCATACTGGGATTGTAATTCGGCGATCTGCTCGTCCAGTCCCTTGCGGCGTTCCATCAGCTCCTGCTTCGTGATAACTCCGTCAGCACACAGGTCAATATACCTGTCCAGCCGTTCTTTCTGTTTGGCGATGCTGTTTTCCAGCATTGCCTTTCTGGAAATACGCACAGTCTTTTCCTCTGCCATGCAGCGGTTCAGAATCCGGTATACCTCTTTGACGGTCTTACCTTTATCAAACGTCAGATTCTGGAATACCTTAGATGCCATTAGATCCAGCTTCCATTCACTGATGGCTTTGATTTGGCAGCTGATCCCCAAATCCAGACCATGTTCCTGTAAGTAGCTGATGCTTGGCCTGCGTGTACGGCGGTAGCACTGAAACCCGTGAACAACTGCCCCGTCACGGTTTACTCTCCATTTGAACTGGATAAAGCCCGCTCCACAGCTACACCGCAGCTTTGCTGTCCAGACAGATTTTGGCGTATTCCGCATATATTTGTGCTTTTTGCCGTTCTCATCGATGACCCGTGCAGACCGTGCCAGCAGAATCTGTTGGCATCTGTCCCACATCTCTTCTGATACCAACGGCTCAAAATCCCCTTTCACATAGACGTAGCTGCTCTCGTCCAGATTTTTCACACGTTTCTGCGTCAGATAGCCGTCACTGTGGGATTTGTTATAGCAGATGCAGCCTTTGTAGGTTGCATTGTGCAAAACACGGCTCACTTTGGAAGCGTCCCATGATACATGACCGCCTGCATCCAGTCGTCCCAACCGATATAACTCGTTTACGATTTTAGTAAGCCCTTTTTCGCCATCCGAATACATCTGGAAAATCAGCCTCACAGTTTCGGCCTGATCCGGGTCCGGAATGTAGGTTCCGTTCTCCCTGCGGTATCCCAAAATGTTTCCGCTGCCATACAAAACGTGTTTTTCCCGGCTGATTTTCTGCCCAGCCTTTACTCGCTCTGAAATCTTCCGGCTTTCATCCTGCGCCATAGAGGACATGATCGTCAGACGGAGTTCTCCATCGTTGGTTGCCGTATTGATGCCGTCATTGATGAAAAACACATTGACCCCCATTGCCTTCAGTTCACGGGTATAGGACAGAGCATCCACCGTATTTCGTGCAAAACGGCTTACTTCTCTTGTAATAATCAGGTCGAATTTACCTTTTCTGGCATCCTCCATCATACGTAGGAACTCCGGCCTTTTCTGCGCCTGCGTTCCTGTGATGCCCTGATCCACATAGACCTCTGTAATTTCCCAGTCGGAATGGCGTGAAGCTTCGATTTTATACCATTCCAGCTGGTTTTCCAGTGCATTGATCTGTGCCTCGTGTTCTGTTGAAACACGCGCATACACTACAGCTCTCATACATACCTCCGTTGATTTTATGCTTTTTCAGGCAAAAAGAAAGGCTCTGATGGAAAATCCTCCATCAGAGCCTTTCGCTGCGGTTTACGAAGCCTTTGCAGGCGGTTCCTCTTCCTTCTGCTCATGCTTCATCTGAAGGAAGTTCTGATATGTAGGGTTGTTGATATATCCCCCTGCAAAGAGAGCCTCAATCAGATAGTAGGCCATTGCCTTGTCGTCAACCTCCAGCATTTGTGACACCTCCTGTTCGTTGTTATGCTTGGATTCGGTGATATAACATATCATCGAAAATTTCAGCATTACGGAAGAAGCCGAATGCCCTTGAATGCTGATACAGGATTCGTGTATATCGTCATACCGCTGTTCGGACACCGCGAACGATGATGCTCCAGACCAAGCTTTTCCAAGGTTTCCCTGAAATCTGATTGGCTGCATGCCCATTCGTCCTTCTCCTTGCAGTAGCCAAGATAAGCATTGTACAAGTCTTCCAGTGATGTGGATACACTCGGATCACACCTTTCACAGCATTCCTGTACAAATGGCTTCACGCTCCTGCTGTAAGCGTCCTTCGTCGAACATTTTGCCCGGTCCACCTGCGGAATTTCAGGAAATCTGTAGTTTAACTCCACCAGTTTCTGAGCATACCGCAGTGCCTTTGTGACAATGGCATTTCGTTCCTTCCAGATTTTTTCCTCAAGATCCGGGTCCTGCTGGTCATCTGGAATAGATGTGTCGAACGGGAGATAAACGATACGTTTGAGCAGAGCATCGTCCTCGCCTTCGATGCAAGGAGGATGGTTGCTGGCAAAGACGAACTTGATTCGCCTCGTAAGCACCACAGAACTAAGGTATTTGCGTTGAACATCGATTGAGTCACCTCCTGTGATCTGTTTAAGGCGGGAAATGGCCTCCGCATTGAGCTTTGTGTTTGGCATATCAAGCTCAAAATTGATAACGGAACTGAGTAAGGGCATCAGCGCAAACGTTCCCTTCATCTCACTGAGCCGCAGGTTACTGACTGACTCCTTAGGATAAAGCCGCTGAATAAAGTTTCCCAAAACACTCTTGCCGCTATCTCTGGCATAGCCCATGAGGATGAAGAATTTTCCACGAGCCGGATAGATAAACAGATAGCCGATTGCCATCCAGAATCGTTCCAGAAGCTGTGGATTTCCGTGTGTGACCTGCCACAGAAAACGGTCAAATACCGGGCATTTTGCCTGTGGATCGTATTTGGCCTTGATGTAGGTAAATGTCAGCCGATCCGGACTATGTGGATACAGCTTTTTCTCTCCAAGGATGAAAATGCCGTTCTTCAGTGGTGCATAAATCGGCTCACCTTTCGGTTCCTCGCGCTGGATATTCGGATCGGTAGCATAGCACTGATAAAGGTCTTTATGCCCATACAGACTCGATTCGTGATTAAGGTCGTAGTCCACATACTCGCGGTACAGCATTAACAACCGATCTGTGTCCAGATATTCGTAATAGCGTCCATTAAAAAAGTAGAGAGCATTATGGTAAGAGATAATAGAGACCTTCTTTTTGAGTGCCCTTGTCATCCCCACAATGTCCTGCGTTTGGGGACCCTTTTTGACAATTGGTTCTTCAGGAGTGGGTGGAACAGGATGATTTTGAAGTTCTTTTCTGACATTCATCAATTCATCCCTGTTTGGAATTTTCGGTGCAACAGCAGAGCGAACATCGACTTTCTCTAGCGGCTTCGGGAAGGTATATTCATCCGTGGAAGCTGCTACTTTGAGCAATTTCTCCGCACGTTTTTTCTTGAATCGTTCGCGCTCCTTTTGTATCCTATCCGGACTCTCACGATTCATGTACATCGCAAGTACCGCTTGCTTCTCAGCTAAGCTTTCAAAACCAGAAATTTCATCAAGAGACGGTATTTCATCCTGTTCTTGTTTCATCTTCTTAACGGGTTCCGCAAGCGTTAAGCTATCTGTCGGTTGTGCCTGTTTATGGCGCATTGTGTTAAGTCTATCCTCGATTTTAGATTTGCTCATGGCTAGTTTCCTCCACACGGTCTTTCTTGAAGTAGCACTGTTCCACCAGATTTTGGACGGGGTTCTCTTGACCCCAACCACCACTCATAATCAGGTAATCGATCCGTGTCAAACCATTGGGTCGATTGATATTCGTCCAAAGATAGCCAAAATCATTGTTCCAGACATGGACCATGATTTTGTACTCAGCATCAGGTTTGATGTCTTTAAAGGAATCTGTAATGACTGGCGATTTCATTAACCCACCCTGAATAAAAACGCTGCCAATGATTTGATCGTTTTCATCATCGGTGTAGGTACTAAACGTGATCGGGCACAGATTTATCCCCTCTTTTTCAGTCCAGTAGCAATCTGCAAGAACTTCTTCGCCAACTAGAACTCTGGCTTGGATTCCTTTGATTACGCTGCTTTCTCCATCACCGCAGATGAACATTCCCTCCTTCGTTCGTGCAAAGGTGATGTATCCTTTTTTGCCTTTTAGACTCTTATTGTGAAACTTATCGTGGGTGTCCGCCATGTCTTCCTGCACTTCTGTTAATTCCTGCATAGCGTTGATGTTCTTGATTTGTGTCATAATATGACCTCCATATAATTTATATTGCCTTTGGACTTGTCCCTTGGGCTTGGCTGTATAGTACCATAAAGCCATATTTGAAAGGGCATATACTTTTTTCCTTTTTTATATTCAATAAAATATATCTTGAAAAAATAAAATGCCATGTAGCATAAAGCTGTGCATGGCATTCTAGATGGACTTTCCTTGAGGCTCTTGTTGTTTATCAAGAAGAACCTGTATCATCTTAATTATAATTTCTTGATTATCTTCATTCAGCAACGTATACTTCTGCGGACAGGATCTTTGCCTTCCCATCAAATCATCCATCGATACATCCAATGCTTGAGCAATACTGTATAGCTTCACACAGTTAACTATGCGCCCAGATCCATTTTCGATAGTAGAGATGTAGGATTGGGTACTCCCTATAGCCTTTCCCAGTTGGCTCTGTGACAAACCACATCCTTCTCTGCGTTCTCGAATGTTTTTGCCCATAATTTCCCTCAATTCCACACTGTCTTCGGTATAAGAAGCCATTTCCTACACCTCCCTTCATCGAACAGGATTGTTTCAGAATTCTGTGACCGTTTCTTACAAAATTATTTTACATCATTTCCTTTTTGCAGTCTCCACCGGAGTTTTTCACCCATTTCATAAATTTTTTCAGGGTCGACTTTATCACATTATATCATTAAAGCAAAATACCCAGATGCATAAATCTCTGCATCTGGGCATTTTGCTTTAAATTATATTATTCTATCCCGAATCAGTTATCTAACCAGTCCATCATATCAATCTCATTTTCGCAATCTTGCAATAGATCAATAATTTTATCAAGATTATCTCTGTATTTTCCTTTTGCATGTGCATATCTAAATGCATATCCTTCAACTGTTTCTGTTAAGTTACCCACTTTAGACATCACATCACGGTATATCCGAGGCATCTTAGATTCTTCCAGAAAAAGTTTATTTAGCCTCTTTTCTATAAATTCACCTGAAAAATTCATTTCTTGATTCACCGCTAAGGATCTCAAGCCTTTTTCAATTTGAAGTTCTATATGTCTATCTTCTTTTTCCAATTTTCCTTCTTGAGCTCTCTTTATAACAGCGTTTACATCTTTAGTCTCACTTAAAAGTAGAATAAAAAATTCAATATTAGATTCTGTAAGTTTAAGTTGTCGATTTCTATTCTTCCTTAAAAAATCCCTTGCCTTATTGTATCTTCCTCTTGATACCTCAACATCGCCGACCACTGTGTCAATAATCGCCTTTAGCCGTTCTGAAAGATCAGATACGCATTTAATCAGTTTTGTTCCCTTTGTCCCACATTGCTTTATTATATTTTCTTAAAACGAACCATCGCTAATTTCTTCATATCTATCCCATGGTCCACTGTGATTTTCCGGATTTTTATATAATGTAATTCCATTTTCCCATGCCCAGTATCGTTTAAGAAATTGCGTATAGCCCATTACTCGTTCTCTGGCATCCATATACGGGACTTGTTTTGCATTTAAACCTTTTTCTTGATTCATCTTATAATTTCTCCATAACCAAAACCCTCCCCGGCAAAACCATTCAGTTTCACCGGGGAGGGTTTTATCATACGCTTATCTTCCCATGTTTTGCAGGATTAGTGCATCTTCATGCAACAATCTTACTTTCTGGGATTTTTGATGGCAGCCTGCGCAGCGGCGAGGCGGGCAATGGGCACACGGAAGGGAGAGCAGCTGACGTAGTCCAGACCAACATTGTGGCAGAACTCCACGCTCGTGGGATCGCCGCCGTGCTCACCGCAGATGCCCAGGCCCAGATCGGGGCGGGTCTCACGGCCATCGTGTGCGGCCATCTTCACCAGCTTGCCCACGCCGATCTGATCCAGGTGCTGGAACGGATCGCTCTCGTAGATCTTGTTCTCGTAGTAAGCGCCCAGGAACTTGGCAGCGTCATCACGGCTGAAGCCGAAGGTCATCTGGGTCAGGTCGTTGGTGCCGAAGCTGAAGAACTCAGCCTCCTTGGCGATCTCGCCGGCAGTCAGAGCTGCACGGGGGATCTCGATCATGGTACCGACCTGATACTTCATGTCAACGCCAGCAGCAGCGATCAGCTCATCAGCGACCTTGACAACAACGTCCTTGACGAACTTCAGCTCCTTGACCTCGCCAACCAGCGGGATCATGATGTGCGGGGTGATCATGCAGCCGGTCTCAGCGGAGACATTCAGGGCAGCCTTGATCACAGCGCGGGTCTGCATGGCAGCGATCTCGGGATAGGTAACAGCCAGACGGCAACCGCGGTGACCCATCATGGGGTTGAACTCGTGCAGAGAAGCCACGACGTTCTTCAGGTCATCGAAGGTCATGCCCATATCGGCAGCCAGCTCCTTGATGTCCTCGTCCTTGGTGGGCAGGAACTCGTGCAGAGGGGGATCCAGGTAGCGGATGGTCATCGGGCGCTCACCCATGATGCGGTACATGGCCTCGAAGTCACCCTGCTGGAACGGCTCGACCTTGGCCAGAGCAGCTTCGCGCTCTTCCACGGTACGGGCGCAGATCATCTCACGGACAGCCTTGATGCGGTCCTCAGCGAAGAACATGTGCTCGGTACGGCACAGGCCGATGCCCTCAGCACCCAGGTCAACGGCCTGCTGTGCGTCGCGCGGGTTATCAGCGTTGGTCATGACCAGCAGCTGACGAGCAGCGTCTGCCCAGCCCATGAAGCGGTTGAAGTTCTTGTTGCCGGTAGCGGCCACGGTAGCGACCTGCTCGCCGTAGATGTTGCCGGTGGAGCCATCGATGGAGATCCAGTCGCCCTCAACGAACTTGTGGCCGTTGATCTCGAAGGTCTTGGCCTCCTCGTCGATCTTGACCTCGTTGTCGTTGCCGCAGCCGGAGACACAGCAAGTGCCCATACCACGGGCAACAACGGCTGCGTGGCTGGTCATGCCGCCGCGGACGGTCAGGATGCCCTGAGACACCTGCATACCGACGATGTCCTCGGGAGAGGTCTCCAGACGGACCAGAACGACCTTCTTCATCTTGCCGGACTTGACCATCTCCTCTGCCTCTTCAGCAGTAAAGACGATCTGGCCGCAGGCAGAACCGGGAGAAGCTGCCAGGCCCTTGCCGACGACTTCGGCGGCCTTCAGGGCAGCGGCGTCGAACTGGGGATGCAGCAGGGTATCCAGCTGCTTGGGCTCCACGCGCAGGACAGCCTCCTGCTCGGTGATCATGCCCTCGTCCACCAGGTCGCATGCGATCTGCAGAGCAGCCTGAGCGGTACGCTTGCCGTTACGGGTCTGCAGCATGTACAGGTGGCCGTCCTCAATGGTGAACTCCATATCCTGCATATCGCGGAAGTAGTTCTCCAGACGGGTTGCGA